>ERZ1740068.258-NODE-258-length-30064-cov-8.861708_pt1 | contig 30064 bp, 13 predicted proteins | sample MGYA00581735_ERZ1740068 | MGnify/ENA primary metagenome ERZ1740068 (study PRJEB43018, sample SAMN04849740) | marine metagenome | isolation source: floating plastic debris | place: Pacific Ocean | collected 2008-08-30 | study: EMG produced TPA metagenomics assembly...
GTAACAGTTGCCGTATAGTCTGCTCCGCTTCCCGTGAGGTCTGAAATTACCCCATTTTCAACTGTAAACTGTGCTGTGGTCAGTCCTGAGATGTCTTCACTTGCTGCTATGGTGATCGTAAAAGCATCGTTGAATGTAGTACCATCAGCGGTGAGACTTACCGTTGGGGAAGTCTTGTCAAAAGAAACTGAGCTGTCGTCCGAAGTCGTATTGACAGTAGTTGTGGCATTTCCCGCATCATCGGAAATCGGCGATATACTAAACTCGATTGTACCTTCGGTCTCCGAAGAGGTCATAGTGTAGGTAGCTGTAAAAGTCTGTGAACCAGAGATGTTTGTTACTACCGTTGCGGCTTGTCCCGCAATGGTCACCTCTGGTGTCACAACTCCTACTATTTCTGATATCTCAAAGGTGAGTGTGATTTCGTCCCCCACTTTTGCCAGTGAGGTATTGCTGTTGTCTGAACTGATAGAGACGTTGGTAATCTCAGGTGTAACAGTGTCAATGACAATAGAAGAAGAACCTTCAATTGTGGATTCGTTTCCTGCTTCATCTGTCATGGTGACGTTCAGCGAAGAGAGTCCTTCTGGCAACAAGCCTTCAGTCATTGTAAATGATCCTGAGTACTCATTGGTATTTCCCGTGGCTGTTACCGTCACAGAAAGACTGCCAAGCGTTACAGTTGGTACTGCACTGAGGGCTTCAGAAGCCGTAATGGTCACAGTAATTTCATCACCCAGCGTTGCTCTGTTGGTGACAATGCTATTATCTGACAACAGGGAAGTTGATGTAAGGGTTGGACGTATTCCGTCTACCACAATATTTGAAGTTCCGCTTAGTGACAATGAACTACCTGCAGCAGGTAATGTGAGTACGACATCATTGCCGTTATCGGAAGTGATCCTTGTCTTTGATCCGGGGTTGATGCTGGACACTTTGTAGTCCAGGTCACTGGAAAAGTCACCTTCCTGGACAGTATAGGTAAATTGCATGTTGTCACCTCCTGAGGTTGCAGTATTAAAGTTCGCGATCCGGTCAGTATCACCTGTTTCCAGGATGATAGACGGGCTGTCATCTCCTACGACCACGTTCACTCCTCCACCATCAAAACCTACCTGAAATGGGATATCATCCCCAATTCCAAATGTGCCGGGGGCACCACTTACTTCTATTGCTTCTGTGAGATTGATGACTTCCAGTGTAAATGATTGCTCGGTAGTCAGTTCTCCATCAGATATTTGAAGAACAACATCGTTATTTCCCACGTCACCTTGGGTAGGAGTTCCTTGCAGAATAGGTTCAGGGGAATCACTGAAACTTAACCAGTTCGGTAAGGTGGTGACACTGAAAGTAAGGTCATCGCCGTCAATATCCGAACCTGCAGGCATATAGCTGAATTCTGAATCTTCCAGGGTAGAAACAGGTGCTGTAGAGGTGAAGACAGGAGCGTCATTGACATTCGCAATTTCTAAAGTGACTACTTCATCTTCTGAGGCGATACCATCGTTAGTAATGATCCCAAAAGTGCTGTTCCCTACATCGGTGGCTGTTGGAGTACCTGTAAACCTGATGGCCTGTACAGATTTGAGAATGGAGGAAAAAGTAAAATTAGCGATCAGAAGATTTCCGGATAGCGGATCAAGTAGTATGCCCAAAGGGGTTGATTGTGCCGCATTGAGTGTGGTAACATTCACATTACCAAGTGGGTCGATGTCTATTTTTCTAATGGCGTCATTGCCATTATCAGATACGATAATAAGATTGCCGAATTCATTGACCCAGATACCAGTAGGTTCATCAAATTGTGCGCTAGCTCCATCTCCATCTGTAAAGCCTGCTGTACCTTCTGTTCCTGCAATGAGTGTTTTTGTGCCATTTTCTACCTTGTAGATGGCATGGTTGCCATTATCTACTACATAAAGCACATCATTGCCATCCATTCCCAGGCCGTAGGGTGCGACGAATGAGATATTAGTATTCGTGACGTCCTGCAAGGTGCTGGCGACACCACCAGAGATTTTTTCGATGGTGCCATTGCCCGTGTTGGAAATATAGATGTCATCATTGTCGGCGATGTACAAATCAAGGGGCTCGTTCAGGGAGATGGGGTTGGTAGTGACGACATACTCGCCAGTCATATCCTTGACCATTTCTCTGAGACTACCATTTTGATTGTCTACTACATAGACAGTACCATCAGAACTGATGTCCAGTGCTGCCGGCGTGTTAAACCTTGCTGCGGCGCCGGTTCCATCGGTGGTACCTGCCGCTCCCACACTTCCAACTGTGACAGCAAGGTTTTCACCTAACTCATCTACTCTTTGGATGGCATGTGCAGGCGCGTTGGTCATTAGATAGTGCTCTCCATCCCAGATGATGTCAGTGAAGTTGCCAGAGGATGCAAACGTAAAATCTACAAGCGTGTCTTTGGCACTCATCCATGCGGGTAAGTCTGCCGTACCAGTTGTGATGAAGTTTCCGTCCAGGTCTGAGAAGGTGATGGTTTGGTCAAAAAACACATCCTGTGTTCCGCTCAGTGTACTTTGATTGAGTGTTGGCTTATCATTGACGTTGTTGATGGTGATAGTGAAGTCCTGTGTCGCAGACTCCATACCATTGGTGGTTGTCAAACTGATAGCTTGAGTACCTACTTCTGACTGACCTGGTGTACCTGATAGTAGGGCTCGATTGGTTTGTACGGCGCGCAGTACGAAATTGGGTGAGTTAATATCTCCGAAGAGGATCCGGTCATCTGGTGTAACCGCTAAACCCGCTATTGATGTGATGCCTGCTTCTAATGCATTAACGCTATCCCCTGAGAAAGTCGTGCTGCCATTTCCTGCGATGGTGTTGATGATACCGTCTCTTGATACCACGCGCACCCTGTTGCTTCCATCTGCCAGGTAGAGATTGCCTTCTCCATCCAGTGCCATTTTTCTCAGATTGGTGATTTGGGCAGCAGTCGCGGGACCTCCGTCCCCCGAGAAACCATCTACTCCGGTTCCGGCATAAGTGTTGAGCAGACCAGTATTTGCATCTACCTTGTAGATCGTCCTTAACTGACTAAAGAAGATATTACCCAGTGAATCAACCTCAATGGCATTGACATTGAAGAGATCGGCCTCACTGGCCAGTTGTCCTTCTGTGGGATTTCCAAAATTCCCACTACCAACGATGGTACTGATGATTCCATTTTCATCTACCTTTCTGATCTTATTTCCCTGATTGAAGTAGATAACCCCATCATCATCTACAAATAAAGAACTCATACGATCAATCTCTGCTGCCGTAGCAAGTCCACCATCACCGTTCCCAGAGATGGATCTGACTCCAGTACCTACTACCGTAGTGATGTTCCCATTGGTGTCGACTTTTCTGATCCGGAAATTTGATCTGTCTCCGATATATAGATTGCCTTCACCGTCAGTTGATAACTTTTGATTACCGTTCAGTTGTGCGTTCATTGCTGGCCCTCCATCACCAGAGAAACCACCAGTTCCATTTCCGGCTATCGTACTGATTAATCCGTCAGTCCCTATTTTTTTGACCTGGTTATTCCCTGATAGGTAGATATTACCCTCCTTGTCAACTGCCAGGTTATTGAGATTGCCTATGTTAGCTTCCAAAGCAGGGATGCCATCAGCAAGAGGTGTCGCAGAGGTACCCTTACCAGCAATGGTGCTGATGATATTAGTACTACTTAAGCTTAGCCATTCTGGCAATGCTGCAGCACTGATCGCATAGTTGGTTCCATCAAAATTTGAAGAAACGGCTATTTCATATTCATATAATTCGCCCTGGTTGAGGGTGGTGATAGGTGTGGATTCAAACTCAGGCACTACGTTAACCAGAGTATAGTTTTCTTCATCACTTGGGTCGGAGCCAAAAATCCCATTATTGGAGATCGGGTCGGAAAGTGAACCTGAATAGTCGAGTCCAATCGTCCCATTGCTGCTCTCCAGGCCAGTTACGGTATAGTCATAGGTGGTGCTGTTGACCATTTGTGCCATTCCGATAGTACCGTCAGCTGCTGCTGTACCAGAGACGGTGAAGTCACCTGTGCCGAAACTACTTGCATCAAGCGCTTCGGAAAATACTACCCGAAAGGTGACTTCATCGGCACTTGTTGTAGCTTCTGATGGAGTTTGTCGCTCAATGGATGAGATACTCGGAGGTATCAGGTCCACGTAGATGTCACGGTTTCCGCTAATGGATAGGGCTGTCCCAGGAGTCGGTAACGTCAGGTCTACGGCTGTGCCATTGCTGGTACCTACCAAGGTCCCACTGGTTCTGAGGGTTAGCGCAGTGCTATTTGTATAGTCCAGGTCTGTGGCGAAGTCGCCGAAGACCGGGTCGTACGATGCAGTAAAGGTCGTCATACTTCCCTGCTGTGTGATCAGCGCAATTTTAGTTTGCACAAACTGGAGTTCCAGCTCCATGGTGCCTGAAAGGGTGACCGGCCTGTCAAAATTGACATCGATCGCAATGGTACCGTTGGTGCTATTGAGTCCATAGACATTCTCACACCCACTGGTACATTGTATGCTGGCGATCTTTGGAATCCCCGTGTCAATGGCAAAGCTATTGGAGACGGTAGTACCAGTTCCGGCAACCATTGCTCCACCGAATACCATCGTATTGTCCAAGGTGATCGTGTTGCTGGCAGCTACAACATCGGAGTTTGGAGAAAAGGTGGCAGTATAAGTATTGGTTCCGTTGGTCGCGGTAACATCCGTTAATGTTCCATTTTCGACGGTGAGGTCATCATTGGTAAAGCCCGAAATATTTCCAAGGAACAGGAAGGTAACCTCAGTGGTTTCTCCTGGAAGCAGGTTCTCGTCTGCGACCTCTATGGCTGCCGTAGTAAGGGCATTTTCAGAGGTAACGTATAAGGTGGTGCTGGATACTGCTTCCACATTACCTGCTCCATCAGTAAGAAAAAGTTTGTAAGTGCCGGCTGTAGAAGGTGCATTGATAACAGGGAAAGTAGAGCTTGCACAGACCACCTCCGGCATATCGATGCAGCCCGGAGGGTCAGGCATTGCCGTAATTGGGTCTATCCCACAAGTTACAGCCGCCTGGGGTATACAGGCTGGATCGTCCTGCATGGTAATAGTGGTTCCCTGTGTGACACTTACCCCTGTGGTGAAATCAGTGGTGCCTTCAGGTGCGATGAAAACGGTATTGTTGATCCCGGCATTACCCAGGAAAAGCTGAGCGCCTGTTCTTACCAATTTACTATCTGTGAGAATGAGGTCGGGGTTTTGAAAAGGTGGTAAGTCAACCACTGCGTCTACGCTCGCTGCATCATTGTTGATACCATCGATGGTTGCGACACCTGCTGGTAAACTGATGTTTACGGTACCATCCCCGGTGGAAGTAACGCTGAGCTCATAATTGTTAGTGGAAACCATACTGAGGTTGGTCGCCGTCCCATTGGTGACCATAAAATCACTGAGTTCAAGACCTGATGCCGTACCAAAGGTTTCGATATCAATGGTGAAGGGAGAGGTGGTGTTGAATTCGTCGCTGGTCAGTGCCACATTGGTACCGATGTCGAGAACGATTGTAAATCCTAAGTCGAAATTGGTGAAGGGGCTTCCGTTAAAAGTGGCAAAACCCTGACCGCCAGTGTACGTGGTAGGACTGCTATTTATTAAAGTCCTGGGATTGATATCCGTAACGGAAAACGTGTAGAGATTCCCGGCAGTTACCTGGACAGGTAGCGGTAAATCTACTGATTCAGTCACTGAAACGTCGCTAATATTGCCAGCGATGTCATGAGTGAATGATTGCAGCAAGGTACCAGTTATGCCCTGTCCTTCATAGACGTTAATGGTTCTTGTGCCTGCAGTTGTATTACCGCTATAGTCAAAAGTGATTTTCGTCAACCGGCCATCCTGGGTGGGGGTAAAAGATTGCCATACATCATTACTCTGCCCAAAGCCTAAGGCCGCAAAAATTTCGATGTCTACCACTTCATTGGGTTGCCCTACTACACGAAGTGAAAGCAAAATAGAGAGAAGCAGCATTGTCAATGCTACTGTTTTGCGTAGTGTGTGTTTGTGTGTATTCTCCTGCACGCTCATTTTTAGGTTTATTTACTGTCTGTTGTGCCAGTCAGGGAAATTCGGGCCGACTGGATTTATCTTAAAATTTCACAATTGTGGCCATGCCCAAAAATTAATGTGGCGGATGAACGGGATTGAGGGGCGAATGTGCAAAATGCTGATAGGAAGGCATTGAAAAATATTATCATATGATGTGATTATCGCATTGATAGAAGTCAGCCTGAAATGATTCCTTCCTCATGGGGAAATGTGTCTCAGGTGGATTAGTGTCAGCAGGGTCTGGACTCCTCTACTGGAAGTAAATTTTATTGATTCAGAACAGATAGTGATCTTTGTCTATAAGTGATGCAAGTGTCGATCAATGGTTTGATAATGCCTTGAAGAAGTGAATATTCAGTTTCAACGCTTACGCCCAAGTTTGTGTCCCACAAACATGAAAAAAACCTGATTTTTTTTGTTCATATACTGCTCACTTCGGGAATATGAAGTGAGGACAGTAATATTGCGTTCAATGTACAATGAAAAAAGGTTGCTAAAGGAGTTATATGTTCACCGGGAAAGGTGTGTGAATCTCCTGTTGAGCAAAACAAATTGTGACAGGGATACGGCCGAAAATGTTTTCATAGAAGCGGTATTTACCTACAAGAAAAAAGTCACAGAGAACAACCTTCCCGATAGAAAAATTCACATCAGTAGTTACCTGTATGGTATCTGCCATAACCTGTGGTTAAAGAGCTATGCTTCAGAAAAGAAGCTGAAGGACTCGGCAGGTGATGTAGCGCGCTATTTTTATGAATACCTGCCCGATAGTATCAACAGCATCAGTGCAAAGATGTATCAGGAGAACCTGCTGCACGTAATGCAGGATTCACTAAAGTCCATGGGAGACAAGTGCAGGAGTATCATCAAGCTGTTTTATTACGAGGATAAAACCATGACAGAAATTGCCGAGATCATGAATTTCAAGACCTCTATTGTGGCTACTACCGCCAAGTACAGGTGTTTCAAGGAATTCAGAGACCGTGTCCTCAGAGCCAAAAGAAAACAAGAGATTACAGACTTTTAAGACGCTATGTCCATTTCAGAAGAACAATATCAGTTAATCGTTAAGCACATTGATCAGACACTGAGTGATCAGGAACAACAGCAATTTGATCTGCAGGTGACGGAATCAGAGGCTTTCAGGAAAGAACTGGAGCAGATGCAAGTGCTCATCGCTGGCGTTAAGGCGGTAGAAAAAGCAGAAGAAATCGCACACATCAAAGATGCTTTTGCAACATTTGATCAGGAACGTAAACCTGTGCAAAAGCGCTCTCGTCGTAAATTGTTCCAGTTGGGTGTCGCCGCCTCGGTGATACTGATGGTCTGCCTGGCTTATTTCTTACGGTATGCAGCAGCCCCGGATCCTGTCGCGATCTATGATCATTATTATGAAGTTTTTCCTGCAAGTGCTGAAACCCGATCCGGTAAACGGAGTTTGGAAGCGCTGCGATCCTATGAGAATGGCCAATATAAGGCCGCCATTCCCCTGATGGAGGCACTGGTGCAGGATTCTATCGATGCTGTTTTTCCCATTTACCTGGCCAATGCCTATTTACAGGTAGACGATCCTGAAAATGCCATTCTGGTACTTGAGAAAGGATATTCAGCGTCTGATACTGCTTACTCTACGCAGTACTACAGGTGGTACCTGGGACTGGCCTGGTTAAAAGCCGGAGATCAGCGGCGGGCCCGTGAGGTCTTTACGAGGCTATCTCAGCAGGAAGGGATCTATCGACAGGAGTCAAAGGAAATCCTAGAGCAACTCAGGTAGCGCTATAAGGTAGATTTGTACTGTCGTCGGTACATCAGCAGAATGATTACAAGGACGGTTACACCGATTGCCCACCACCAATAGGTAGGGCTCTGAGTGATGATCAAAGGCCTCATCTTACCTGAAATGCTGAAGTTGTTCCAGTAATAGGGATTCTTTTTAAATGGATGTGCTGTGTTCAGGTAATCCAGTTTGGCCAGTCTGAGTGCGTTGTCTTTGGGTAATCCATCGGCTAAATATTGATAGAAAGACTTCATGATGAGGCTACTCGATTGGTCATCGGCCGGCCATTGTGTCATGACTACGGCCTGCACACCTGCATAAGTAAAAGCCCGTGACAAGCTCATGGCGCCCTCACCACCAACTACTTTGCCTACGCCGGTATTGCAGGCACTTAATACCACCAGCTGAGCGGGTATGCTCAGGTTGTAGATTTCGAAATTGTGGAGGAAACCATCATGCACGGGGTCCTGTGGGTTATCAGCAAAAGCCAGTCTGGAATTCTGAGGTTCGTCCAGGTCTAACAAACCATGCATGGCGAAGTGGAGGATGTCATGGGCCTGTGCCGATTCATAAAACTGACTTTCAGTGGCATTGACACCGGTGAAAGTAATTCCGGGAAGGTATTCATTGAGGTCCACTACCTCTTCCTGGTTGTATTTCAAATTGGTCAGATTACCCATCTGGTCAATTTGCCTGTTCTTGTTCAGTGGATCGGCAGCATGGTCTTCATAGGAAGGGGCAAAGGCGAGTAATCTACCAGAAAATTCATCTGCTGCTACTACATCTGGCTGGAACAGGATGGAGGCAGAATAGCCGTATGATATTTGATATTGCCTGATCAGGTATGGTAAATTCCCAAAGTCTGTGGTCGTTGTTGCACTGGTTAAAAGTTGTTCCATTGGCAGGAAAAACAGTGATTTGTCCGGGATGATGAATAGCTTTTTGACAGCTCCTATTTTCCGGAGGGAGTGTCCCAACAACAGGTCATATAACCGGTTACTTTCGTGCAGAAACAGGTTGAAAGATTCATCAATACCCAGCCCCGTACTGTCAGGAATGAGGATGTTTTTGTAGGCTGACAGGACTGCTTCACTCACAGCCTTTTCCCGGTGGAAGACCACAGCGTCCGTACTGATGGCAAATGAGTAAATATGGTTTTCGCCCTGGAAATACTCCATCAGCCCCTCGTCAGTATTCAGATGTTGCTGAACATCGCGGATGCCCATAAATGGTTTCCCGAAATTGATCTGGTAGTAGTTTTTGTAATTGTCTTCCATAAAAGCCATCAACTTTCTGGTATGCTCAGCACCTTCCAGCAGCAGGTCTTTATAATCGGCCATGAGCACAGAATCATTACCGCTGATCTCAGGCTTTAGCCCTAGTTTTCTCAGCTCGCTTTTGAGGAAGGAAGTCTGGGCCCTCAGACTTCTCAAATCCATGATGAGACTGTCCGGGATATTGCTGTTACGAATTAGCAGGTTCCTGGTCAGTGCCTCAAAAAGCTGATGGGATTTGGATATTTCTGAATACTGAAAAGCCCTGGTGATGTAGGACTGATCATTGGTGGATTGAAATAACTCATAGGAAATACGGATGGCATTTTCAAATAGTGCCGAGATGGGTGTTTCGGACAAGAGTTCATCGGCAAGTGGTTTATAACCCTGCCGGGTGAGCAGGTGCCAGGAGATGGCCTGGTCATAGCAGTTCAGCGCGTCAACAAACTGTACCTCCCTGTTGCCATCAGCAGGTAGTTTTTGTATGACTTCAGCCTTCAGGAATGCTGCCTTGATCAGGTAATTGAGTTCGTTGCTAATGAAGCTTTGGTCAGGATTTTCGAGCCTTTTGGCATACCTGCTGAGGGCCATATTGGTGACAGTCAATGCACTGTCTGGCTTACCCTGCAGTACCAGGTAATTGGTCAGGTCGTTCATAAAAGACAAGTACATAGTTCTGGTCACCCTGACTTTTCGTTGGACCATGGCTGCCAGCTTCAGGTAGGTCTGTGCAGTGAGCTTGTTGTGTTGGTCTTGTTCCAGGAATCTGAGGTGGGCATATTCAATGCGAAACCGATGTCTTTCCCTGGCTTTACCCTTAAAGTCACTGAGGAAGGTTACTAGTTGTTCATAAGTCACCTGTGACAATTGGGCGTTCTGCATCGTACGGTAAATCTCCATTTGCTGTAGCATGGCCTCCATTTTATACCTTTTGATGAAGCGATCTTTCGATTCCAGGGCGACTACATCGGCAAACTTTGACAAGGCCTCTGGGTATTGCTTTTGCCGTAGCTGTAGCAAGCCTTCATAATAGTGCACCCTGGCAAGAAAGAGTTCATTCTGTGGCGCCTGGACAGTATAAACCTTCGCTGCTTTTACCGAGTATTCATCTGACAGGCTGTAATAGCCCATCTTCCGGTAGATATTGGCAATGGCCTGATATACTTCGCCATGCCTGAAATAACCGTCTGAGTGAAAACCGTCAATGAGCTTCAGGTATTGATGCTGATAGGTAAGCGCACGGTCGTACTTTTTTACGAGTTCGTAGTGTATCCCTGCCAGTCTGTAGGTCTCCGCCCTCAGGTACTTTGCCCAGATTGCCCCATTCCCCGCCAGGGCTGGGAAGACTTGCGTTTCATAAAAGCGGAAGGTCTGATTGATCTTTGAAGAGGTAAAAAGCAGGTTGGCCTCTTGTAGCATAAAGCAAATTCTAAATTTTTCGGCCGTATCATCCGGGTAATTTTCCAGGAGGGAATGTGCGCTGTTTAGTGTGTCCCGAACCGCTTCAAAAAGTCTCTCTTCTATCAGAATTTCCAGGTACCATTCATAGGCCAAGAGCAAATCAGGAACATGACCGTGCGTTTGGTTGATGAACGTGGCGAGCTTTTCTTTTGAACCCGTGATAAATGCCTCGATTACGGCTTCATTGAGCTGATGTGCAGATCTTAAGCTATCAGAAAAGCCTTCAATGATTTCGGGTGAAACCTGTTCATGATAATGGGAGGCGCGCTGTACATCTAACTGCAAAATGGAAACCCTTGATAAACCCACTTTTGCAGCGTGCACATGCGTGCTGTGCGCTAACGCTTTTTCATAGTAGAAAGACGAGGAATCATATTGATAGTCAGCCAGGTGTTTTTGTGCTTTCTGCAGGGAGATTTCAGTGATTGAGTTTGGTAGTAGCAGATTTTTTGCCATTGAACCATTCACCCGGCACAAGGTGATCAGCATTAGCACAGAGTAAATATGAATTTTCAATACCATTGGTTTTCGATACAAGCGATCAACTATTCAAAAACAACGTTGCATAGCGCTCACCCCTAAGGTAACCCTAAGAGATACCAATATTCAAATTGCTTCTGCCCATCTATGAATGAAGTTGCAGCAATTTAGTTGAGAAATTCCTGACAGTCTTTGTTGTCGGTCATGAACTCATTGCATTCTTCATCCGCTACACTGTCACAGGCAAATGGATCCTGATTAGATGGACAAGTCAGCACCCTTGTTTGGTCTCCGGACACCCTGGTTGTATCTTCGCCGGCTCTACCAAGCAACGTTTTTTGAATATCCTGATTGAGCGAAGTAATAAAGCTACTGACTTTCAAGTCACCCAGTGCTAATTTTTTCTTTTTCATCATTGAAAGGTTTGTCTTTTCTATAAAATAATGTCGGTAGGTTTAACTTAACATTTCTCCACACTCCCGGAGGTCATCGGTGATCATGCCTTCACATTCGTCGCCCTCGGTCAGGTTGCATGCAGACGGGTCCTGATTGCTTGGGCATGGAGGTAATCTTGAATTCTTGGGCGGTATATCATCTCCACCTTTGAGTGCTGCTTGAACGCTTCTGTTTAGTACTGTCACAAAGCTTTTAATCTCAAGGTCTCTCCGTTGTACTTTCTTTTTGTTCATGATATATCCGTTAAGTGTTTTTTCCTGTATTCACAGTTGTACTTTTTAACTGATCAAGCCGACTTGTTACAACTGATTTTCTACCATTTTTTTCATTTTCTGTTCATATACGCGAGAATTTGAGAATACAATGATAGATGACTCTTTCTATCGAGTCAGCAGTGTGTAATACAGACAGAACTAGTGATGGTCTATAAATTGTTCGCTACTAACTTTAACTAATGATCACAATGATGAAAAACATCAAAAATCTCGGTAAAAACTTATCTAAGGAAGCACAAAAGGAAATTAATGGAGGTTTTCCTTTCGATCCGCTACCACGTGGATGCTATTGTTTTGCTACTCCTGGTGATGCTTGCAGCTATTATACGGTAGATTGCGATTCTACTTGTCCTGGTGGAGGCATACCATTTCAGAGTATCAATCCTTTTTGAGTAAGTTTTCACTAATTAAGAGTTGCCTTAAAATACCGTGGTATCAACCGTGCTTAAAAACAGGTCTGCTACATGCGGGCAACAAGGTATTTTAAGGCGCTCTTCACGTTATTATTTGTCCCTTTAGATCAACATACCACCACATACAGCGAGGTCATCAGTGATCAGGCCTTCACAATCGTCGCCATCTGTTCGTCCACATGCAAAAGGATCCTGATTACTGGGGCATTCCAGTAAAACTGATCTTTTTCCAGAAGTAGGTAAAGTAGTCGTATCGTTGCCACCAATCAGCGTGGTTTGATTATTTTTTCCAAGTGTAGTCACAAAGCTTTTGACTTTAAGATTGTTGAGTTCCAGTTTCTTCTTTTTCATTGCTTGCAGATTAATTGTCCGCTTCGAATATAGCAGCTATGAGTACCAATTTACAAGCTAATCAACCAAAATTCACCGCTTAAAAATTTTTATTAAAAATCTTGTTCATATTGAGTTCATTTAGAGAATATAGGGGTGGATGGTGATGGTAAATCCACGCCGGAAAAGGGATGATTTTGCTGAAATCTCTTCGAAAAACCACGGTGAGTGATGTGAAAAAATATGGGGCTTCAATGGTGGGGGAAGTGCTGTTTTCTGTATGCTACTTCTTGCTGATCAAGACGATGAGGAAGCTGTAAAACAGGGCGTGGTATTTAACCAACGCCCTGTCATTATTTCATCTACTATTTACTGTCTTGGGTTATCCCATGGAATGTCGTTTCCACCGCAGACAGCTACTCCTTTGGGGCCATCTTGATTTTTACATGCCCAGGCGGATACTTCAGGGCTACTGTTGGGGGCATTGTGTATCGCAACACCACTGTTACAGTAGATAGTACAACTACCTACTCCTCCGTTAATACCTCTTTGAGCCTTTTTCCCAAGGACAGTTACTTTGTTTAATTTCAAAATGTTGTTTAACATGACATTGTTAATTTATTGATTGAATCACTGTAAACTTTTAGTGACACTTACAGCATGTGTCAACCCTGATCAGGGATTCTTTTGAATTTCTTCGAAGTCTGTTTTCTGGTCAACCGCTTTTTAAGAAATGACTATTTCTTTTGCATGATCGATTGACTACAACAGCAATAGTTCATTTGTTTGATATGCTTTTATGGCGCTAGTTTCTCTTGTAAAATTTTATTGGATAGTAACTATAGTCCCTGATTGGTGTTGTCCCTACATATCCATAAAACGGAGCCTTATGCGTTTCCACAAATGAAGGCTCTTTATAGTGCAGCAAGCGAAAACCCTGTACGTCTAGCGTGGCAGAAGGAAAGACATTGGTGTAGGCGTCAACTGAGAGAAATCCATCGTTAATTCTCAGATGCAGCCTTTGCGCAACATCAACGATTTTATATCCCATGTAATTCATCCCGTATTCTTCAACCTCAGACACACTTGCGTGATTTTCAAACGTCAGATAGAAGTTGTCCAGTGTACCATTTGAAGATTCGTTTAAGGTGGCAAAAAGATGCTTGTCGCCTCCTTCTCCCGGGTAGTAGTTTCGTGCCGTACCTATAGGTGTCCAACCTACCACAGACTCATGGATTGCGGTGATGTTGACCATTTCTCCTTCTGCATTCTCAGTTGCTGCAATTGAAATATAGGTAGTTAACTTATCACCGGCAGGAATGTCCAGCATCGGACCGTCCCAACGTTCATCGTCAATAAAACTATTGAATACGAAGGTCAGCGAGGTGCCTAACCATGTACACCCTTTGCAGGCATCTTCCTGGCTGTTGACGTTATTATCCCATCTGATATTACCATTGGGGTCCCTTACAAAATCATATCCACCATCAGGATCAATATTGTTGGTCCAGTTGTTCCCCATGGACATGTAAGGACTGGGGTGCTGTCGATAAGGATCTATGGTGGTCCATCTGTTAATTTTCGGATCATAAAGGCGTAATTCAAATGCTGGCAGCCCTGTTTCCTGATCAGTCTCAGCAAACTCGCCCTGGTAGCCATAGCGGTAGGGAGCACCTGCTGTTATCTGTCTGTTGGGCATTGGCATTCCTCCGGGATAGTAGTCTGTGGCACCATTGATGGTTGCCATGGCATTGCCCGATTTGATGAACGTAGCCCTTACATTGCCAAGATGGTCCTTCAATTCATATAGGCTGCTGCTGCTTTGTCTGTTATACATGCCTATTCTTCCTTCGCCATAAATCGGGTTTTCTTCGGTATTCATAGCCCGGCCTCCAGGTTGAGTAATGATGGACATTGGGTTGCCGGTTGCGTCACGGACGTAGTAGGTAATTTCTTTGTAAGCACCAGCATAGGCTTCTTTCCTGACTCTGAATCCTCTGTCGTCATAAAAGAAGTCTACAGTAGGTGCTGCCATTACACTGTTTCTGACGTTGTCAATGTAAAAGTCGGCAACAGCTAATTCCTGTGCATTGATGATTTCTATGATTAATTCTGCTTCCTCAGCAGGTGCTGTGTATTCCAACTCAGCAGTTTGCCTCAGGAACATTTCGTTGCAGGAATTAAAATTACTGGACGGTTCTATTATTTTGCTGGCAATCACTTCTCCCGCAGTAGTCTTCACCCGGATCAGTATTGGGTATTGAGGGATTTCTTCACCGGGATTACCTGTTCCTGGTTCGCCCGTTCCCGGTTCCCCTAAACCAGGGCCTTCATTGACAATTCCCTTCAAACCAATTTTTGTGTTACCAGATTCTTTACTGTTCACTTCCTTGCCTCCAGATCCTTTACTACTGCCTGTGCTCTTCCTTCGGATGATATCCACCGAGAAAGTATGCACCTTTGATGGGATGACGTCAAATAGTTTCTTGACACCAGCCTGGATGGTGGCATTTTTGACATTGTTATCCAGCACAAGTCTGGCTATCGGCATTTCGAGTGCTACAAAACAATCCCGTTCAAGATTCATATCTCTGCCCAATTCATGTGTCATACTTGAAAAAGGTGTGAGTAGCTCCCAGTTATAGTTCTTGAGCAGCGAAATATTGATAGACCAAAAGGGCGTTGTGAATTCATCAAAGTTGTCCTGAAAGAGGGTATAAGGCTTTTTAGTGGCCAATCCCGTGTTTTCAGTAGGGTTGACAATCCTGGAGATGCTTGTTACCAGCCCTGCCGCATTGTATTGATAAATGGCTTTGTCCTGTTTGTTGACTTCCATCTGGCCAATACTGTTGTATAGATAATTGTTATCAGGTTGAGACTTGAGGTCATCTGCATTGGTCGTGATGGTTACTGCATCTTTTACATCTGTCAGTTGATTGCGCTTATAGAAGTTGTAGTTGTAGGTCAGCGCATCCATCGTGTTGTTGCCATTGAACCGGTTTTTGTTTCTCGTGAGAGACCGTATGTTACCATTGGCATCATAGTCAATACCTGCAATCTGATAATCGGTGCCGGTAGCGATTGCACCGGTATTCTGGGCCGTGCCAAAATCAGCTCGCTGCAGCCAATTGTTCTTGTTGTACGAATAAACCTGTCCAGCCTGGCTACCTCCTGCAATGCTGCTATTCGACCAACGAGCAGCTTTGATGTTGCCATTAAATTGATTGAGCCCTGTGTTGGTTGAGGTAACTGGTCGGGGGGTATTGATTCTCTGGTAGTCACCGTTGTAATAGTCCAGTGCCATACCGAAGAGATCTGATGCGACCGCATTGTTTCCATCGTTGCCCGGATCAAGGTTTCTGTTACGTGACGGATGATTGATGGCTTTTAGCTGTCCGTTCAGATTGTAGACATAATCGATTCCCTGCGCGTTCTCAGCCAATACAGTTCTCTTTAGTTCTCCAGTTTCATAATATTCATAGCTGGCCTGCTCTGTGTAGCCACGATTGTCTGTAGAAGTTTCTACTCTGGTGAGATGGCCTTTCAGGTCATAACTATACCGATGTATGAACCGGTCGCTGGCATTGTCATGCTTTTGGTACCAAACTTTAGCCACCAGTCCTGTAGCCTGATCATATTCATAATCGATGGTTTTGGTTCCCAGCCCTTCCACGTGTTGTACCATCCACTCTACACGGCCATTTACATCATAGCTGTACCAGGTGGTGGTCGTTTTTGGGTTTTGAGTCCATACTTTACTCACCCTGCCACTCAAAAACCTTTGTTTATAGTTGGTGGAGGAATTTAGTCCCAGATTGTAATGTACATAGTTACTCAGTGAAGGGTCGTATTCATCATACATGGTAAATAGCTGCTCTGTTCTGCTGCCTGAGAAACTGGCAACATCCGGGTCCGCAGTAGCGAAATCACCGCCGACTACGCCATTTTCTACCGGACGTGCCAGCGCGTCATAGTTCGTGTAGGAATATTCATTTTCCCGCATTTGTTTGCTGCTCTGAGAAAAGCGCAATTGCCCGTCCTGGCGATATTGATACGTCACCTGTCCTTCGTCGGGACTGGAGGTTTGGAGCAAATGTCCCAGACTGTTGTAGGTAAAAGTCGTTGCCAATGTATGCGTGCGGGACGTACTCAGGTCCAGCCTTCCGTCAAAACCTAAAGGTTGAATGCTCTTCGACAACTGCCCTGCTTTGTCATAAAAGTTGAGTGAATAGTCGTAATAATTCACAAAGTACTCAACGCCTACATTGTAGTTGTTATCCAGTAACTGTAAGTTGTTTCCTAAGATGGTCGCATACGGGTGCTTGTTGAAATGAAAAGGATCATCGGTGATTTCTTCTATGCGATAAATCCCTGGTGACAGGTAAGTGCTTCCTGATACATTACCCTTGCCTGAAACAGGTGAGTCTGCCACCAAATCATAAATTTTGAACCGTGCTGCAGGTGCCCCCCGGAAGAAGACATTACCACCACAACCTACCGGAATATGAATATCCACATATCCTTGTTCCCCAATCGGTGAGAGAACTTTGTACTTCTTTCTGTTGCTATTGTCCTCATTTCCACTTCTTGCGGTGGCCAGTACCCTGCCATCACTGTCAGTAAATGTGACAGACTCCACGCCATGTACATCTCTTACTACCTGCTTGGTACCCATAATGTAGAAGGGCGTAACTGTAATTCCGCTGTTCGTATTTACTGCAGTTCTGGGCGTGAAGTAACCCGTGCCAAAGGCGTAGTACAATTCTTGCGCCAGGGGTAGGGTAAATGAAAAGGATTGTACCCATTCCTCCGGACTGGAGTTGGTGCGTCGCACCTTTTGTCCTCCCAGGTTCCTCAATTCGCTCCCGGGATTGAGAGTGCTGTAGATGATCCTGTTGTAAGGATATGCGGTGATGTCCTGGTAAGGTTCTGCTGTATTATTATTACTGTAGTACCAACCCAGTGTGTTGGTATAGCCACCTATGCCCACAGATGATTGCGAGGAAGTCAGGCCATATAAATCTGACTGGGAAAACAGCCCTCCGTTACTCTTTTTGATGAAGTTGGTTTTGTAGCCGTAATTATTACCAATAGGGGCACTTAAAGTACTGAAGGCGGGCCTTCCAAACTCATCATAGCGTACTTCACTGGCCCAAATTTTACCCGTTTTCACATCCAGATTATGTGTTTGGATGATTTTACCCTGTTCATTGAAATAGGTCACACCAGCTGCTGTCAGCTGTTCGTTCATGTTGTAAGTGCTACTGCTGATCCAGCTTCTGTTTTCGTTTAAGTTATAGGAGCTTTGCCCATATAGTTTCCAGGCTATTATCCATAGTAGCCCGGTTAAGATGATTATTCTTTTCATAATTTTTTCAGTTTCTTTTTTGAAGAAGAATACTTGTGTTGGTTATATGATCATTTGTTCCTTTTGTTGAGGTGATCAACTGACCACTGTGGCTGCTGCTCTGACGAGATATTCTCATCCAGGTGTCTCTCCCACCTATATCCAGATGGAATTCGAAAAGGTACCAATAGAAACCACATGGCAGATTAAAATGTGTTGAGTCTCCTGATCCCAGTTTTTGAAATAGCTCTCAATCAAAAATCACTTTGATTGAGAGCTAAATGCCATGGATCTTTGAAGACCTGCACTAAGGCATCATCAATTCTTGAAGTTCCCTTTTGTTCTTTCCAGAAACTTGAAATTCATCTTTTGGATGTCGTTACCATAGATGTATTCATTGGCATAGTGGTATTCAGCATTGGTGTCGAAGGTAATCCACAGAACCCCTGTTTCTTCACGAACACTGTTGGTGAAATTTATTCCCCTCTTCGTCGTCCCAACAGTAGCCATCAATGACATGTTGAATTCCTGTCCATTGAGCCGGGGTCTGGCATGGTCTACATATCTCAATGTTTCTACTGTTGGTACTATGCTGAATGTGGCTTTCAGGTCTCTACCACCCAGAGTGATCGTCTCTGTCCATTCGCCTGCAGTGATTTCAGTGTCTTCAAGCCATTGTTTGGCAAAACCGGGATAAGGGTAATCCGTATCGACATCGTCTTTTAGCATCGCCTGCCTGGACCGGTGCAGCAGATTGGTTGCAAACTCTGTATACTTTGCTGATAGATAGCTGTCTCTGTCAAATTTTGGTTGCTTGCTGTGCCAGAATTTGTCTATAAAACCCAGCTTCTTTCGATAACTTTTCTTAGTTTCTGCCATTGTTTTGCCTCCGTACACCTTACCCGCTTTCTTCGCCTCAGCTGCTGAGGTGATATTTTCATCCCAGTAAAAGTTTTCTCCGTCGTCACTTACCCAGTCAAAAAACATCCCTCCATCCGGATCTACTCCATTTGTTGGATTATTACCCATTCCCAGATAAGGAGAGGCAAACTGCTGGTAAGGGTCTGTCGTCAGCCAACGGCCGATTCTACCGTCCCACAGACGTAGTTGGAAAGCTTCCTTGCCTGTTTCCTGGTCTTTCTCCTGTCCCTGGAAGGCAAATCGGTAGGGTTGACCACCAACTACTTGCCTCCCTGGCATCGCCATACCAAATGGGAAGTAATCCGTGGCTCCGCTGATTGTGGTCAGTGCATTTCCAGATTTGACGAAGGTGGCTCTTACATTGCCCAGGTGGTCCGTTAATTCGTATAGACTGCTGTTGCTTTGCCTGTCATAGATTCCTATTCTATCTGCGCCATAAATAGGGTTTTCTTCCGTATTGGCCGCGCGACCTGCTGGCTGCGTGATGATGGCCATAGGCTTTCCGGTATTATCTCTGATATAATAGGTGATTTCCTGATAAGCACCACTATAGGCGACCTTTCGTACCCTAAATCCTCTCTCGTCATAGAAAAAATCGAGTACGGGTGCGGCGGTTACACTGTGTTGTACATTGTCAATATGGAAGTCTGATACTACATTGGCTTGCGGGTTTGTGATTTCCAGCACTACCTCTGCTGCTCCTTCGGGAGCGGTGTAGGACAACTCAATAGTTTGCCGGAGAAACTGCCCGTCGCAGGAGCTGAATTCCGTAGATGGTTCTACCGTGGTAGTAGCCAGTACCTGCCCGGAAGTGGTCTTTACCTGAATTCGTATGGGATATTGAGGAATCTCCTCAGCGGTGCCGCCTAGTCCGGGTTTATCTCCATCGCCACCAAGCAAACCGATTTCTTCATTGACAATTCCTTTCAATCCAATTTCTGTGCTGCCGGATTCTTTGCTGTTCTTTCCTATGCCGCCGGTCTCCTTGTCGCTGCCGTTGTTTTTCCTGCGGATGATGTCCAGTTGAAAAGTATGTAACTTCGTAGGGATGGCATCAAATAGCTTTTTTACACCAGCGTTGGTTGTGGCGTTTTTCACATTGTTGTTGAGCACAAGTTTCGCCATAGGCATCTCAAGCGATACAAAACAATCCGGTTTCAGTATCATTTCTCTGCCAAATTCATGTGTCATACTGGAATAGGGCGTGATCAATTCCCAATTGTAGTTCTTGATCAGGGAGATGTTGATTGACCAAAAGGGTGCCGAGAACTCATCAAAGTTATCAGTGAAAATAGTAAAAGGCTTTTTGACAGCTAGTCCGGTATTGTCACTCGGGTTGACCACCCTGGAGATGCCTGTGACCAGACCGGTGGTACTGTACTCGTAGATGATTTCATCCTGCTTGTTGATTTCCAGCTGACCAATACTGTTGTAGAGATAGTTATTGTCTGGTTGCGACTTGATATCATCCGCATTGGTGGCAGTCGTCACTGCATCTTTTACATCCGTTAGTTGATTGGGTTTGTAAAAGTTATAATTATATGTCAGTGCATCCATCGCATTGTTGCCATTGAACCGGTTTTTGTTTCTCGTAAGAGACCGGATGTTGCCATTGGCATCATAGTCAATGCCTGCGATCTGATAGTCGGTACCGGTCGCGATTGCACCAGTATTCTGAGCCGTTCCAAAATCGGCGCGCTGCAGCCAATTGTTTTTATTGTAGGAATATACCTGTCCAGCCTGAACACCGCCTGCAATGCTACTATTCGACCAACGAGAAGCTTTGATATTGCCATTGAACTGGTTGAGACCGTCGGTAGTGGAGGTAATGGGCCTGGGGGTATTGGAGCGGCTGTAATCACCGCTGAAATAGTCAAGTGCCACACCAAAAAGGTCCTGGGCTACTCCGTTATTGCCATCGTTGCCGGGGTCGAGGTTCCTGTCTCTGGAAGGGTGATTGATCGCTTTTAGCTGTCCATTGAGGTTGTAGATGTAATCTATCCCCTGGGCATTCTCTGCCAGGACGGTCCGCTTGAGTTCACCGGTCTCATAGTATTCATATTGGGCTTGCTCGGTATAGCTTCTGTTATCAGTGGAGGTTGCTACCATGACCAGCTGCCCTAACTGGTTATAGCTGTACCGATGAATGAATCGGTCTCCTGCATTGTCGTGTTTTTGATACCAGATTTTATTGACCAGCCCTGTGGCAAAATCATATTCGTAGTCGATGGTCCTGGTACCAACTCCTTCTATGTGTAGTACCATCCATTCAACACGTCCATTGACGTCATAACTGTACCAGGTAGTCGCTGTTTTTGGATGCTGTGTCCAGGTTTTGCTCACATTGCCTTCTACAAATTTCTGCTGGTAGTAGATGGACGAGTTTAATCCCAAATTATAATGTACATATTGGCTCAGTGATGGGTCTTTTTCGTCATATAGGGTGAGCCGCTGCTCACTTCTACTACCCGATAAACCTGCTACATCCGGATCTGCAGTAGAGAAATTCCCTTGTATCACGCCACTTTCTACCGGGCGGCCAACATCGTCATAGTTGGTATAGGAATATTCGCCACGTTTTTTCTGTTTACTGTTTTGAGAGAACCTTACCTGTGCGTCTTTCCTGTATTTGAGAACACGCTCCCCTTCATCAATACTTGCGGCCCGTACCATGTGTTTCAGACTGTTGTACGTGAAAGTAGAAACCATGCGGTGATTGCGGCTGGCAGATAAATCGAGCCGACTATCAAACCCAAGTGGTTGCACACTTTTCGTTAGCTGCCCTACCTTGTCATAGAAATTCAGCGTATAATCATAGTAGTTGACAAAGTACTCTACCCCCACATTATGTGTATTGTCCAGCAGTTGCACTTGATTACCTGCTATGGTCGCAAAAGGGTTTTTGTTTTGGTGAAAAGCCTGACCACTGATCTCCTCTATCCGATACATTCCCGGAGCCAGAAAAGTGCTGCCACCCACATTTGATTTGTCCTGGATTGGTGAATCGGCGATCAGATCATAGATTTTGAACCGCGCATTGGTTGACCCTTTGAAGTTGACCGTTCCACCACAACCCACAGGAATGTGGATGTCGACATATCCTTGTGCGCCGATAGGGGAGAGCACCTTGTATTTTTTGCGATTGCTGTTGTCTTCATTGCCACTTCTGGCAGTCGCTAATACCTTGCCATCGGTGTCAGAAAATATCACTGATTCAATACCATTTGCATCCCTGTTTACTTCTTTGTTACCCATAATATAAAACGGTGTTACCATGATTCCACTGGCAGTTTCAACCGCAGTTCTCGTGGGAAAATATCCCGTCCCGAATGCATAGAATAACTCCTGAGCGATGGGCATCGTGAAAGTATAGGACTGCACCCACTCCTCGGGTCCAGTGCTTGTTCGCCTTACCTTTTTGCCCCCTAAAACCCGGAGTTCACTGCCCGGATTCAGGGTGCTGTAAATTACTCTCTGATAAGGATATGCTGTTACATCCTGATAGGGTTCTGCTGTATTGTTGTTGCTGTAGTACCAGCCCAGCGTATTGCTATATCCCCCAAGGCTGACCGCCGTCTGGTCAGATGTCAGGTTATACAGATCTGATTGGGAAAAGAGGCTGCCATTGCTTTTTTTAATGAACCCTGATCGATAGCCATAGCTATTTCCGATCGGGGCATTAGAGGTATTGAATGCAGATCTGCCAAAGGCATCATATCGCAGTTCACTAGCCCATATTTTGCCTGTGCCAATGTCCAGGATATGGCTTTGTGTGACCTTTCCTATGTCATTGTAATACGTTACGGTGGCGGAAGTTAACTGACCGCCCAGGTTATAGGTACTGCTGCTGATCCAGTTCCTGTTTTCGTTTAAGTCATATGAGCTTTGCCCATATGACTTCCAGACCATTATCAATAGCCCTATGATAAAAATAACTCTATTCATGCGCTTATTGAGTTTTATAGTGATAATCGAATTCTTGTACCATTTTAAATCCGCCCTGAAAACCTTCTGGGGACGAACTGGCGGCTTCTTTGTAAGTCTGAATCAACCTGCCTGCCTGGTCATATTTAAACTTAGTAGCCAGGTTGTTGCCATCCAGAATGGCGATCAACGCGTCTGTTTGCTCATCGTAAACATAAGTGTTGACAGCGGTATAAATCGGGTGCATTCTGAAGTCATCCAGGTACAAATGTCCATTGCCCGTGTAGCTGTTATTGGTGAAGTAGAGCGTGGCACTGGAATTGGGTTGCAGGTTAACAATGTAGTTGAGCTGTATCCACTGGCCCGCATTGACTCTGGAAGATTCCGGAATGGTTGAGCCATTGAAAACGAGCTTGATTTCCTGATCCACCTTCGTATTACGGTCTGCCCAGACAGAGACCTTGTATTTGCCCGGTCTGAACTTTTTGGAATGGTCTGCATGAGAGCTGCCTACTGTTCCTGTTACCCTAAAAGCCTGAGAATAGGCATTGGTAATGTCCAGTGAGTATTTTCCGGTATGTGCCGAGGCAGTAGACCTGTTATTCACACCCATAATTTCCCCTTCCAGGTTGCCATTGAACAGATGTTCTGCGCCGCTGTAGTACATTTCCGTATAGCGTGCATTGCCGGAGATGGATGTTTTGCTCCAGTTATCTACCATTTTTGAGGACGCAAAGTTGCCATTGATGTCCTTTGTTTCCAGGGGAACAGAGTAATGATTGTATCGGGTAATCTCTGAGATTTCCTGCCATTTGGACGTAGTCGGTTGTCCGGTGATCCAGTTGAAGTAATCGTTGGCCTCTGTGACATTGGTGAGGTACGTACCGTTCACCGGATCGATGTTTTCCTTCCAGACGTAGTTCTTGTGTTTACGCCAGATTTTTTCATCACTGGCGGTAGGTGTCGTTTCTACACCTGTCTCCGATCGGTAAGTCCAGTCATCATTCCAGGTAGTAATGGATGCGTTTGTAGTCTTCCAGTTATTGCCTATTTTCACCGAAGCAACGTTCATGGCCTCTTGTGTCAGCATGTTTTTATTGGAAGAGTTGAGGGCTTTTGAACCCATGTCATTGTAAAAACGGTAAGCCGGTATTTTTTCTTCCCGTACAATGGTGCCATCGGCCATTTCCTTCACTGAAGTAGTGAATGTACCCAAATAGGGGTCTTCATTGGAGTAAGCGATCCAACTGTTGCCTGCTGCACCGAAAGTATAAATGGAATCGACTACACTGACCTTTTCTGACTTAGATGAAAGTGCCAGATAACGCTGATAGAGTTGACCAGCGGCATGATTGGCAATGTCATTACCATCCAGGTCAAAGTCAAAGACTGACTTCATGGAAGAGAAATTCTCCCGCAGTTCACCCAGTCGTGGCCTGTAGCGATTGACCGATTTTGCCAGTACATGGCCATAGGCATTGAGCTCCTCCACAGAAATCAGCTGGCCTATCTTGGTGAGGTTCTTTTCGATGTTCATTTTCTTGGCCGTCAGCTTTTCCTGGCTCATGGACTCATCTTCTACCCAGGTTTTGAAAATGGTTTCTCCATCTATGTCCTTCATGTCAATATTAGGGTTGAAGATATCATAAACAGGTTGCAGCGTATAGTAATGATAGCGTTTCTGGGTATCCAGGATTTTGTTATTTCCCTGATAACCATAAGATTTCATCGTCACCCACTCATACATGACTCCAGGACCTGGTAACTCATTTTGATAAGGTACATATACCTCCCCGTAGGTAGGGTCAAAAGAGGTGATTCCCGATGTTCTGCCTGTGTGGGGATCATTATAGTCATACTCAGTCACATAGCGGTTGTTGGCTTCATCCCGTACCGTGATGCTCTTGACGCGCAATCCACCTCCGCTGGTGCCGGGAGCGACTTTATTGGCCAGCAAGGTGTAGGTCATCCTATGGGCGGTTTCCCATCTCCTCACATCACTTGGATGCGAGCCCCGTGGTCCATCTTCCCATCCTCTGGAAGTGCCCTGGTCGTTTTTGTCAAAAGGTTGGGCAGACGGTGGATTAATGGGCAGATCCGGAACGCAATTGAGAATGCCGCTGCAGTCATTGATATCATTACCAGATACAGTTAAGATGAGCCTGTTGGTGCCCTGGATGGCTTTTACTACTACGTTTTTATCCGTGGTGATGTCAACTTTACCCACCTTGTCCCTGGTGTTGGTGATTTTTGTTTGACGTTTGACCGCGAGCCAGAAGTCGAAAAAGACCTTTTCTCCTACTCTGAAGTAATCATTGAAATCAACAGGATAGGCAAAATTCGCCTCATTCTCTATGATAATGTCGAAATGGTCCACACCATTCACCACATACTTGTTGATGTCGAACTGCAGATGATCTCGCCAGAATTTTCTGGAAAAAGCTTCAATCTTGAAGTCATCTTCGTCATATTCCAGCTCTATTGAACTTCCTTGTGGCGTTTTGATTTTGTTCAAACTCCAGGCATCGATAGAGTTTTCGCCATTGATCACCGCATTTCTGAATCCCCAGTTGTCTTTGTTAGCCCTTTTGAATTCATAGTATTTCCTTGTGAGCCCAAAGCCAATAGGGATGGTTACCTCATTGATCGTATCCGTCTCATGGATGTATCCGGGGTTTTTATATTCAAACTGGTAGGGAGGCATGTAGTCAAACAGCTCACTTTCATCTGCATACAGATCTGCATTCGCATCTGTTCCTCTACCGTAGAATTTGACAGAGTTCAGTGTGAGACGACCTGCAGTAGGGTTGTTGCCATGTTTGGAGCTTGGTGTTTGCGGTGCCAGGGAATAATCCGTGTTGAACTTGATCACCTTGGAGGCGCGACTATAGTCAAATCCCTGGAAGTCATCTACATCAAGGATGTTTCTGGCCTGGTGTAATTTGTGCTGACTGGCGACAGGCCCCAGCTCCTGATAAACGATACCCTGTGTAAGGTATCTTCCATTGAGTACATCGGGGGTAAGCCCTCTGAAACTTCCCTGAAAAAGGTTGTTAGATACCTGATTTTCATTTTTTGTAATGACTATTTTGTCCAGTTTTAACTGATATTCTTTCTCATATTTGATGTTTTCCCAGGCATAGGTATCCTCATCTCCCGCAATCAACTTATCATCGAAACGGACCTGTCCCTGAGGACGATAAATATAATCGGCTTCTGTGCCCAGACCGTCGTATCGGATGTCTTTGACAAAGTAGGCTACCTGCTCTTTGGAGACAATTTTATCGAGGTAATAGAGGTCTTTCCGTCCCTGAATGAAATAGCCGGGATCAGATTCCTCCACTTCATTGTCAACGTAGGTAGAGTAATGGCGTTTGGCTCCCGGATCGGTGAGCAACCTGTCATCATGCGGGCTTCTCCATGCGTAAGCACTGGACCACTGCCCGTGATCAAGTCTTACCCAGTAGCCCAGATCGCCTTCATCAGGAAAGTCGTTGCCATCATCGATGTAATCAGGGCCGGTGATGGCTGTCAAGAGCCAGTGTGTAGCATATGGAGTAGCTTCTCTCTTACTTTGAGAATTGTGAGGGTCAAGGTTACTGGCATCGTCAAAATTCATGTAATTATGCTGTATCTGCTCGTATTGATAGACCGGCTGTGAAAAGTGATAGGTCTTCCCATCTGCAGCAGTAATTCTGTAGGCACCAATTCCCTGGCTTTGGTAGCCGAGTGATGACCTGAGTCTTAGGTTCCCATTCTGGTAAGAGGCAGAAGGATGCAGGATAGGAGCCCCCTGGTCGATTTGCTGGTTGGTGAATACCTCTACGAAACTACCTGATCTGGGTCTGCCATTGATGGATGTTCCGCGGTTGATGTAATTGCCTAAACTGAGGTTGGAGTTACCGGTAGCATCGCTGATGGACACATTTCCCATGAGGGCATCTTCTGTGATCTGACCATCAAATACAAAGTGCATACCGTTGTTGACCACAGATCTTGTAGAACGCAAAGAACCGGCTGAATTGTGGTAGAATACCTTGGCTTTTTTATTGGTAAAATGCGTGGAATTACCATCAAATCCTTCTGCCATCAGCGCATGGTTCTGCCCTATGACGGGACGTAGCGAACCACCTATTCCTGTCGCATTGATGGAATAAGAATCATATCCCGGGAAAGTGAAATTGAGTTTTTCTACCTGCTTGCGGTAATCAGCTATGAAATCCGCTTCCTGTTGTGGGATCACCTGCTCGTACACATCTCCAAAATAACTTCTTCTTTGATAGTCCCTGAAGACCTGATCTGGCTTTGCTTCACCCAGCGGGTTGCCCCACTGAGTGTCACTGTAAAGTGACAAGTTGTTATGGTACAGATTGCCAAAGGCGTGTTTATTATTGGCAACATCTACCTGAATGTCAGTTTTTTGATAGCCAAAACCAAAGCTGAGTACGCCAATGGTCAGCGGTATGTAAAACCCTTTGGTGTTGTAGCTGAAGTCACCTGCACTGAAGCTGCTCATGTTCATACTACCGCCAGCACCCTCGGCTTTTGTGGTATTCATGTTTTTGCCATAGCCTACGGACAGTGAAGCACCCACTCCTTGCCCGGATACAGAGATGCCCATGCCGCTGTTGAGCCCCTTTGCACTGGAGCCTTTGACACTTGCGCTGGCAGAGAATCCTCCTTTGTTACTGTAGGACAATGAACCCCCATAGGGTAATGACTTAGACTTCATGGTACCAATGTCACTAAAAGCTCCTTTGAAGCTTCCGAGCTTAAATGGGTTCAGCGAAACGCCAACGCCACCTTCAGTATCTACTGAAATGGAAGCTGGGCCAACACCTGCGGAGACCGACCCGGACATCGCCTTGTTGGGGCCCCAGGATAAACCAACGCCTACTTCTGCAGCGGTTTTGATACCTACGCCTACGTCTACCGTATAGGTCTCTGTACTTCCTTTCAGGAAAGTAAGGTTGAGTCTGCGGCCATTGTTCCAGTCATCTGGGGTGGCCACTACACCACGGGCAATAGAACCCGTGTTGATGTTCCAGCCCAGTCCGGCCCAGGAAGACTCCATGTCCATGGGAATACCGGCGTGATAGGAAAGCGATACGGGAAAGCCGTCTATTTCCAGCAGTGGCAGGACGTAAGCCATATCGCCTGAAGATAAGTTGACCATGTCTGTGGCGGAGACCGGCTCAAAATTGGCGGCCTCCGGCGCATTGGGCCCATTGTTGCTTGCCAACAGTTCATAGGGCGCGAACGTGTTGAACATGACCATTGTCAATGCGATGGCAATGATTTTTTGATGAGATCTTATGAATTTCATAATTTGATGTGTTTAAAATAACAGTGTGGGTTCTTCCAATATTTTTGCTGCCGGAAGCTTGAATCTGATGTCTCCCGTGCCCAGGCCGATGTCCTGAAATACAAAATTGAGATCCCCTTCTTCGTTGATTAATTCGTCCCGGAAGACGAACATGACATTGGTAGACTGACTCATGCCGTACATTCTGGGATAGACAAAATCTATAAGTGGCAAGGTGTCTCGCTGTGAAGTGAATAAGTGAACAGACTCGTCCAGCCCAAAAGACAGGGTGTTGACCAGTCTGGCAAAGCCGTTTCTGCCGTGTGACATATCGGATAGCAGTTCCCTTTTTTGCTTGCTGATAGACAGGTTGAAATAGAGATTTTGTGCGTATTTTTCCCTTAGTTTAGTAACCTGTTCCCCGTTCTTCGGATCTTCCAATTCATTCAGCACCATCAGGTCGGTAGGTGTGAATGAGAGCTTGAACTGTACACCATTGACAGATTTGGTGACGGAGAGGCCGTTATCCTTTTCTTCAAGATAAGTTCTTAACTCCTGCTCGTTGTCAAAATGCCGCGATTGACATCCAAAAACCAGTACAGCTGCGAATAAGTAAAATATTCTAGCGGCCATTGTAATCCTTGTTAAGCCCTTCCAGGATTTCGTTTGTCAGGTCAGTGCCTTCAGCTGCGTACATGATGTTTCCGCTGCCGCTGGCACCCAGGATGATGCGATAGCCGTTTTCAGCACCGTATTCCTTGACAAAATCATTGATGTCGTTGATGACAGTCTGTGTGACTTTTTGGTCTTCTTCACGAATTTGCTGCTGGATAGCCTGCTGATAGTTGTTGAGCTGTTGTTGTTTGCTGGCCAGCTGCTGCTGTCTGAGATCAAGTTCTTTCTGCTTGAGTGAGATGCGTTCTTTCTCATAAGTCTTGAGTTCAAGTTGCCAGTCGGCAATCAAACTATCCACATTCGCTTTTAAGACAGACGTCTTTTCTTCAAATGCCTGTCGCTCAACCTGCGTTCTGTCATAACCTTCCAGCAGTTTGTTGACGTCTACATAGACCTGCTCCGAACGGCTGTTGACATGAAAAAAAGTAAAGAGTGAAAATGCCAGTGTGACGATGGTAAGTGGCAGAGATAATTTGTTCATGTGATAAGTATTTTTAAAATGACTAGTTAAGATTTGTATCACCTAGTTCACCTTTTACCTATCCGTTACCTATCGTTTTGAAAGTTTTTACCTAAAAAATAAACCTATCTATGCTTTTTGTAGATTAACTGGTTGCTGTGTTTGTTTTTAACTTCCTGATAATGAGTGCTATGATCATGGTTGTAGTGACTGCCATTGCAAAATAAAATAACCACCAAAAATTATTTTGCTCCAGTGTTTTAATGGTCCCCTGTTCTCCTATGATGATCAATGAAGACCAGTAGAAAGGAGAGATTTCACTCAGGCTATGTTGCTTCAGGAAGTTGAGTTTTGCCGACCTGAGGGCAGCCGAACGCGTCTCGTTTTCCTGCAGATATCTATAAAAATTAGTGGTGATTTCCTGCCCTGATCGGTCATCTACATTCCAAAGTGAGCAGACCACGCTATTGGCACCTGCCAGGAAGAATCCCCGTGCCAGACTCATCACACCTTCACCTCTTCTTACCTTTCCCTGTGCAGAGTTGCAGGCACTCAGCATGACCATTTCTGCATTGATGGTTGCGGTGTAGATCTCATTTAGCGACAGTCGGTCATCGGCAAACGCAATCCATGGTGAGATGGAGTCCGATGCGTTGGCATGGGTGGAAAGGTGCACAATGTCAGATTGATTCGCATATTCAAAAAAGTTCTGCTTGGAAGCCATATCCCTCAGAAATGATTTGCCCGATAGCAGGGAAGTGACCTCTTCAATTTCTATTTCACTCCCTTTGAGGTTTGAGAGTCGTTCATCTTCAAATTGGATGGGCGCAAAGCCACTGATACTAATGGACTTATC
>ERZ1740068.259-NODE-259-length-30023-cov-8.378537_pt1 | contig 30023 bp, 5 predicted proteins | sample MGYA00581735_ERZ1740068 | MGnify/ENA primary metagenome ERZ1740068 (study PRJEB43018, sample SAMN04849740) | marine metagenome | isolation source: floating plastic debris | place: Pacific Ocean | collected 2008-08-30 | study: EMG produced TPA metagenomics assembly...
TGAAAGTTGCCGTATAAGTGAGTACGTTTGCTAATTTGGATCTAATCTTTGATCACAGTGTTTACCTAACAGCATTGGAAAATGCCTTGTTGACTGCTACCGCAAGAGACCTCTTCCTGACCCAATACATCAAAAAGCGCGCGGTGATCAACCTCACCTTGCGCAAAGTGTGGGATCGCCTTCGGGCCAACCGCAACCTGAGTGAAGACTTTGTGTCGGTAGAACCCATGAGTTTGCAGGAAATTGGCCTGAAGCTCGATCTGGAAGTAACCCCGGGCGCAAACCTCGAAGAAATCCTGGCACAAGTCTATTTCAATGTCGATCAGTTCCTTTCGCCATCGGTCAAGTTTCACAGCTTGAGCGAGATGCTCAACCAAGGGTTCCGCACCGAAGAAATTTTCCAGGGCCCTGCTTTGGACCACGGTTTCATCATTGACGAGGAGCTGGCGGGTAAGATTCGCCGAGACATCATTTACACCTCCGATCTGGTGCAGATCATCATGGACGTGCCCGATGTGATTGCGGTGAAAGATATTCGGCTTTGCAATTTCGTGTACGGAGAGCTGGCAGGCGAAGACGCGAAAAACTGCCTCAAGTTGGTGAACCCTAAAAAGTTTGTACCGCAGCTGAGCAAAACCCGTTCTGATGTCACTTTCCACCAAGATGGGCAATTGCCCGCAAAGGCCAACAATGTAGCGGCTGACGAGCGCTTGAACGAGCTGCTGGCACTGGCGCGCATTGGTGCTGCTGCCGGAGGTCCAAGAGATTTAGACGTGCCGCTGGGCGACTTCAACAATTGGGAAGAGTACATGAGCATCATGAACGATTACCCGATCACCTATTCGATCGGCCCTGATGGTCTGGATGCGCAGGCCAGCGATCAACGACGGGCGCAGGCTGCCCAAATGAAGGGTTTCCTGATGTTCTTCGAACAACAACTGGCCAACTACCTTTCACAACTGGGGCATTTGAGAGACTTGTTTTCTTTCGAGGACAACAGTACCGGAGGAGACACCTACTTCAGCCAACCGGTTTACCAGGCCCCGGATGTGGCTACCCTCCTGAAACAGTTTACCGATTATGCGGTTACCAATGGAATTGATCCGGAAGATCCGGCTGCCTTCCTCACCTATGCCGGTTTGGCCAACAATACTACCTGGAATACCAATGAAAACCACTACGCTCAGTTGGAGCTGATCGTAGAGTCAACCGAAGAATTTGAAGACCGCCGAAACCGGTTCATGGACCACATCATGGCCCGTTTTTGCGAGTCCTTTACCGAATATGCCCTGTACCGTTATGAGAAGTCTGGCACTGCTGCCAACGCCCGATTGATCAAGGACAAATCCCGCTTTCTGACGGATTACGACCAAACCAGCCACCAACGAGGAGGAGGATTCGATCACAAGAAAAACTTGTTCGATCCTACCAACGAATCGGGCGTAAAAGTGCGCGTCAAACGCCTGCTTGGACTTCCAGAATATGCTGAGTTTGTTGTCGTGACCGAATCGGCGGGGACCTATTCCTTCAAGATCAACGACGAAAGCGGCACTACCCTTTTCGAGGGAATTAATGGAGCTTATGCTTCTTTGGACACCCTTTGGGATGATGTGAACTATGTTATTCTCCAGGCCCGCAACCGTGCCGCCTACGACATCAATGGGAGTGGTAGCAGTTACCGCTACCGCATCCTGCGCAGTGGAACTCCAATTGCTCAATCGCCTTCTCCGACCTATTCCAGTGCAGCCAACGCTGGGGCCGGGCGCGATTTTGCTTCCTTGTTCTTTACCCGCTATGATTTTCGGATTGTGGAGAACACCTTGCTCCGACCTAAAGTTAATGGAGATAACGCCCTGGCCGGATTTAGCGAATCGCCTATCGATTGCCTGAATTACGAAGACCCCTACTCGTTTCGCATCAATGTGGTCATTCCAGGATGGCTCAACAACGCTACCGTAGGTGCCAGCAATACCATTCACTATACCGACCCCGATTTTCGGAGGTTGTTTAAGAAAACACTACGCCTCGAAACACCGGCTCACATTCACCTGAAATTCAATTGGGTAGAAGTCAACGAGTACGATGCTTTTGAAAACGAATACCGTACCTGGCTGGAATCCAACCTGCCTGATCCATGGGATAGCGGATTTACCGGCAGCACCATTACCACCAATTTGAATGCACTTGTCACCACAATCAACGGCGGTTTGAACAATCTTTTTGACGCCGAATACGAAAAAGAAGCGGCAAAATACGTGGCCGAATACGAAGATGAAGAGTTGTTGGCATGGCCCACCGATCCCGATGGCGAGATTGTTTTTGCCAAGATCATGACCGGTACCTTGCCCGCCGGCATGGGCTTTAACACCCAAACCGGCGAATTCTATTTCATCGCCGGAGCCGGAGCGGTAGGTGGCATCCATACCTTCAAAGTAGCCACTTTCAACGCTGGAGGCGAATGTGTAATTCATGACATCACTTTAGAGTACCGCACCAATCAAAAAGCCGTACTCAATGAAGTGAAAACCAGCAGCCACATCGGTGCTTATGCGAACGGCGATCCAATGGTCACCATTACCGATGCCGACGGTTTGTTGGAAGTAGTCCTTAAAAACGGAACCAGCCTTCCTGCTGGAACGCACCTGGTGCGGGTAAGTGCCAACCAAATCGATATTCGGGTGCAAAATCAAACCAATTTGGTGCAAGGCGTGTACGAATTGCAGGTTTGTGCCACCGACAATGCCGGAGGCCTCACCTTCTTCGATCCGTTCAACATTACGGTAGGAGATACACCAGCGGTCATCAAGTGGGAAGACCCACGGCCCTTGTCCTTCTACACGGCGAATCAGCCTTTCACCCTGGCTACCATTACCGATGCCGATACCGGCGTCAATAGCACTAATGTTACCTTCCGTTATGAAGATGGCAACGCCATTACCTTGTCAGATTTTGGCTTGAGCCTCACCGGAACCAATACGGTTGAGTTACGAGTAACCGATGGTGCAGCCTTTTCTGCTGCGGTAAAAGCCACCGACTCTCCTTTCTACTTCGACCATGCGTCACAGTCCTATTACCTAGGCTTGATCGTAGATTCGATTGACAATTTAGGCGGAAGGTCGCGCACCAGCACCGCCATGAATGTTTTGGATGCGCTGTCCGCAAAAATCTTGCGCAGCTCTCCACAGCCTTATCGTAGCTACCAACAAGGCGATTTGCTCGCCCGTATCGTGGCCGAAAACGGAGGCCGGCTCACCAGTGTTGCCTTCAACGGCACCCCTCCGGCCGGAGTGGAGCTTCGACAACAAGGAGACTGGTTGTTGTTGGTATCCAATGCTACCCAATTCCAAGGCTTGGTAGAAACTCAATTTGTAGAAGTAGAGGGCGATCAACCCAACCTGGTAGGGCGAAACTTCCGTTTCGATGTGCCCGACCAAGAAGGAGGTGCTACCACCCTCGAAACCGAAATTCAGGTAGAAATCCAGGCAGAGTTTGCTCAAAGCGAAACCATCGATGGACTCAAAGAAAAGGCACTCGATACCAATACCTTGTTAGGAAGGGCCCGCTCTACGGGTCTTGGAGGCATCACCAGCTTCCAATATGCAAACGGAGAATCAGCATTGACCTATTCTGCACTGGGCCTGTCGCTCAGCTTGGAGGAAGAAGTACCCGGAGAAGGTGGAAACGTGTCGCTGAAAGTATCAGACCCTGCCCTGCTGCGGTCCAAACTGGTACCGGGTGATTTCACCCTGGCCGATGGCTTTTACACCAGGTCGGTGAACCTGAGCGCAGTAACTGCCGAGGGAACCGAAGACATGACCATCGATTTGAAAATCGAAGCACAACCCGATTCACAACCTGCTGAAGTAGTTTGCGAAACGCCAAAAGAACCTATCGCCTACGCCAACGGAGACATCCTCACCAGTGTGATTGATGTCACCGATGGAGGGGTAGCCTCTATCGATGTAGAGTCGGACCTCGACCTCATTGAAATGGGAATAGAATTGACCATTGACAACAAACGAATTGCTCGTTTCCAAGTGGTGGATGCGAATCAACTGTTGCGTGCGATCGACCAAGGCGCGTTCGAAGAGGTGAACGGCAGCTACCAATTGATGGTAGATGCCACCGTGACCGATGTTATGGGCGGGGTAGATGAGTTGGAAGTGCCCATTAAAGTGGGCATGGCCAATACGCCACCAATTGTAGCCCTCTACGATCCGAAGCCTAAAAACGAATATGTGACCAACGAGGTGGTAGCCAGTATCACCGATGTCAACGACAATGGCATTACCACTGCGGTTTTGGAGACCGGTGATGATACCATATTGGGTACTATCCGAATTGGAATGGACGTAGAAGCAGGTGGCATTGTGCGCTTCCGGGTGCTGAATGCTACTGAATTCGCAACCGCAGTAAATGCCACCAACTGGAATTTCAACCCGGTAACCGGTATTTACGCTCAAACGGTGCAAGTAAACACCACCGATAGCCGTGGCAACACCGCAGGGCCGCTTGATGTTACGATTGAAGTACAAGGAGAGGCCACCAGCAGCGGTGATGGTAGCGGTTCTTCCACAGGTGGAGGCGGTTCCTCTTCCGGTGGAGGTGGCTCCTCTTCAGGAGGTAGTGGTTCTTCCTCCGGAGGTGGTGGAACCTCTTCCGGTGGTAGTGGTTCTTCTTCTGGTGGTAGTGGTTCTTCTTCTGGTGGAGGCGGCTCCTCCTCAGGAGGCGGAGGCAGTTCTCCCGCCTATACTGGCCAATTGAGTTACTTCTTTGATCGGGATGAACAGAAGTTGGATACCAAGCGCAAGTTTGCAGATTTAATTTCAATCGATCGGGCTTTCACCATTGTGTTTTGCGCGAAAATCAGCTCATTCGATCCTACTATAAATAGTCGATTTAACTTCTTGTTTGCCAATGCTGCCAACGTTAGTTCAGGTTTGAGGTTTTATTGGGACTACGATCGTAGAATGTTAGCTGCGGTACTTGCCTCTTCCCCTTCGATTTTTGCTCGAAACAGGAGTTCGATCGCAGATACTACGGATCCGAATCGGTGGTATCAGTTTGCCGTTTCTTTCGCTTACGATGCAGGTTCGCCTACCAATGGTTTGGAACTCTATTTCAATGGAGCAAAGATGGCTCCCAGTTCCAATTCGGCAGATTTAAGCTCAAAACTTCTGTCCAACTCTCCACTTCCAACCACGACTGATGGGTATCTCTTTGCTGATACCTTATCAGACATTAACCGTTGGGATGGCTATGGGCACTACGCTGCATTCTACAGTCGCGTCTTGAGCGAATCGGAGTTAGCTGCGCTTTATGGCGGAGGCCAGTTTGATGTCAATCCGAATACCCTTCCCAACATGTATGCGTGGTATGAATTTGACACCGATCAACCCACAGGTTTGCCCGATAATGTAGTATGGCAAGTTCTCGATACCGTACCGCCTTCCGGAGGTCCGACTGGTGGATCGGTTCTTTTAGGAGCAAATGCTTTACAGATTGCCAATCCACAAAATTACCTTGGCCCCATGTAAGCCATGTGATTCCTTAACCCCTGAAATGCTTTGGAGTCCATGTCTGATGAACTCAAAACTATATCCCGTACCCCACCCGCCCACCCTAGCATGGACTTCGCGCGCTTGCGCGAAGAAGGCATTGCCTACATTGCAGACTTAGCCGGAAAGGTATGGACCGATTATAACCTGCACGATCCGGGCATTACGGCCTTGGAGGTCTTGCTCTACGCCATTACCGACCTGGGCTATCGCACCAACCTGCCGGTCAAAGATTTGATGACCAGCCAGGAGGCGAATCCCCTGCAAAACTTTCATACCCTGGCCGAGGTGGCCATCAATTGTCCCTGGACCATTGACGACTACCGCAAACTGCTACGCGATACCGATCGGGTGCGCAGCGGGTGGCTAAAAGTGGCACCAAGCTCGGAAGTAGGGCAGGCCCTAATGGGACTTTACCAGGCTTACGTTGAATTAGACGAGGACCCTAAGTTGGGCAACCTGAACGACAACAGCGTCAACACAGTTCTGGACATCACCAATGCTTTTGCTGGCGTGCCCAACTCGTTGCAGTTGGAAGTGGAGTTTCCTACCTGGGAAACGCAATTTACCGATGTCGATGCGGTCGATTCCACCAGCTTCACCATGGACGTGCCGGACCTGAATTACCTCGACATTCCCGACGATCCATTCCTGTTGTTTGCCGACATTCAAGTCAACGGAACGGTGACCATACCGGTGAAGATTCGGACGCTGAATCCACAGGATCAGATTTTTAATATTACAGAATATAAAAACCTGCTAAAAGCCCAGTTCAAAACCCACACCATCGTGGTGCAGCGGTATTTGGAAAAACGGGCTTTAGTAAAAAGTACCCTGAAGTCAGTAACCAAGAAACTGCACGGCAATCGAAACCTCTGTGAGGATTTTCTTTCGGTAAGTCCGATGAGTTTGCAGGAGCTGGCCTTGAAACTGCGCTTAGAGGTCGTTCCTGGCACCAACCTGGAAAGCACTTTGGCCCGTGTGTATTTCGAGGTCGGGCGGTTCCTGGCGCCCCCCATGCGTTTCAAAACCTTGAAGGCGCTGCTCGAAGAAGGTTACCGCACCGATCAGATTTTTGAAGGTCCTTTACTCAACAACGGTTTCATTGCCGATGAAGAACTCGACCGGCAGGATCGGAGAAGCATCATTTACATTTCCGACCTCGTGCAAATCATCATGGATGTGCCGGGCGTAGTGGCGGTGCGTGGCATTGGGCTGTGCAATTATATTTATGGAGAATTAACCTCCGAAATTCAGGTTCACCTCAACGATGGACAACAAACCGTAGACGGTGATTTGGTAGACGACTACTGCCTCAACCTGAACAACCCGGAGCGCTTTGTACCTCAACTTTCGGTGCTGCGTTCTTCCGCCTCTTTTGAGGTGCTGGGCCAGCTTCCAGCATCTGCGAATACAGCGGAGGTGATCGAGCAATACCAGAGCTTGAAGGCTATCGCTCGTGAAGATGCTACCGCAGGAGGGCCAAGAGACCTGCCCGTTCCGGAAGGCAAATGGCTCGGTTTGAAGGAATACCCGAGCATTCAAAACGACTTTCCCAATACCTACGGGGTTGGTCCCGATGGCCTTGGGGCCGAAGAAAATGATCAGCGACAAGCACAAGCCCGGCAGTTCAAAGGCTACTTGCGCTTCTTTGATGATTTGATGGCGGCTTACCTGGCACAGCTTTCTGAGTTGCGCAGCCTGTTTTCGATGGAAGACGCCACGGTAGTCGGACAAACCTATTTTTCGCCGGCGGTGGTGCAAGCGGATGATGTGCAATCGCTGCTGGCGGGATATACCGCCTATGCCTTGTCCAACGGCCTCGACCCGGAGAGCCCCACCGATTTTCAAACTTACTTGAACGATACCAACGTGCCGACCGCACAGGATCATCAGGTACAACTGGGATTTTTGCTCGAAGACCAGACTACTTTTGAAGACCGACGGAACCGCTTCCTGGACCACCTTTTGGCACGTTTTACCGAATCGTTTACCGATTATGCTCTTTACCTGCACCGGTCGTTGGGGAGCGGAGCACCGGCTCAACTCATCACCGACAAAGCTCGTTTTCTAAAGCACTACCCGGAAATGAGCCGTGAGCGGGGCAAAGGCTTCAACTATTGCGATACCAATGCTTTGGGTGATCCCAACGTTTGGGATACCTCTAACGTGGCGGGCCTGAAAAAGCGGGTGAGCTATTTGATGGGCCTGGCCAATTATGACCGGCAAAATTGGAGCCCCCTGCATGGGTTTGAGCAATACATCGATACGGGTGGCCAACACCGTTTCCGTTTGTGGAACGACTCCAATGAGTTGTTGCTTTCCAGCGCAGGAGGAAAAAACACGGAAGCAGAATTGCTGGCAGAGCTCGCAAAAGTCATTCAGTATGGGCAAGACCCTGCCAACTACAATTCGCTCACCGCTCAAAATGGCACTTACTTTTTCCAGTTGGTCGACGACAGCATGCCCGTCGATGTGATTGGAGTGAAGCTGGGTTTTGTATCGGCTTCCGAACGCGATGCCGGAATGGACGAGCTAATTGCCAAACTGCGTGCTTTGGACAATGTGTTTGGGTTTCATTTGGTGGAAAACCTACTGCTTCGTCCAAGAAAAGTTGGAGATGAAGCACTGTTGCCAGATGAGTCGTGTGATGACAGCGGTTGTGAAAAAGTGGACGATCCCTATTCGTTTCGGGTCAATGTGGTGCTTCCTACCTGGACCAGCCAAGCGAGCGATCCCAATTTTCGGAGAGCCTTTACCCAAACCTTACGCTTAGAAACCCCTGCGCACATCTATCTGAAATTTTATTGGGTAGACCGGGTGCAGTTGTTTGAATTTGAGCGGTGGTACAAGAAAAGGCTCGAAAATATTGCCGAGCCGGAAGGAGAGGTGCTCCAAGATGATCTACTGTTTTGGTTGAACCAAGAGGCTGCGCCCGCTGATCGTAACCTGGGACGCTTGCCCGATCAAACGGGTTCTGGCAATAAGGCATTCATGTTTACCGGGAAAAGTCCGAGAACGAATGGAACAACGGATTATATCCGTGGAAACATTGGAACTGTGAATGGACTCGACCGGTTTACCATGGCCATTTGGGTACGCATCACCGATTTCATCAATACGCCTGGACAGGCTTCGCCAACGGATCGGTTCATTGTCAACTTGCCCTTGAACAGCGACTTTGCCTCAGGCACAGCGGGCACCTCCATTTTCACCCCGGCACATCGCCGGTTCGTTTTTCGAGTACATACCGGGGCGAGTATTCCCGATATGGAACATGTGATTACCGAAAACCAGTGGATTCGTTTGGTAGGCACCTTTGGAGACGGTTTGAAGCGCTTCTATATCAACGGAGTTTTGGCGGAAGAACAAGCCCTGCCGGGAACAATTGCTCACCTTTCGGAAGAACTTTTTCTGGGAGCAGCGCACACCAACAACTTGAATCAGCATGCCAGTTTTGCCTTCTACTCAGGCTTACAACTTTGGAGCGATACCTGGGATGCCGATGATGTGCTCTACGATTACGAACATCCCGAGCAGTTGCCCTGCTATCGCGGAGGCAGCAATCTGGATGAAAACAACCTGTTGCTTTCGTGGCTCATGATCGAAGGCCGCGGCTTTGCCATCCACGATGCCAGCGGCAATCAATTACACGGCCAACACACCAGCAACTATTGGAACCGAAGCCAGTTCAATACCGCTCAAACGGCGTTCCTCAACTACAGTGCTAAACTTTGGTTCGACCGCCAGAACAACCTGGTGACCATTCCAGACGATGGAGGGGTAAACAACATTTATAACAATGGAGCCATTAGTTTCTTGTTCAAGCGAGACGGAGACACCTTGCTTTCTTACCAAGACCTCTACCACCGTTTTAACAGCAGTGACCGAGGGCTTCAACTGTTCATCGACAACGCCAATAACTTCTCCATCTATACCGATGGCTCCCTTCAATCCTTTGGCTATCAAGTAGACCTTCAACCACACTACTATCGGGTTGAGATCAATGGAAATCAAGCTACCCTTTCGGTAGATGATAACTTGATCTCCACGGTAACGATCAATCCGGTGGATGTTCCCGATCCGGCGACTCACGGAATGGGCAAATGGAAAAATGTTGGAGCGGCCAACGGTGTGATCGATGATGTACGCATTGAAGTGGGAGGAGTCGTGACCGGGTGGTGGCAAAACAATCCGATCGACTACCAGTGGGAAGACCTTTCCGGGAACGGAAACCACGGCACTTTCCCCCATACTATTGATGTGGTCACCCTTCCAGAGGTGAAACGTACCGGATTAGATTCCCTGGGCAGGCCCGTCAACCGCCTGCGCGATGGCGATATTCTAAACCTGGATGGTGATGGTCATGTCTACTTCAAATATGAGGCTGGCCGGTATGTGATGACCGATGATTTTACCATGGAATGTTGGATCAAGCCCAACAGAATCACCAACCCACAAGCGGCCATTATGGGGTATGGTGCGGCAAGCAGTCATTATCACCTCTACCTCAACTACAATGACAACTCGGCAAGTGCGATTTCCAACGGTTTTGCCAACGCACAAGGCTCCGATTTTCTATTGGAGATAGGGGAGTGGGTGCATTTGGTGGCGGCATTTGATGCCAGTACCAACACCATGACCTATTACCGAAATGGCATCTACGGTGGCAGCTATACCTCCAACGCTCTGGTGAGTCAGGCCCAAACCCATTTCTACATTGGTCGATGGTCCTATGCCAGTTCTGGCCAGGTGGATGGGAATTTAGGAGATGTTCGGCTTTACAAAGGCCGGGCCTTGAGCCAATTGGAAGCGCGGGCCAACTTCCGCGCGCAGCGGAACAAATTCGGGCTTTAGAGCCCTAATACGCACCTTAGGGTGCTTCACGGTCAAGAAAAAGGATCATGTTTCATCAACTCAAAAACCTTTACGAGGCCGAATACGTCCTCGAATCGACATACAACCTTTCTATCCTTGAGGCCGGCGACCGGGTCGCCCGGGTGCAAGGCAGCGGCTTTGGCGTGCGCTGTGCCAAACTCAAAGGAGGAACCTTACCCCCCGGTTTTACCTTAGACGGTTCAACCGGAGACATTACATTGACCGATCCCGATCTTGCCCGCAATCCTGCTTCCGGAGTGCAAGCTTCGGCTTATCCGCTCCAAATCGCCACTTTCGACTTTTCCGGTGGCTGCACCTGGCACGACATCAGTTTGCAGTTTCAAGTGGGAGTGCCCGCTACGCTCACCCCAGGCACATTGTACAACCACATTGGCGACTACCAAAGCACCACAGTTCCGCTGTATACCTTCAATGACGGAGACGGCTTACTGGATGTGCAGTTGAAAAACCAAACGCAGTTGCCCCCCGGCTTGCGTTTTCATCAGGCCACTACTCCCGGACCAGTCGAAATTCGGGTAGACAACCCGGCACTGTTGCGCCAGGGGAGTTATGATTTTGAAGTGTGTGCCGTAGACGTCAACGGCTACCAAACACCTTTTTCCCTCAGCATTGCTTTTCAAGATGAGCACCCTGCTACCCTTACCTGGGAAGCATTACGGAGCATTGACCGCTACGAAACCGCTACTGCGAGTAATCCAATTCGGCTGGCGTTAATAGAAGACGCTGACGACCGTGGCATTGCTGCCCTGTCTTTTCGTGGGGTAGATGGATCGCCCTTGAACCTTTCTGATTTTGGTTTGGACCACCGGATTACCTCAGGCGCTACACCAATTGGCGAAATTCGAGTAGTAGACGGGGTAGTATTTACCGCCCGCATTGCTGCTGAGTTTATCCACGATGCGGCCGAAGGGAGCTACGCGTTTCCCTTCTCTGTAGCAACCATTGACGGAAAAGGAGGCCAGCGCCCGATTGAGGCGCAGCTCACCTTGAAAGAAATGGTCTCGGCGGACATCCGAACATTTGATCCTGATTTTAGCAAAACATATACCTCTGGGGATACTTTAGCAGTGATTTCCGGCACTACCGGAGGCGTCATCACGGGCTACACCGAACCCTCGACCAACTACTTGTCCGACCGTGGCTTGACTGCTACGGTAGACAAAGGATTGTTGCTATTACAAGTAGGTGATCCCGTCAGCAATTTCCTCGACTTTGACGGGAACGGATGGTCCACCGCGGATACGGAAGGCTTGCGTACCCTGGCGGTTGGCCTCACGGCGAACGATGCTGCGGGCAATACCCTGGCGGCTGATGTTGCGCTTTCGATTTACGACTTCGAGACCACTCGGTTGGCCCATTCGGAAACGCCCAAAGCCCTCGCCGAATATGTGCAAGGAGATGTACTTGGCAGGGTATACGACCTGATTTCCGGTCCCTTGAGCAATCCTTCCACACCGTCGGTCAACCTGGCTACGCTTGGCTTGAACCTGATAGTAGAGCAAACCGAAGGTCAGGAAGGAACGGTAGCCCTGGTCATCGATAACCTCAGCACCTTCCAGCGAAGCATTCCGACCCAATTCTCACTTTCCGCAACCGACTACAGCCGTACAATCACCATTCGTGCAACGCATCCGGTAACCGGCACGGTAGATAGCGACTTACTGTTGGAGATAAGTGCTCAAAACGTGGACTCTATGCCCGAAGTGGTGCTGCCCGAAGTGCGCAGGGCCAATGAATATCAAAAAGATGATCTTGTGGCCAGTGTGGTAGAGGTGATCGATGGAGGAGTGCGAGACATTTCGGTCGATTCTGACCACGATCTGGACCAATTGGGCTTGGCTCTTACTATTGATCACAAGCGCATTGCCCGACTCAAAGTCGAAGATTCAATTGTTTTTCAAGAAGCAGTACAGGCCTACTTTGAATACGAAAATGGCCAGTACACTTACACCCTCTCGGCTACGGTAACCGATATGATGCGCGGAGTAGCTGAGGTGGACATCCAGTTGGTGATTGGAGATGAAAACACCCCTGCGATTGTTGCGCTCGACAAAGCGAAATACGTAGCCGAGTATACCGAGGTCGGAGAAGTTTTGGCCAGCATCACCGATGCAGGCGATGGAGGTATTGTGACGTCTACTACCGATACTAGCTTGCTCGCACAATTGTCTATCTCCATGGCGATTGAAGCTGGGGGTATTGTGCGTTTCAAAGTCATTGATCCGGTAGCGTTCCGAACCGCGGTGCAGGAGCCTACCTACCAACTCATACCCGGTTATTTCCGCAAAGCTTTCAACGTGACCACCACCGATAGTGAAGGCGGTCAAACCGTTTCGGAGGTAGCCATTCTGGTGCGTTCCGATGCTTTTGTAGACAGCAAAGCCGAAGTAGAAAACCAGCCTAGCGGTGTGGTTCCCGGAGATCTGGTGGCAGGTTATCCGGTCATTACCTTCTCCGATGCCGACGGAAAATTGGATCCTGCCCTGGCATTGTTGAAAAACACCCAAGGCATTGTGGTCGATCCTGGATTGGTGGGGCTGGCTTTTGCGGCCAATACGGCGAACAACCTCCACCTGGATTTGGTGATTGGTTCCGGAGCCAATGCCGCTGCGAATTACCTGGCTGCTTTGGGCCAATCGGGTAGCAGGGCCTTCAAGGTTTGCTTGTTCGACCCCTTTAACCTGGAAACGGAATTGAGCATTGCACTGGCGGTACAAAACGATCAGCCCGCCATTGCCATTGAACAATTCGATCCGCCGGAGCACGAAAACAAACTGCCCAACAATTCAGTGTTGTTTCAGTTTCGCGATCCCGACAATTCACCTGCCAGTGTCAATTCGCTGGTGTGGGGAACCAACAGCTTCACCGCTTCAGAGGCCGGGCTTCAAATTACTTCCGACCACGAGTTGGCGATCCAAACGCAATTGGAATTCCAGGCGCGCCTGCACGCCAGCAACACGGTGTGGTCGCTCAACACCGACGAAACGGAATACCACCTCGATGTCAATGTGGTCACCACCGATCAAAACGGTAAAACCACCAACCTGACGGTTACCGCCAAGGTGCGGAAAGACCTCGAATCTCAACTGATCGAAGACTACGCTACGCCCTTGCACCAGGGAGGCTATCCGGGAGGAACCCGCTTGTTTGCTTTCACCGACGAAGACAACGGGCTGCCTACCTCCAACATTTCTACCCTGGCCGAAAAAGCGGGCAACGGTTTCTCCTTGAGTGAAGCTGGATTGTCCATCAATTCACAGCAGGAAATTGTATTGACCACCAACCTCAATGAATGGTACAACAAACTGAAAACGGGCCCTTACACCTTGGTCGGCAATGAGCACCGGCTCTCTTTTAGTGTCACCACGTTTGATTTGTGCAACGGCCAAACCGATCACGACTTGTTGTTCCGGGTGGTGGCCGATCGACCTTCGGATTGGGTGTTGCCCCATCCTGACCCTAAAAACATTGATGCCTACCGAGACGGCGATCCGCTGGCGACCATCGAAGACCCCGACGGACTGATATACGACGGAGCGGCTTCCCCTCCCAACATTCGGGTTTACCGCACAGACAATGGCAATGAGGTGACCGATCTGGGCCTCGCGGGCCTGACTTTTGAGCAATTGGACCCCAATACCGTAGCGGTAAAAGTGGCGGATGCCTCCAACTTTGTGAATACCACCGGCGTATCCATCACGTATCGGTTCGACATCTATGACGATGAAGGAGGGTTTACTTCTTTGAACAAAACCTTTACCACCATCGCCGACAGCGAAGCTTATCCGGAAGTTGTTACCAAGCACGAAGCGGAATACAGAGACACTGAAACGGTAGTCGTTTTCAGAGATACGCCTTCGGTACAAAGTTCAGTAGTGAACAGTCCGGCCAACCTTGCCAACTACGGATTGGCCAAAAACAGCAACGGCATTCGCCTCAATGGAACGGTCGCAGAATTTAGAGATAAGCTTAAAAACGGTCCTTACTCCATTGTTAACATTGGAGGATTGGACCATTACCGGGTGGCCATTAACGTATCTACTACCGACGAAAGCGGAGGTAAAAGCACCTTTGGATTCAATTTCGATGTGCAAAAAGACCGACCAGCACAGTATTTTGGAGACGAAAACATCTCCCGAAACGAGGATGCTTTCAAGGAGTTAGACGAACTTTTTTACATTCAGGACCGTGACGGACTTGGCCAACCTTCTTACACTGAGGCTTTGCGCCTTTTCCAGGGAAGCGGGCCAGGAGCCACCGAAATGAGTCTAAGCGATGCCGGACTTCAATTTCGAGTCATCAATGCTGTTGCAGTACGCATCCGCATTATCGATATTGATGATTTTCGATTGGCCAACAATGGGCTTACCGAGTATTTCATTCGGGTAAAGGACAACAAGGGAGGCGAAACCGATCTGCCGTTCTCCATCGAAATGGTAGATGACCGTGAAGCTGGTGGAGTGGTCAACAAACAATACGTGGGAGCCTACAAAACGGGCGATCCGGTAGTGACTTATTCCGACCCGGATACCCTTAGCACCTTGACCATCAACAGCCCGGATATAAGCACCCTGGGCCTCACACAAAATGGCTTTGTTTTGGAGGTGGCCGCTGATTGGGATACGGTTTACCAAACCAGTTCAGGCATCGGCATTACGGCCGACGATACCCGCTTTACCATGATTGACATTGGCGGGATTCCATACGCCCGTGCCGTTATCAATGCGTCTACAACCGACCTTGCGGGAGGCGAAACCAAAAACTTCGATGTCAACCTGGACATTCGACGAGATCGCCCTTCATTCATTGCGGATAACCTCACCGGAGTATCCAAAGTGATCGATGCCTACTCCGAACCAGAAGAAATCTGTGTGCTGCGTGATTTGGATGGCCTCACCTATGAAGAGGGCAACAACACGACGATCTTTTTGAGGCTCAACAATTCGGCGGCTTCCGCTACGGATTATACCGACCCTGCCAGTATTGGCTTGCGGTTTATTCCGATAGATTCCACTTCAGTAAGGCTACGCCTGGAGAACCTGACCTTTTTCCGGCAGGCATTTACGGGCTTGGAGCCAATGACCTTTGTGGTGATTGACGATCTGGGCGCTCAAACAGAAATGGATTTCTCTATTGAGGTAACCACCGACAATGAGGCAACGGCCAACTTCAACCCCAAGCACGAGTTGTTGTATATCGACGATGAATCGGTGATTACGTTTACCGATGATGATGGGCCAGTAACCGGGTTGACGGTCAACAGTCCGGATTTGAGTTCCCTCGGTTTGATTCGGGTAGGAACCGCCATCCACATTGATGGATCGGCAGATACCTGGCGATCGGGCTTGAAAGGACCGGGGTATACCGAAGTTCCTTTTGGCAACCACACGCGCTATCAGGCAGCCATTAATGTAACTACGGTAGACAACAACGGGGGAAGCAGCACCTTTTCATTCGATTTTCAGGTGCGCAAAGATGCTCCGCCACGCATTTTCGGTCCTTCTACCGTATTGATCAACGAGGATCAGGTGCAGTTGAACCAAGACCTGATCTTGCTCGATGATCGGGATGGAATTAACTACAATCCGGCGACCAATACCGGAGGAATCAAACTGTATAAAATTGATGGTGCGGATGAAACGCTAACGGTGCCTGACGCTGTAGGACTACGATTTGTGCGTATTAATGCCATCGCATTTCGGTTGCGGGTTTGGGATGTAGACGACTACAAAACCTTTCATGCCGGAGATGTGGACTACCGCATTGAGGTAACCGATAATGCTACGGCAGTGGATAGCCTCTACATCACCCTGGGGGTAATACCAGATGTAGAATTGCAAGCCGATGTGGTTACGCAACACGAATTTGCGTATACCGATTATGGCGATGTGGTTTTGTTTAGCGATACGCCTCAGTTGAGTTCCCTCGATTTGGATGCCACGGCATTGGCCAACCTGGGCCTGGTGCAAGATGGCTTCAAGATCACCTTGGGCCATACCGCAGCCATTTGGCGCAACGATTACCTCAACAACACCAATTACAACCTGGTTGGTTCTGTACCCGACCAGTTTTATGAAGCTACGGTTACCGCTTCTTCCGAAGATCAGGGTGGAGGACAATCCACCGAATCGGTGCTGATCCGCATCCGCAAAGACCAACCTTCAAAGATCATTTCTGGTCCTGTTGCACCTAAAAATGAAGATGATTATCGGGATGGCGATGTGTTGTTGACCTTTGGAGACACCGATAAGGTCAATTATCCTATTGATTCTACTGCGATCATTTTGCTGGATGCAGCCGGGCAGCCGATTGCCAATCCACAGAGCATTGGCTTGCGCTTTCAAGAGGTTTCCGATACGGTTTTCCAGTTGCGCGTGGCTACCGCTGGCACTTACACCACTGTCCACGCCAGTGAACGGGATTACCGCATTCAGGTCAAAGATATTCACAACTCGGTCACTTCCACTTTGCCCTTCAGCCTTTCGGTAACGGCCGATAGAGAGTCTTCGGCCAACCGGGTGATCCAACACGAAAACCTGTATGGAGACAACGAAGTGATCGTCACCTTTACCGATGATGATGCTCCTGTAACCGGGTTAACGATCAACAGCCCATCCCTAAGCACATTGGGTTTGAGAAAGGTGGGGACCACCATTCAAATCGACGGTTCGGCAGCGGCCTGGCGAGGAGTGCTCAAGGGGCCCAACTACACGGAAGTTCCAGCAGGGAGCATCACGCGCTACAAGGCACCCATCAACGTCACTACGGTAGACAGCAATGGCGGCAGCAGCACTTACTCCTTCAACGTAGAAGTACAAAAAGACCGGTCTCCCAATTTGATAGGGCCTTCTGATGTAACGATGAATGAAGATCAGGTAAGTTTCGACCTGGGGCTCACATCGTTTGAAGATCCAGACGGGATTACTTACGATCCCAATACCAATGTAGGCGGCCTGAAACTGTTTCGCGGCACCGGTCCTGACGAAACACAGGTAGTGCCCGATAATATGGGCTTAAGGTTTGTTTCAGTAGATGCTACGACCTTCCAACTAAAGATTTGGGATGTTGTAAAGTATCGAAACAACCATACGGGAACGGTCAATTATCGAATTGAGATTACCGATAATGCCACGGCCGTCAAAAGCCTCAACATTACCTTAGGGGTTACGCTTGACAACGAGCTTCAGGCCAATGTCATCACCCAACACGCGTTTGCGTATGCCGACTATGGCGATTTGGTATTGTTTAGTGACAATCCACAGCTCAGTTCCCTCGATTTGGATGCCACCGCATTGGCCAATTTGGGACTGGTGCAGGATGGCTTCAAGATCACCTTGGGCCACACGGCTTCGGTTTGGAGAAACAGCTACCTCAATACGTCCAACTATACCTTAGCAGGCACAGCACCCAACCAGTTTTATGAAGCTACGATTACGGCTTCCTCAGAAGATCAGGGTGGCGGACTGTCCACCGAATCGGTGGTGATCCGCATTCGCAAAGACCAAGCGGTCAAAACTCTTTCAGGACCTGCCGCTCCAAAAAATGAAGACGATTATCGGGACGGTGATTTGTTGTTGACTTTTGAAGATACCGACCGGGTCAATTATCCGGCGGATGTGACTGCCATCCTGTTGCTGGATGCTTCAGGTCAACCGATTGGCAACCCACAGAGCATTGGCCTACGCTTTCAGGAAGTTTCCGATACGGTTTTCCAGTTGCGCGTAGCCACAGCCGGCACTTTCACCACCGTCCATGCCAGTGAACGGGATTACCGCATTCAGGTCAAAGACATTTACAATGCGGTCACCTCTACCTTGCCCTTCAGCCTTTCGGTAACGGCAGATCGGGAGGCCTCGGCCAATCCGGTGATCCAGCACGAAAACCTATATGGAGACAATGAAGTGATCGTCACCTTTACCGACGATGACGCTCCCGTTACCGGATTGACGATCAACAGTCCATCTCTCAGCTCATTAGGGTTGAGAAAGGTGGGAACCACCATTCAAATTGATGGTTCGGCAGAGACTTGGCGAGGGGTATTGAAAGGCGCAAATTATACCGAGGTCAACGTACCGGGGTATATCCGATACCGAGCACCGGTTAACGTAACCACAGAAGATAACAATGGAGGCCGCAGCACCTTTTCGTTCAACGTTGAAGTGCAAAAAGATTTCCTCCCACGCTTGTTTACCCCATCGACCGTAGTGTTGAATGAAGATGAGGTGAAATTTGATTTAGAGCTTGCCCTTTTTGACGATCGCGATGGCATTACTTACAACCCGGCCACCAATACCGGTGGGTTGAAGCTCTACCGCCAGGGAGGTCCCGATGAAACCCTGGTAGTGCCCGACGATGAAGGCCTTCGGTTTGTAGCGGTGAACGCCAATACTTTCCGGTTGAAGATTTGGGACGAAGGAAAATACAAGACCAAGCATACCGGATCGGTCAATTATCGTATTGAGGTTACCGATGGGGCTACCGCGGTGAAAAGCATCAACCTTACACTGGGCGTAACCCCCGACATCGAACTTCAGGTCAACGTCATTACCCTACACGAGTATGCTTATGCCGATTATGGCGATGTCGTATTGTTTAGCGATACGCCCCAGTTGAGTTCCCTCGATTTGGATGCCACCGCATTGTCCAATTTAGGTCTGGTGCAGAATGGCTTCAAGATCACTTTGGGCCACACGGCTGCGTTTTGGAGAGACAACTACCTCAATACTTCCAACTATACCTTGGTGGGCAGTGCCCCCAATCAGTTTTATGAAGCTGCGATTACAGCTTCTTCAGAAGACCAGGGTGGCGGCCAATCTACCGAACCGGTGGTGATTCGCATTCGCAAAGACCAGCCCGTCAAAATCACTTCAGGGCCTATCCTGCCTAAAAATGAAGACGATTATCGGGATGGTGACTTGTTGTTAACCTTTACCGATACCGACCGGGTCAATTATCCGACTGATGCGAGTGCGATACAGCTGCTCAATGCAGCCGGGCAAACCATCTCTAACCCACCGGGTATCGGCTTGCGCTTTCAGAAAGTTTCCGATACGGTGTTCGAGTTGCGGGTAGCCAGTGCTGGTACTTATACCGCGGTTCATGCCAATGAGCAAGACTACCAGATTCAGGTCAAAGACATTTACAATGCAGTCACTACCGATTCCTTCAGCCTTTCGGTGGTGTCCGACAACGAGTTGCAGTACAGTACGGTGCGCAAACACCAGAACAATTATGCCAACAACGAAAATGTCATCTTCTTTTCCGATTCCGATGGAGGGTTGCTAAACCTGACCATTTCCGATGCCATTTTGGACAGCTACGGTCTGGTTCAAAACGGGTTCAATGTACGGGTGGACGGCATCGCTCAGAACCTGATCAGCAAACTTTCCAATTACACCTTGATCGGAACGGCACCGAACCAACAATACCGGGCCAACATTCCGGTAACATCCGAAGACAACAACGGAGGTAAATCTACCGATACGGTGACTTTCCTCATTGATAAAGACAAAGATGCGGTGCAAGTGCCGCCTTCCTTGGTGGCCAAGACCGAGAGTTCTTACCTCAACGGCCAAACTGTTGTACACTTTTACGATGCGGACAATCCTGGAGGCGCCAACAGCGCCAACGTTTCTTCCATCACCTGGAGAAGCACTTTTACGGCAGCCTCTTTAGGGTTGCAAGTGCAGGGCGCAGAGATTCGTGTGATCAGCACTACCGCCTTGCAGGATTCCTTGCGCAATCCAGGCTCAGCTTGGAATTATAACTCGGGCAAATTCAGAGTACTATTTCAGGTTTCGACTTTCGATCAATATGGAGGAGAAACTGACCATACGGTGACCTTTGAAGTATTGCACGAGAACCGACCTGCACGTGCAACTCCCTCAGCATTTCCCGAAAAGCGGGAAAACCTTTTTTCAAACGGAGAGGTACTGCTGGCCTTTACCGACGACGACAACCCTGGCGACCGCAAGGTGACGAGAATCAACTGGAACAATACCTTTACTCCGGAGCAAGCCGGGATGCGCATCGACAACGATTCGATGACCTTACGGTTGTTGACCGTGAATGAGTTCCGGGCAGCACTTCGTGCTTCGGGCCCTCCTTATACTTTCAATCCATCGGCTCAGCAGTTTCAAACCAGCATCAACCTCTCTACGGAGGACCAATTCGGGCAGACCACTCCATTTACGGGCCTTGCCTTCAACGTTGACTTTGTCAACCAGGATGCTATTCCGGTTTATCCGGGAGGTACGCCGAAATTCGAAGACCAATACGGGACCAACGAGGTGGTGGTGCACTTCTACGATTCGGACAATCCGGGAGCCGTAAATAGTGCCAATGTGAGTTCAGCCAGTTGGGTCACCGGTGGCTTTTCAGCCAGCGATGCCGGCTTAAAAGTAGAGAATGGAGCGGTGAAAGTGATCAGCTACAATGCGCTTCGAACGGCACTTCGGTCGGGGAGTCCTTATACACATGACGGAACCAATTTCAACCTGAGTTTTACTATTCGCACCTTCGATCAGTACGGCGGATTTACCAACCATCCGATCAACCTAAGCATTATCCATCGCAAGTCTGCGGCCCAAAAAAGCCCTCCAAACATTGCCGTGAAAAACCAGGATGCATGGAATGACGGAGACTTGCTGCATTCCTTTACCGATGCTGACAATCAACCGGGGGTAGCTCCGGATTTGACCTGGGACGCGGGTAACTTGCCCACCCTGAATGCCACCGGATTGACCATCAATGGCCAGAACGAGTTGAGGATCAAAACCCGCCAGGACTTAAAGAATGCCATCGATGTCGTAGACTCTCCCTACCAGTACGATGCTGACGAAAAACAGTATTACATCACCTTTAATCTCACGACTACCGATCAGTTTGGAGGAACAACACCGCATTCCATTTCATTCAGGATGGATGAAGACGAGGAGAGCACCAGCTACAATGAGTTGGGCAGGAAAATTTACGGCTTCCACAACAACGACACGGTATTCATTGCTTTTACCGATGCGAATGGACCCCTTGCTGCGTCCAATGCACAATTGTTTGCTGCAGATGCCCTGGACACTCCGTTAGATCTTAGTAATGAGGGTTTCCGTTGGGTAGAAAATGGAAACGATTTGGAGCTGCGTCCGATGTTGAACAACGGTACGCGTTGGGCCACCAGAATTACACAGGGAACCAGCAAAGATTTTGTGGCCATCCTAAAAGATCCTTTTGGTGGAACCACTACCCATAATTTTACACTCAGTTTTGCCGCCTCCGACCGTGTAGCTACCTACAGCACGGTAGAAAAACACGAACGCAACTACGACAACGAAGCCAACAACAACCTGCCAATCATCACCTTTAGCGATGAAGACGGCATCGACTGGGTAAGCTACCGGGGCAGTGTGTCGCTTTCTGATATGGGGATGGTATTAGTGGGCAACGAGGTGCGCATCTCCAGTTTGAATACCTTCCAAAGTAAGGTGGACGATCCGCCTTTTGCGGTCAATGGTTCTTTCTATCAGGCCAGTCTGCCCTTTGATGTGTTGGATAATATCGGAGTGCTGAAAAGGCTCGACGTGCTTTTTAGAGTCGTGCGCGATCGGGCACCTTCTGTATCACCCACTTCGGTTACACTTAACGAATCGGAAGTAGCTACAGGAAGATCACTGGTGATTTTTACCGATCCGGATACGGGTATGGTAGCCAACCAGGCGGTCGTAACCAACAGCTCGGGTACTCCACTTACTTCACCAAGCAATCAAGCGTTCCGTTTTGTATCCATTTCGGGTAGTCCGAACCCACGCTTGCGGTTGGAGATCGATAAAACCAACAACTTCAATAGTTTGGTAGGTGCGGGCAACAGCGTCACTTTCGGAGCACGCCTCACCGACAACTATGGAGGAGTAAAGGCTTCGCCCAACTTCACCATTACGGTAAACGCAGCTGCTCCTAAACCACAAGAGCGCGATCCGATTCCTACACCGGAACCCGTAAATGCCTATTCGCCCGGATTTATAGTAACCACCATCGAATTACCCGATGGCCGACTATTGCCTGCTAAAACATTTATCCAGGGTATTAGTCCGCTGGTAGCGGCAGACTTGGGCATGCGGTTTGAGCAAAATGCAGACGGAGACGCGATTGATCTTGTGGTCACTGATCGCCAAAAATTTGCCGATGCCTTCAACCTGGCCACCGAGTTGGAGCTTACGCTTGATTTGGAAGACGCAGACGCTAAGGTGTATGAATTCACCTTTACCATTATTGCTGCTGCAGCCGAAGAACAGCCCATCATCACGGTTGATGACAACCGGGATAAATCCACCTACCGCGAGCTGGATACCCTTATTCTGATCACCGATGATTTTAGAGAAGGCATTGAATCGGCAGAAATAACCAGTCCCAACGAGACCGCTTTGAGCGACTCCGGGTTGGAGTTAACTACCGATACCGATCCAGCAAGCCGTTTGGAATTGCGCATTCCCGAAGGGCGTTTGCAAACCTTCGTCGAATCGTTCAGTCCCGATAATTTTTGGACCGAAGGAACGGGCTCCTGGAGCTACACCTTCCGCATCTCAGTCACCAACAACCGGGGCGAATCGTACAACGTCAATCAAGAGATCGTTATACTCGATCCTGAAGCCGGTAGCGGTGGAAGCGGAGACGGTGGAGGAGGCGGAAACCAGCAAGGCAGCCTCTTGGTGACCCCAAATCATGAAAAAGACAAACAGGAGTACCGGGATCGTGATTCGATCATTCATGTTCGGCATCTGGGCGATTTGCGTCTATTTTCGGTTAAGGCACTGACTCCGGATGAAGACACCTTATCTCAAATGGGACTGGAATTCAACTTCAATACCGATCCGTCAGGGAATATGGAATTGCGCATTCCACCAGGGGCATCCTCCCTGTTTCAATCCAGGATGCGGCCCGGAGGATTCTGGGATCAAATACCCGGAGGCTGGCAATTTACCTTCCGGTTTGACGTAAGGGATGAAGAGGGAAGGTTCCACCCGGTGACCCAAACCATTACCATTTACGATGCCGGAGGATAATTTTAGATCATGACAGCAACAGGGAGTCACATTATAAAAAAACAAGTCTTGGACATCCAAGTGGATACCATGCAGGAAAGTGCAGCCATCCAAGACCGCGTTCGGGAGCTTTTTTATCAGCGGGTAGTACCGCGCCTTGAAAAAGAATTCGATCAACAGTGCCCCGAGAACGTGGTGTTGCGCCTCGATACGCTCACCCTCGATTTGGGAGAATTTCAACCCCAAACCCTGGAACGGGATTGGGAAGAGCGCACCGAAATCCTCTTGATGGAGCAGGTGCGGGAACAGATTCAGGTGGCGCGGCTGTTGCAATTGGCGCGCGGGGAGGAAGACCTCACCGAAGCTTCGGAAAGCCTTGAACTGCTCAAAATTTACTTGAAAAGCGGCAACCTGCCCTGGTGGCGGAAAGGCGTTCCTTCGCTGGACCAACTTTTGCAGACCGTATTGGATGAAAGCGGCAAGGTATTTTTAGACTGGTTGCAAGAAAATCGCGCTTCCAACTCAATGTTGACGCGGCTGTATCACCACTTTTCTCAAGAGAATGTAGTGGAAGTGCTTGCCCGGTTATTGGCCTTGGATCAGGGGCGCATCCGGCACGTGGTGGCTGCCTTAGGGCATGCCTTTGAATCGAAAGAGAAAACCTGGATCACCGCTTTGCAGGTGAGTTTGGAGCAAGAAGCCCCTAATTGGGCGAAACTGCTGCCCTTCGCTCAGGAAAAATCAGCAGAGCACCGGCTCGTTTCCCGGCTGGCCCTGGAATTGGCGAAAACTACGGGCAAGGCACCCGATTTGCGCATAGAGTTGCCCCAACTAGAAACTTCGTTGGCGCAAGAAATCAAGGAAGCCATGCTGAAAGCGGCCTCGAAAGGGCAGCAAACGGAAGAAGAGCCGCAGGCAGAAGAAGCAGAAGCCCCCGAGGAAATTTTTATTCAAAATGCAGGATTGGTCTTGTTCTGGCCCTACCTCGATGAACTTTTCAAATCGTTGAAACTGACCTACAACGGAGAATTTATCAATGATTTTACCCGGCAAAAAGCCGTTTACGTGCTGCAACACCTGGCTACTGGTAAAGCGCCTGCCGCCGAATTTGAATTGGCCCTGAACAAGTTGCTCTGCGGCCACCCGATGACCGAGCCACTGGTAGTGAATACGGAGCTAAACCCTGAGCAACAAGCCGAAGTCAACCTCCTGGTAACGGCACTCATCCACAACTGGGACGCTTTGAGCAATACCTCGGACGATGGTTTCCGTTCCTCCTTCGTGCAACGCGAAGGGCGCCTCCGCTTCGAACACGGCGAATGGTACTTGAAAGTGCACCGCGAATCGTTCGATCTTTTGTTGGACAAGCTCCCCTGGAGCATTGGAACGGTACACCTGCCTTGGATGCCCGCTCCGCTTTACATTGAGTGGTAACTGGTGGAACCTTTTGAGCCAATGAATGCCTGCCAACATACACGATCAACTCCCGGTGGTAAAGCCAAACCCTCCGGTGATGCAGTATACGGTCCGGTGGTCAAATCTAGCTTGAAGAACAGTTGTGAGTTCATTATTTTGAAAAATTACCTCACAACTGCTCTGAAGAAATGGATAGCAGTTGAACCACTTTTTTCTCCAACTGTATGGTAGACCTTGTTTTACAGCAAAATGCAGATGCGCTTCAGCGGGAATTGACCTGGCTGGAGCAGTTGCTTACCCATCGTTTGGGAGGCGAACAAGCCAAGGAATGGTCCGAACTGATTGGTGCTTATCCGGTGCCAGACATGGCCTCCGACCCATCGGTATATGCGGAGTTGATCCGCAAGCACCAGTTGATGCCCGAAGAGCGGGTTGTGTTCATCCTGGCTTTAACGCCACACATTCGCCCGGTTATTTTAGACGTTTTTCTTCAAAAGAGCGACCTGCAACACCAAATGTATTCCGAGTTTGGCGGTAGTCGTGGTAAAAACCACATCGGCTTTATACCCACCGGCGAAACGGCCGCTTACCTATTAGCCGGTCATGACCTGGCTGCTCGGTTCCGACTAAGCACGCTGCTCGACTCCGAAAGCACCCTGGTCAAACAAAACCTCTTGTGGCTGGAATCGGTAGCAGGAGAGGAACCCATTTGGGCAGGGATATTGTCCGTTTCCGATGAAGTGGTGGACCAGGTAACCACGGGCAAGATTCGCAAGCCCCGCTTCAGCATGGAGTTTCCGGCCCAGCGCATTGAGACCCGCATGGATTGGACAGACCTCGTGCTCAACACCAAAACCAAAGAAGCGGTGTTGGAGATCGAAACCTGGATTCGACAAGAAGAAGCCCTGATGAACGACTGGGGAATGAACAAGCGCCTGAAGCCGGGTTATAACGCCTTGTTTTTTGGCCCTCCGGGAACCGGAAAATCCCTTACTGCTTCGCTCATTGGCAAACGCACCGGCAAAGAAGTGTACCGCATTGACCTTTCGCGACTCGTGAGCAAATACATCGGCGAAACCGAGAAAAACCTTTCCAAGGTGTTTGACAAAGCCGAAAACAAAGGCTGGATCCTCTTTTTTGATGAGGCAGACGCCCTTTTCGGGAAACGTACCTCGGTGAGCGATTCGCACGACCGTTATGCCAACCAGGAAGTTTCTTACCTGTTGCAACGCATCGAAGACTATTCGGGATTGGCCGTATTGGCGTCCAACCTCAAAAGCAACATTGATTCGGCCTTTATCCGGCGGTTTCAATCCATCATTCATTTTCCGATGCCAGCAGCCGGCGAGCGCGAAAAATTATGGCGACAAGGCTTTTCCACTTCCAGCCAATTGGCCGAAGACATCGATCTACGTCAAATCTCCCGCGATTATGAAATGGCGGGAGGCAGTATCATCAACGCGATTGGCTATTCTTCTTTGATGGCCCTTGACCGCGGAACGACCGTGATTAGCCGCACCGACTTGCTGGCCGGTATTACGAAAGAATACAACAAAGAAGGCCGTTCTGCCTGAACCTTTTGCGCATGACCAAAGCTCCGAGAACCCCCGCACCCGCTGCTGCTCAGCCGATGAATCAATCGGCACCGGCAACTGACAACGCTACTGCTACAAACGAGGTAGCTGCACCTGTGAAGGGCGGTCTTGCCGCGCGTTTTGCGCAACGGAAGGGCCCTAAATCTTTGGTAGATTTTAAAAACAGCCGATTGCTTCCCCGCAACCGGCGGGAGCAAGAAGCAGAGCAACCAGCGGTAATCACACCGCAGGAAATGCCACGTCCGGGTATTCCAGAGGGCAGCCGTTGGGCCAATTTGCGCGATCGGTTGTTCGGCCAACCGGAGGCGGAAACACTGGAAAATGAACTTACTACCAAGGGTGAAGCCGAAGAGGAGGTAGTTGGACAAGGAGCTGCGGTAGAGGCAATGCCTCAAGAAAGTGCAGCATCACCAACTGACGCGACAACTGAAACCGAAAAAGAAACCGAAGAACAATCGGAATCGGATGCGGTAGAAGCAACGGAAACCGAGAACGCTAGCTCTGAAGCTAGCGAAAACAATACTGATTCAACTGCCACAGCTGCCTTTACTCCCGAAAAAGAAACTGAAGAGGAAGAGACAGCGGAAACCAGCGTTTCCGAAACCGAGCTGAGTACCACTGCCGAAGATGCAGGCGAGGAGGAAACTCCGCCAACGCCTCCTGAAGACACTACCAACCAAACTGGTAAAAGAGGCCAAGGCAAACCCTCCGCTCCGAAAGCAGCCGATCAGGTTTCGCCCGAAGACATGGAAGCCGCCATGGCGGCATTGGAAGGCAACCCGGGAGGCGCCCAGGAAATGGCCGAAATACCGGCCCCTACACTGGAAACCTCCGATAGTGGCGCCCTCACCGATTCGCTCACTGGTGGTGGAGTCGTATCCATGGCCAAAGGCATGGAAAATGTGGGCGAAGCGGCTGCCGAGGCCAAGGCCAACGAAAAGCAAACCGCCAAAGAGGCGATGCCCGAAATTGAGCAGCCCACCGGGCTCATTCCAGGTGAGGATCAGGAACACGAAAAAATCGTTCCGCCCAAAGCGGCCACTCCCGACCTCAAAAACGATGGTCAGCGGCAAACCGAGGAAATGGACACCTCTTTCGAGGGACCGAAAACGCCCGTTCCAGGCAGTAACATTGCCAAAACGACCAAAAGCAGCCTCAACAGTTGGGACGGTTTTATGAGCCGTCTCGATAGCTTGCCCAAGTCCGACCCTGATGTGCAAACCAACATCGGCGAACGCCCCGGTGTAGACCTTACCGGCGATGCCGATACCGCGCAAAACGATAAAAACGAACAAGAAGGCGAGGCCGAAGTAGGCAACCGCCAAAGCGAGGCCGACAATGCCACCTACGCCGATTTTGGCGAAAACAATGTATATCCGACGATTGAGCCCGAAATGCTCTCGCCCGATGTGGAAATGTCGGTGCCCGAAGATTGGAGCAGCCCCGAGGGCGGTACGCAAATGCCCGAGATGCCTGCCGAGGTGCACCAAGGCGTGAGCCCACAGCTCGAAGAAAAATACGGAGCCCGGGTAGAGGAAGAAGCCCTCAAGCAAGACGAAGAGCAAGCCGCCTACGAAGGCGATGTGGCTGAAGAGCAGGCCACCAAAATGGCGGAAATAGAAGAAGAAAACCGCAAAGCGGGCGAAGAACAAAAAGCTGTACGGGCTGAAGGCCGGGAAGAAATAGCCGGCCACCGCGAAATGTGGCGGGAAGAAAACGAAGCCATCAAAGAAGAATACCAGGGCAAATCGGAGGCCGAGCGCGAAAAAGTAGACGCGCAGGTAGAAACCGAGGTTACCCAGGCCAACGATGACGTAGAGACCAAATACGCAGAAACCGAAAAAGAGAACGAAGCCAAACAAGCTGAAGCTGACCAGAAAGTAGCCAAAGAACAGGAAGAGGCCGAAAAGAAAAAAGATGATAAAAGCTGGTGGGATCGGGTAGTAGACGCAGTTTCCGACCTCTTCAATGCCTTGAAAGAGTTTGTCAACAAAGTGTTTGATGAACTGCGCGCCTTTGTGAAAAAAGCCATTGAAGCCGCCAAGGCCTTTGCCAACAAAGTGATTGAAGCTGCCCGTAAAGCTGTGGTCGGCTTCATTGAGTCCTTTGCCGATGCCCTGAAAGGATTTGTATCCTTCGCTTTGGCCGCCTTCCCCGAAGTGGCCGAGCGCATCAACGGGTACATCGACAAGGCGAAAGACACGGCCATTGCCGGCGTCAACGCCATTGCCGAAGGCTTGAAAAAAGCCGTCAATGCCCTATTGGATGCTTTAGGAGCTGTAATTGATGCCATCTTGGCGGCATACCAGGCCCTCATCAACGCACTGCTCGATGTGCTGGAATTCCTTACCGTTGGCCTCATCAAAATCATGCAAGGCATTGCCAACCTGGTGATTTCTGCCGGAGAGGTAGAACCGGCCTTTGCCGGACAAATTTCGGAAGAGTTGCTGGGCACCGATGTGACGGAACCGCTGGAAAATGAGTTGCCACTGCCCGAAGCCGATCCAACGGCTGCCACTGAGGCTCCCGGTGAACTAGACAGCATGGAAGCCGAAGGAGAAACCGCCGATCCGGCCACGCAAAACCTGATGAACCGGTCGAGCTATTCGGAAAGCGACTTCGAAGTTTCTCCTGCACCGCCCACCGAAGAATTGAGCCCCGAACTCAACGCCGAATTGGCCGCGAAAGGCGATGGTGAGCACGAGTTTGGCGAAGCATACGGCAACCCCAACGGCATCGAAGAGATCAAAGGCGAAATGGCGCCCGAGCCAGAAGCTACCTCTGAAACCGAAGAAACCACCGCAACCGAAACCGCTGCCGAGGAGCCTGTAATGGCTCTACCAGAAATGGCCCCCAATGGCAAGCCGTGGGTAGGACCTTTCAAAACTACCGGCGAGCGCCTCAGCCATGTGACCTCAGAAATGTGGACGGGCATCTCCACCTGGTTGTCTGAAAACTGGGTATTGCTGGTCGCCGGATTGATTGCCGGAATTGTAGGCATCATTGCCGCCAACATCCTCACCGGAGGCGCCATCATGGCGGCCTTGCCATTGCTCATGCAATTGATGAGTGTGTTCTTCGCCATGGATGCCATGATCAACCTCGCCAAATACTTTGGCAACTTCCTCTCCTTGGGTTGGGTAGGCGAAACGGTAGAAGCTGGCAAAAATCTCGCACGAGGGCTGGCCATTCTGCTCATCGAGTTGATCTTCACCCTCATGTTTGGCGCCAAGGGCGCGTTCAAAGCCGTGAAGGGCGGAATGAAGGCCGCCAAAGGCGGCATGAAAGGCATTCAGAAAGCCAGCGTCAAAGCCATCAAAGGGCAGGTGAAGCAAACCAAGAACCTGGTAAAATCCACTGGTCAAGGCTTGAAGAAAAGCGGCCAGAAAATGGTGCGCAACGGCAAGTTTGTCGTCGGAGGCATCAAAAAAGGCGCGATGAAAGGCGCCAAATCGCTCGACAACCTCGGCAAGCAACTCGGCAAAAAACTCCGCTTCAAGAAGTTCAAGATCGTCATCAAAGGC
>ERZ1740068.260-NODE-260-length-30007-cov-7.316339_pt1 | contig 30007 bp, 29 predicted proteins | sample MGYA00581735_ERZ1740068 | MGnify/ENA primary metagenome ERZ1740068 (study PRJEB43018, sample SAMN04849740) | marine metagenome | isolation source: floating plastic debris | place: Pacific Ocean | collected 2008-08-30 | study: EMG produced TPA metagenomics assembly...
CAATCGTGCCAATGTTCACATGCGGTTTCGAACGGTCAAACTTTTCCTTCGCCATATCTCAGAGCGCCCTTTGTTTTACGGGCCGCTTGGCCCACTTCCTATACTGCGCGGGCATGTATTGGACTCAGAGGCATAAATCAAGCGGTTCTGGTGGATCACGACCGTCTGAGCGCCGGTTTGTGATCACGTGACCGGGGCCGGATCCTCAACGACCGGGGTTGGATCTGCATCAGCGGGGGCCGGGTCTGCATCAGTCTCCGCATCAGATAGGGTCGGATCCGTTGCAGGAGCGGTCTCCGTGGCGGGCGCCGTAGCGGTCTCTGTGTCGGGCGCAGTGGCGGCGTCCTCAGGGGGATCCACCACCAGCGGGGCGATGCCTGGTTGAAACCGAGGGGTGTCTTTGTCTTTTGCGGGCACGCCGTCAGGCTCAAGCCAGCCGAATTCTTCGTTTTGCTCTACCAACCACTTCTCAATGAGCTTGGCGGCGTTCACCGAGAGGTTTTCGATCTGTTCCTCCTTGGTCTGAGTCAGACCGGACGAGACGGCAGTGTCGGGTGAGAGATCCTCAACAACGGTGATGAGCTTTGGCTCTTCATTGAACTTTTTGCCTTCGGCATCGTTCCAGGCGGTCACGCGGATGATGAGTGCCGACCGGGGCGCGGCCACAAGAGGCACGCCGGTGACAGCCAGGACGTATCCATCGATGCTGATCCCGAGATTGACGAAACGCGGGCCCTCATAGCGGCTGAACCGCGCATCGACCGAGCGGCTGACCGCCTCGATCCATTCCTCGCCTGTGGCCTCACGGGAGGCCGGGCCTTTTACCGCGTTGGGGGCGATGACCACGTTGTGGCCCAGTTTGAAATCGCCCAGATAAACCGCGCGACCGTCGAGATCATTGGCCCCCGCACAGGCCGACAGGCTCGCCGCACAGACCACCCAGAACAGCACGCGACGGAGCGCTTGGAGACAGGCGGTCTGAGGCATGTCAGGTGAATGTATTGTCGCGCGGGAAGCCTCGGGGCGCCATGCGACCGGCGCTTGCGCGCTTGGCCACCCATTCGGCCAGCGCGTTTTCCGTGCGGGTGCGGCCCGCCGGATCACGCCAGGTGAGACCGTCGGCAAGGGTGAATGTGGTGGCGTCCGAGAGCCCGCCATCTTTGTAGCGCTGCAGCCGCACGCCCTTGCCCCGGCCCATCTCGGGCAGTTCCTCAAGCGGGAAGATCAGCACTTTTCGGTTCTCGCCGACGCAAGCCACGTGATCACCGGTGACCGATTTGCAGACCAGCGCGCGGGCGGGATCTTTAAGGTTGAGCACCTGCCGGCCACTGCGGGTCTGGGCGATGGCGTCATCTTCGGCGATAACAAAGCCGTCGCCCGCAGAGGACGCGACGAGAAGCTTGCCGCCCGGGCGGTGGATGCGCAGGGTGACGATATCGGCCTCATTGGGCAAATCGACCATGAGGCGCAGGGGCTCACCCATGCCGCGCCCGCCGGGCAAGTTGGCCGCCGAGAGGGTATAGAACCGTCCATTGGAGCCGAAGAGCAAGAGCTTGTCGGTGGTTTCGGCGTGGAAGATGAAGCGGGCTTCATCACCGTCTTTGAACTTGAGCTCACGATCCAGATCGATATGGCCCGACATGGCGCGGATCCAGCCCATTCTCGAGCAGACAACCGTGATCGGCTCTTTGTCGATCATCGCCTCGAGCGGCACCTCTTCGACCTCAGCGGCCTCTTTGATTAGGGTCCGGCGCGCGCCGCCCTCATAGTCTTTGCCGAAAGTCTTTTTGACGTCTTTCAGTTGATCCGCGATGGTCGCCCATTGCAGGCTTTCTTCCTCTAGCAGGTCTTCCAGCCCAGCGCGTTCTTCCATCAGCTTGTCGCGCTCTTTGAGAAGCTCCATCTCTTCCAGACGCCGCAGGCTGCGCAGGCGCATGTTGAGGATTGCTTCGGTCTGGATTTCGGTGAGGCCATCTCCTTCGCCGCCAGGACCGGGCGAGACATAGTCGGTCTCATCGGTGGCGCGGGTGAATTTTTGCCCCCAATCTTCGCGCATCAGCGCGGCCTTGGGATCGTCATCGTAGCGGATGATGTCGATGACGCGGTCGAGGTTCAGGAAGGCGACGATCAGACCTTCGAGCACTTCGAGGCGGTGATCGATCTTCTCCATCCGGTGCTCGGACCGGCGGATCAGCACCTCACGGCGGAAATCGAGGAAGGCGCGCAGCACCTCTTTCATCGAGCAGACCTTGGGCGTGACGCCGTCGATCAGCACATTCATGTTGAGCGAGAAGCGGACCTCGAGATCGGAACTGCGGAAGAGCATGCCCATCAGCACATCGGGCGCGACGTTCTTCGAGCGCGGCTCGAGGATCAGTCGGACGTCATCGGCGCTTTCATCGCGGACATCGGCGAGGATCGGGATCTTCTTGGTCTGGATCAGTTCGGCGATCTTTTCGATCAGCTTGGATTTCTGGACCTGATAAGGGATCTCTGTGACCACGATCTGCCATTGGCCACGGCCGAGATCTTCAACCTCCCACGCGCAGCGCAGGCGCATTGAGCCGCGCCCAGTGCGGTAGGCCTGCGCGATGGCCTCGGGCCCTTCAACCAGCACCCCGCCGGTGGGGAAATCGGGGCCGGGCACGTACTTCAAAAGCGTGTCATCGCGCGCATCGGGGGTTTTTATGAGGTGCAGGCAGGCGTCGACCAGTTCGGAAATGTTATGCGGCGGGATGTTGGTGGCCATGCCGACAGCGATGCCGCTTGACCCATTGGCAAGGAGATTGGGGAAGGACGCGGGCAGGACGACCGGTTCGGTCAGTGTACCATCGTAGTTGTCGCGGAAGTCGACGGCGTTTTCGGCGAGCCCGTCAAGCAACGCTTCGGCCACGGCCGTCATGCGTGCCTCGGTGTAGCGCGAGGCGGCTGGGTTATCGCCGTCGATATTGCCAAAGTTCCCCTGCCCGTCGACCAGCGGGTAGCGCACGGCAAAATCCTGCGCCAGGCGCGCCATAGCATCGTAGATCGCGGCGTCGCCATGGGGGTGATAGTTGCCCATCACGTCGCCGCTGATCTTGGCGGATTTGCGGAAGCCACCCGTGGAGCTCAGACGCAGCTCGCGCATGGCATAGAGAATCCGGCGGTGAACCGGCTTCAACCCGTCGCGCGCATCGGGCAGTGCGCGGTGCATGATGGTGGAGAGCGCATAGGTCAGGTAGCGCTCGCCAATGGCACTGCGCAGGGCTTCTGTCACCTCATTTGGGTCTATGTTGGGGCTGTCCACCTCGTCATTCATAGATGATGTGATAGCGACTTTGAAAATAGGGGTAAAGCGGCATAGATGACGGAAACTGGGCTTTTCCCATGAAGCGGCTTCGCGAATCGTGTAAAACCCGAGGTGGGGATTTGAAGAGGTCTGCGCGATGTGGCGCTTTTTGGTTGTCTGCTTTGCCTTTTTGGGCGTGTCTTTTTATGTGCTGAGCGGTGGCGCATCCTATGAACCTGTGCCCAATTCGCTGCAGGCTCAGGCCAAGCTGCCGCCCGAGGAGCGGCTGAATTATCGCGCGCCTGCGCGGCAGGCATCGCAAGCTAGGGCACAGGCTCAGACGCAAGCTCAGACAGAGGCCGAAGCTCAGGTAGACCGCAGCTTTGACGCGCTTGGCACCGGTGAGCAAGACGCCGACGATCTGGCACTAACGCTCGCGGCGGTGCGGACGGACGCGACAAGTCTTCTGGCGGCTGAGGCGGACCGTCCGAAAGCGGAACTGCTCAACATGGCATTGCCGGAGACGACCTTTGAGATCCCTACAAACACACAAGAGGAGCAGGCGGCGATTGACGCCGCTGTTGCCGCCGCCTTGGGGGAGACAACATTTGATCCCAGTCAGATCCGCTGGGTCAAAGAGGACATCATTGATCTCCGAGCCGGGCCCGGTCTGACCTTCAAACGCGTCAAACAGCTGTCGCGGGGACAAGAGGTCGCCATTTTGGAGGAGACAGGGAATGGCTGGCTCAACGTGCAAGTCGTGAACGGGTTTGAAACCGGATGGGTGGCCGAATGGCTGCTGAGAAAACCGCAGTGACGTCCATTTGAGCACCAAGACCCTTCTTATCACCGGTTGTTCGTCTGGCATCGGATATGATGCTGCCCACGGCATGCGGGCCCGAGGATGGCGGGTGTTTGCCTCCTGCCGCAAGGAGGAGGACTGCCAAAGGCTGAGCGATGAGGGCTTTGAGAGCCCGCGCATCGACTATCAGGATGAGGCGACGATCCATGCGGGCCTGCAGGAGGTGCTGGAGGCGACCGGCGGTACGCTGGATGCGCTGTTCAACAACGGGGCCTTTGCGAGCCCCGGGCTTTTGGAGGATATGCCCACCGACGGGTTGCGGGCGATCTTTGAGGCCAATGTCTTTGGCTGGCACACGCTGACCCGCGCCGTGATCCCGGTGATGCGCGCGCAAGGACGGGGGCGCATTGTGCAAAACTCATCGATCCTTGGGTTCGTCGCGCAGCCTTGGCGGGGGGCCTATGTCGCGAGCAAATATGCGGTGGAAGGCCTGACCGATACGATGCGCCTGGAAATGCAGGGAACCGGCATCGCGTTCATCCTGATTGAGCCGGGGCCTGTCACCTCGAAGATCCGCGAAAACGCGATGGCGCATTTTGAGCGCTGGATCGATTGGGAGGCCTCTGCGCGCGCCACAGACTATGAGACCCTGATGACGCGGCTTTACGGCGAAAATACCGCCCGGGATCAGTTTGAGCTGCCAGCCTCTTCCGTGACCAAGAAACTGGTGCACGCGCTTGAGGCGCCGCGCCCCCGCCCGCGCTACTACGTGACAACACCGACCTATCTGGCGGGATATCTCAAACGGGTGCTGCCCACGCGGGCGCTCGACTGGGTGCTGATGCGCGGGAATTGAGCGGGGTGCGCGGCGGGGTGCCGAATTCTTTGGAAGAATTCGGGTCTGCCGCAGGAAAATCTTCGCCTCGGTGGCGTTTCAGTCTATCTGACGCAATCACCCGATTGGAGGACCTACGACATGCTCTCTGACCCGCTCTTTCTCTTTGCTGCGCTGGCCTGCGGCATCGTAGCTGTTATCTTGTTGATGGGGATCAGCCAATTTGGCAAAGGAGACGTTGAAAGCTCCAAGCGGTCTAACACATTCATGAAATGGCGGCTCGTCGCGCAGTTTATCGCGGTTGCGGCGATCCTGCTCTTTGTTCTGATCCGAGGAAATGGGGGATAACCATGGTCGTTCTCAGCAAAATCTACACAAAGACCGGCGATGCGGGCGAAACCGCCTTGGGCAATGGCGCGCGCGTGGCCAAGCACTCCATGCGGGTGTCCGCCTATGGCACCGTGGATGAGTTGAACGCCACCCTCGGGCTTGCACGCCTTAAAACGTCCGGCGACACGGACGCGGCGCTGTCGCGCATTCAAAACGATCTGTTTGATCTGGGCGCGGACATGTGCCGGCCCGACATGGAACAGGACGCCGAGGCCGAATATCCGCCGCTGCGTATGACCAAAGGACAGGTCGAGCGGCTGGAGGCCGAAATCGACGTGATGAACAAAAAGCTGGAACCCTTGCGCAGCTTCGTTCTGCCGGGTGGATCCGAACTTGCCGCGCATATGCATCTGTGCCGCACGGTCGCGCGCCGAGCAGAGCGGCTGTCGGTTGAGCTGGCGACGATGGAGGCCGTGAACCCGGAAGCGGTGAAGTACCTCAACCGGCTCAGCGATTGGTTTTTCGTGGCCTCCCGCATCGCCAATGACAACGGCAAAAACGACGTGCTGTGGGTGCCCGGTGCGAACCGTTAACGCCAACCGTTAGCGCCAAACCTCGCTTCGGAGAGTAAAAACGCGACGTCGCCGGTGCCAAACGTGACGATTTTGCGCTGTCCTCATGCGTTGCGACTCGGTAGGAACGGATCAGCCAAACGCTAGGGAGTCGCTTGCGCTTCCTTTAAGATATTCCAACTGGAGATTATGCCCATGAAGGTCTTGGTACCTGTCAAACGTGTGATCGACTACAACGTGAAGGTTCGCGTCAAGGCGGACGGATCCGGTGTCGATCTTGCGAACGTGAAAATGTCGATGAACCCCTTTGACGAGATTGCCGTCGAAGAGGCGATCCGCCTCAAGGAAGCCGGAAAAGCCGACGAGGTTGTCGCGGTGTCCATCGGCGTGAAGCAAAACCAGGAAACGCTGCGCACCGCCCTGGCCATGGGTGCGGATCGTGCGATCCTAGTGATTGCCGCAGATGACGTGCACACAGACATAGAACCGCTGGCCGTGGCCAAGATCCTCAAAGCCATCGTTGATGAAGAGCAGCCAGGCATCGTTCTGGCGGGCAAACAGGCGATCGACAACGACATGAACGCCACCGGCCAGATGTTGTCTGCACTGCTCGGCTGGTCCCAGGGCACCTTTGCCTCCGGTCTCGATATTGACGGTGACAGTGCGGTTGTGACCCGCGAAGTGGATGGCGGCCTGCAGACGATCAAGGTGCAGATGCCGAGCATCGTGACGGTTGACCTGCGCCTCAACGAGCCGCGCTATGCCTCTTTGCCGAACATCATGAAGGCGAAGAAAAAGCCGCTCGATGAGAAGACTGCGGCAGATTACGGCGTTGACGTTGCGCCGCGTTTGGAGATTGTAAAAACCGAAGAGCCGGAAGCGCGCAAAGCGGGCGAGATGGTGGGTTCCGTTGGGGAACTGGTTTCGAAACTCAAAGAAGTGGGAGCTGTGTAATGTCTGTACTTCTTCTTGCTGAAGTCAACGATGGCGAACTGGCCATGGACGCAACGGCCAAGGCAGTCACCGCGGCCAAATTGATGGGCGATGTCACTGTGCTATGCGCGGGCGGATCTGCCTCGGCTGCCGGTGAAGCCGCGGCCAAGATCGATGGCGTGTCCAAAGTGCTGGTCGCCGAAGATGCCTCGCTGGGTCATCGCCTTGCGGAAAGCACCGCGGCGCTGATCGTGTCGATGGCCGATGGCTATGAGCACATCGTGGCGCCTGCCACGACCGACGCAAAAAACGTACTGCCCCGTGTGGCGGCACTGCTGGATGCGATGGTCATCTCCGACATCTCCGGTGTGGTTGATGGCTCGACCTTTGAGCGTCCGATCTATGCCGGTAACGCGATCCAAACAGTGAAGTCCGCAGACGCCAAGAAAGTTGTGTCGATCCGGACAGCGGCCTTCGACGCAGCGGGCGAAGGCGGCAGCGCGGCTGTGGAAAGCGTTTCTGCAGCCGACGATCCCGGCCTTTCTGAGTGGGTTGAGGACAAGGTCGCCGCAAGCGATCGCCCTGAACTGACTTCTGCTGGTGTTGTGGTCTCCGGTGGTCGCGGTGTTGGCTCGGAAGATGACTTCAAACTGATCGAAGGTCTGGCAGACAAGCTGGGTGCCGCTGTGGGTGCCTCCCGCGCCGCCGTGGACTCTGGCTTTGCGCCAAACGACTGGCAGGTGGGTCAGACCGGTAAGGTGGTTGCGCCTGATCTGTACGTGGCTGTCGGCATCTCTGGTGCGATCCAGCACCTCGCAGGCATGAAAGACAGCAAGATCATCGTGGCGATCAACAAAGACGAAGAAGCGCCGATCTTTCAGGTGGCTGACTATGGTCTCGTGGCGGACCTCTTCGCAGCTGTGCCAGAGCTGACAGACGCTCTCGAATAGTCGTTTGCCGATCGATTGAGATTAAAAAGGCTCGTCCCAGTGGCGGGCCTTTTCCAGTTTGAGAAGGTCGGTCAGCATGGGGACCAGATTTCGAGCTGTATCGGCATGGGCATCTGCGGTCAGAATGGTTTGCGCCTCAGACCTGGAGGCCTCAATCGCCTCAGGCTCAACACCCCGGGCCTCGGGGGCGATCATGACCTCGACAACACCCGTGACATCCGGCCTTAGCGCGTCCAGCATGGCGCGGCTGACAAGGCCAGGATCCGCGGCAAGGTCGGGGCGATCGGTGTACTCTTCGGGAGTGCGCATGGAGAGCCACAACAACACGATCGGGGCGTCGATCCTATCGATGAGATCGATCATGCCCACCACCCATACGGAGGCGAGCTCTTTGAGGAGATAGGCATATTCAACCTCAGAGTTCTTGCGCAGCCAGGTGAGCATGTGGCGGGTGAAGCTGAACTGCGTGAAATCCACATTTGGGAACAAAGCACGCATCGGGCTCAGCACCTCGAGCACCCGATCATTCCGACGTGGATGCACCCGGTAATAGAGGTTCGACATGTTGATGGCGTTGGGCACCTGCAGCACGCAGACCTGTGACCGGCTGGCGCAATCAATGAGCGCGGGATCACTGCGGAAGACGTCGATACCCGCGTTGGGCCAGCCAAAATTGACGCATGTCACACCCAAGGCAGCCTCAAGCAGATCTGGATATGGCTCAGCAATGAAGCGCGCGAAGGTTTCGGTGCCACCCAGACAGGCCACAAAGGCGCCATCGAGATTGCGACGCGGCCCGCGCAACAGCAGTTTTGAGCCGTCATACCGACACTGTTCCAATTCCTGTACATTCAAACCACGGGCTGCTCTGACCATCTTTTCCACCGTTACTGACCACTCGAACGGGAAGATGGCGGGTTTGATTTACGAAATGTCTAAAGGTTGGATTTTAAGCAAACGGCAGGCGTCTTGCAGTCCGGTCCTGCACCGGCCTATTGTGTTTTAGTGCCGAGACAGAGAGGCGAGAGATCCATGCAAATCACAATAGTCGGCGTTGTCGGCGCGGGCCAGATGGGCAACGGGATTGCGCATGTCATGGCATCGGCGGGCTATCAGGTTTTGCTCAATGATGTGGCTCAGGACGCGCTGGAGAAAGGCATGACTACGATCCGGTCCAATATGGAGCGGCAGGTCGTGCGCAGTAAAATGAGCGAGGCGGACATGGAGGCCGCGCTCAAGAGGATTACGCCCACCCTGACGCTGTCGGATGTGGGCCATTCAGATCTGGTGGTGGAAGCGGCGACGGAACGGGAAACCGTGAAACAGGCCATTTTTGAAGATCTGCTGCCGCATTTGAAACCCAACACGATCCTGACCTCGAACACGTCGTCGATTTCGATCACTCGTCTGGCGAGCGGGACGGACCGGCCAGAGAAATTCATGGGGTTTCATTTCATGAACCCGGTGCCGGTGATGCAGCTGGTGGAGCTTATTCGTGGCATTGCCACCGATCAGGAGACCTATGCCGCATGCCATGAGGTGGTGGCCACGCTTGGCAAGACCGCCGCCAGTGCGGAGGATTTTCCCGCCTTCATCGTGAACCGCATTCTGATGCCGATGATCAATGAGGCGGTCTATACGCTCTATGAAGGTGTGGGCAATGTGACCTCTATCGACACGTCCATGAAGCTCGGCACAAATCACCCGATGGGGCCTTTAGAGCTGGCAGATTTTATCGGGCTCGACACGTGTCTGGCGATCATGAACGTGCTGCATGACGGGCTCGCGGACACCAAGTATCGCCCCTGCCCTTTGCTGACAAAATACGTGGAAGCGGGATGGCTGGGCCGCAAGACAGGGCGCGGCTTTTACGATTATCGCGGTGAAGTACCGGTGCCCACGCGGTAGCTCAAACGGCAGGACACGCGCCCCAATCTCATTCAGAATTGATGCAGTCGGCCCGATCCGCCGCAGGTGTAGCAACGCTCAAGCCTGTTGCCAAAGCACGCGGTGCACCGCTCTTTGATCGGCATGCCAAGCCTGTCTTTTCGGGTGGTGACATACCCGGTTCCGCTGCAAAATTGGCATGGCACGCGGCCTGAGCCGCCACATCTGTGACAGACGCGGACGAAATCAGGTGTTTTGGTTTTGGCCTTCTGTGTCTTGGTATTCGGCGTAGTGTGCATGGCAGCGCTCCCCAGCGACTTTCGGCACATTACGGGGAAAATATGGCGAGTTTGGGGCGTTTACAATTTGAACGATCTGCGATGCGAATCGAGGGGGCGTGCTGCGAGCGCTATCCCTCTGCGTCACCAAGCGCCAGCGTATGAGCGCGCAGCCAGGACATAAAGCCCCGCGGGTCAGTGTGCAAAAGCGCCATATCTTCGTCAGAAATGGGTTCACCCACGATTGGCTTTTGCGGTGCATTGCAGCTGTTGACCACTTCATGCAGCAAAAGGCCCTGGCGCAGGGTGGCCGAAATTCGGTTGGCCATCTGATAGGCGCGGGAGTTTCCGCCGGGGAAAAAGATCGGCACAACGCGCGCCCCGGAGCGTCGGATCATCTGCGCTGTGAAGACATTCCATTCCCGCTCCAGCGCAGGGCCGAACATGCTGTCTGACGAGGCCACAACGCCCGATGGGAAAACACTGACCAGCCCGCCTTCTTTGAGATGGGCCATGGCCTGGGCGCGCATTTCCACGGATTTGCGCTGCGCGTCAGGTTCGTGCGGGAAGGGCACCGGGATCATGTAGGATGACGCCACCTCATCAATTCCGGTCAGAAGCGCGCGCGTCAGGATTTTATAATCCGTGCGCCTGCGCCCGATGAGATCCGCCAGGATCATCCCGTCCACCAGCCCATGGGGGTGGTTGGCGACAATAACGACCGGGCCATTCAAGGGGATCAGATCGATCTCTTCCTGCGGCGTCAGCAGCGGGATGCCCATGGTATCAAGGGCAGCGCGCCAAAAAGGCTGGCCTGACGGGGCGCCTTTTTTCTCAAAGGCGCGGATCATCTTGACGATTGTCACCTTGCCGGTGAGCCATTCAATTGTGCGAATGCAAAACGAGGTGAACGTCGCGTCGAAGGAATTGGCATAGGTCAGGCTGCGGCGGTCATACTTGGTGAACGTCACCGGACCGGCGGCGTGTTGTCCCGCACTGCTTTGGGTCTGATCCTGCTTGAGATCCGCCACCTGGTTCATCCCCACCCATGCACCACCCCCCATACGGGCGGTTCTACATCTCTTCGCCGAACCGGTCAGCCACCAGCGTTTCGATGGCCCCGGCCATGGCGGCCGCCTCCGGCCCCCAGACGCGCACGTCAATAGTCTTTCCTTTGGACGCTGCCAACATCAAAAGGCCCATGATGCTGTCAGCACCGCTGGATTGTCCGTCATGGGAAATCTCGGCACGGGCGTCAAACCCCTCTGCCACTTCGACCAGCTTGGCCGCGGCACGCGCGTGCAGGCCTTTTTCATTCACAATCGTCATCTGCCGGGAAACCGTCTCGGTCATCGCTTTGGGAACTTCACTATCTCTCGAGGCTAGTCGGCGCTGACGACATGGCTGTTGATGTATTTTCGTCCTGCATCCATAGCGGCGCTGGCCGCCGCTGCAACATCCATGTTCCGGGATTTGGCAAGTTTGATCAACATCGGCAGATTTGCCCCGTAGAGGATACGACGGTTTTCCGGCTGACAGGCCTTGAGGGACAGGTTGGAGGGCGAGCCGCCGAACATATCCGTAACGATCACCACACCGTCCCCTTCATCCACGTCATTGGCGGCGTGGCAAATTTCATCTTGCTTGGTGCCACGATTGCAATCGCTCTCAATCGTGATGCCACGCAGGCCATGCTGCGGGCCGACAACATGCTCAATGGCCTTGACGTATTCGCCGGCAAGACCGCCATGGGCTACAATCACAATCCCGATCACTCTTTAACATCTCCTACACTCGCGGGGCCATTTGGCCTAGCTTGAAGTGAGTTTTGCTGCGGCGCGGCGCGCTCTAACTCGCGATGTCTTATAGACACCCGCCAGCCTGTTTCTGCAAGTGCATTGGTCAGAGTTTCTGCCATAACAACACTGCGATGTTGCCCTCCGGTGCAGCCAAATCCAATCGCGAGATAGGGCTTGCCCGCGGCGACATATGCTGGAAGGAGAAGGTGAGCGAGATCCACAACCTTATCGCGAAAAGCCTCAAAGCGGGGATCGGAGGTCACGTAGCGTACCACGTCTGCATCGCAGCCGTTCAATCCGCGCAGATTTTCATCCCAGTAGGGGTTCTTCAGAAACCGGCAATCAAGCACCATGTCGAGGCCTCGCGGCAGCCCGCGCTTGTAAGAAAAGGAATGCACAGTGAGCGCAATGGGCGCCGACCCTTGAGGCGCAAACCATCGGGCCAAATCCCCGCGCAGATCATTGGGCGACATGTCTGATGTATCCAGCAGCAGGTCCGCGCGCGCCTTGATCGGAGCGAGAAGATCCAGTTCCCGGTCGATCCCCAAATCCGGGCTGTCGGCAGGGGCCAGGGGATGGCGCCGGCGCGTCTCAGAAAACCGGCGTAGGAGCATATCGCGGTTGCAATCGAGATAGAGCACCTGAAGTTCGGCATCCTGGCCCGAGCCCAGACGATCGATGACCTCGATCAGACCGAAGGTGGAAAAATCGCGGTTGCGCGTATCAATTCCCAATACCAGCGGTTTGTCCGGCCCTTGCCCATCGAACAAGCGGGGCACCAGTGACAGCGGAAGATTGTCGATCGCCTCATATCCCAGATCCTCCAACGAGCGGATCGCCGTGGACCGGCCAGCGCCCGAAGGGCCCGTCACCAGCACAATGCGTGGCGCGCCATCGGTCTGTTTATCGCTCATATCTTCGGTCTGCATGGTGTTTCAGCCGCGGGTCTAGGCCTCTCGCTGTCCCCTTAGATATGTCGTGATGGCCGCGGGAAAATGAGGCAGCTCAGATTTTCTTAAAACAGGGATTGGAACACCTGACATGTCTTGGCTGTGCCACGGGGGAAGGCGCTCGGTTTCCGGGGTGTTCATGTCCACGATGAGGGCCAGGGGCTGCGCCCCCGCGGCGGGGACACGCAGGAGGCCAACTTCGCGCGCCTCGATGAGGCCGCGCAGCCGGTCGGGCGCGTTGGCCCAGAGTTTGTCACCCTCGCGCCAGACCTCGGTGCGATCATCGGCGACAAGGGCGCACCCGAGGGCCATCAATTGAAGGGCCAGGCCGGACTTGCCGGAACCCGAAGCGCCCTGAATGAGCACGGCGCGGCCTTCTAGGGCCACGCAACTGGCGTGTAGGAGGTCGTTGTCAGAGGAGTACGGGCGCAATGGGTCTGCGCCCCCTGTCATGTTTATACAGGCAGGCCGACGACGAAGCGGGCCCCAAGCGGGTCAGATGTGGCATCGACATCGGTGGGGCGGATGTTTTCCGCCCAGATCACACCGTCATGGGCTTCGACAATCTGTTTTGAGATAGACAAACCAAGGCCTGAATTGTTACCGAAATCCTTTTCAGAGCGCTGAGAGTAAAACCGTTGGAAGATCTTCTTGAGCGCCTGATCGGGTATGCCAGGCCCGGTGTCTTCCACCACGGCGACAACGCGGTTTTCGCGACGACGCGCCCAGATCCGAATGGCATCGCCATCTTCGCAAAAGCTGATCGCGTTGGTGATGAGGTTGACAAAGACCTGCGCCAGGCGCCCCTCAAGACCCGTGATGATGATCGGCTCATCGGGGAAATCGGTGATGAACTCGACCCCTTTCTTATCGGCCTCCTCAGAGAGGTATTGCGACAGGTTGGAAAGCATGACGAGCAGATCGAAGCTTTCTTGCTCTTCTTTGACCAATTCGCTGTCGAGCCGCGACGCATTGGAGATATCGCTGACGAGACGATCCAGACGGCGCACGTCATGCTCGATCACATCAAGCAATTTCATGCGCTGATCGTCGCGTTTCGCCAGGCGCATGGTCCCCACTGCAGAGCGCAGAGAGGCCAGCGGGTTCTTAATCTCATGGGCCACATCGGCCGCAAATTGTTCGTTGCCTTCGATCCGGTGATAGAGCGCGCCAACCATGCCCCTCAAGGCCCCGCTTAACCGCCCGATTTCATCCGGGCGCGCGGTGAGATCGGGAATGCGAATGCGCCCGCCCGAGCTGGTGCTGTTCTTGCGGTTGCGCGCGCCTCCCACCTCTGCGGCGGACGCCAATTCGGCCAGGGGGTTGGAGATGGTCGAGGCCAGGATCAAACTGAGCCCGACGGACACCAAGGTGGCCACGAGGAACATCTGCAACACGCCTTCGCGCTCGCTGCGAATGAGATAGTCAATCTCGCCCCCGACGCTGGCCATCGCCACCACGCCCACGGGCGTGTCGCTCTGCATGATCGGTGCCACAACGGTAAAGGTGGCCGCATCGCCACTCGCGGATCGCACAACCTTGGGTTCGTTGCTGAGAACCACAGGCAGTAAAGCCCGGGCCTGATCCACGATACTCAGGGGGATTTGGCGTTCCGATGGCGTGGAAAATGGCGCTGAGATCTTGCTCCAAACCCAGGAGATCAGATTTATGATGTAGGTGGGCTGGCGGTCTTTTGTGCCCATCTCCTCGCTCATCAGTTTGCCAGCCAAGCGCCCTTCTTTGTCAAACACGAAAAGGGTCACGCCATCCCTGAGATTGATGCCTGCAAGGGTGTCATCCACATCTACACCGTCGCCTGTCACGAGGTCGACCGGCGCTGCGGCTGGCAACTGTGCCTCGAAGACATCGGCGATCAGAATGGTCTCACCCTCAAGGGCGTTGGCGTGCTGCTGTGCCAGGCCTTCGCGGGACGCATTCAGATACAGAATACCCGCCACCAGAATATTCAAGGCGATCAGGTTGAAGGTGATAATTTTTCGGGTCAGCGACGAGCCTGTCGTAGAAAAGTACCCGCGCTTTTCACGGCGCAGGCGCACTTCGTCTTCCACAACGTCCTGAGGTGAGACGAAATCGTCTCCCAGGACGACGGCGTCGTCGTCGATCAGTGGATGGTCACGCACGGGCTGTCCCTCTGCTTTGCACCCTATTCTTCGTTGTATCGATATCCGATGCCGTAGAGCGTTTCTATCGCAGAGAATTCATCGTCCACCATGCGCATCTTTTTGCGCAAACGTTTGATGTGGCTGTCGATCGTCCGGTCATCAACATAGACCTGATCATCATAGGCCACGTCCATCAATTGATCGCGGGATTTCACAAAGCCAGGACGCTGCGCCAGCGCCTGAAGCAGCAGAAACTCTGTCACGGTCAAAGACACATCTGCGCCCTTCCATGTCACAGCATGGCGCAGTGGATCCATACGCAGCTCTCCGCGCTCAATAACTTTGTGCTCATCGGTTTCCGCAATCATCTCACCGGAATTGGCCTCTTGGCGGCGCAAAAGCGCACGAATACGCTCCACCAACAGGCGCTGCGAGAACGGCTTTTTGACGTAGTCATCGGCGCCCATACGAAGGCCCAGAACCTCGTCGATCTCATCGTCTTTGGAGGTGAGGAAGATGACTGGCATTGATGTTTTCTGGCGCAAACGCTGCAACAGATCCATGCCGTCCATGCGCGGCATCTTAACGTCAAGCACGGCCATATCGGGCAACTTTTTGCTGAACGCATCAAAGGCCTGCTGACCGTCATTATATGTTTCGACTTCGAACCCTTCGGCCTCGAGCGTCATGGATACGGATGTCAGAATATTTCTGTCATCGTCCACCAAGGCGATCTTGGACATGATTATTTTCCTTATAACTGCTCTGTTTGCCTGTTTTTTTCCGTCACTATGGTCATTTTTGGCCGTTTCAATCAATGCAAAAGTGTGATTCGCCCCCGCGAGCGTGTCCAATCTGCCGCTAAAATGCCTACTATTGACTAAATTGACTCACTTTTCTGCTGCAGATTTTAAGCGTTTCGTCAGAGCGCGGCTTTGATTGCGCTAACTTGCAAGTGATGGCGCTAACGTGCTGACAGCGCCCTATTCATTCTGAAATGCGCCATGTTATGACCATGATAGGTGCGCACGGTATGCCGTGCTGTACCGAGTTTTAAAGGCGGGAAAACGGGATCCAAACTTCACCGCCGATGTTTCATGCTGCGGGTGCAGCCAGCGTTGTCAGGGAGATTGAACAGTATGGCATTTGGACGGGTAAACCCTAATTTTCAGCTGGAAGATCAAGGCATTACGGGGCTTGAAGCCGCGCATTACAACCTGATTGAACCCGCTCTAATCGAAGCTGCACTGCAGAATGGTGAGGGCAAGCTGGGCAAAGGCGGCACATTTCTGGTGTCGACCGGAAAATTCACGGGCCGCTCTCCCAAAGACAAACACGTCGTCAAGACAGACAGCGTGGCCGATACGATCTGGTGGGAAAACAACGCGGAAATGAGCGCAGATGGGTTCGACGCGCTCTATGATGACATGCTCACGCACATGCAGGGCGGCACATATTACGTGCAAGACCTCATAGGCGGAGCCGACCCGTCGCATTCGATCAATGTTCGCATGATCACCGAGCTGGCTTGGCACGGGCTTTTCATCCGTCACATGTTGCGCCGTCCTGAACGCGAGGCACTCGATCGGTTTGAGGCGGATTTCACCGTGATCAACTGCCCAAGCTTCAAGGCCGATCCGACCAAGCATGGCTGCCGATCCGAAACGGTGATCGCGCTCAACTTTGACCGCAAAACGATCCTGATCGCGGGCACCGAATATGCCGGTGAGAACAAGAAATCCGTGTTCACCCTGCTCAACTACCTGCTGCCGGAAAAAGGCATCATGCCGATGCATTGCTCGGCCAACCATGCCAAGGGCAACCCGGTGGATACGGCCATCTTCTTTGGCCTCTCCGGCACGGGCAAGACAACCCTTTCGGCCGACCCTGAGCGGATCCTGATTGGCGATGACGAACATGGCTGGTCCAAGCGCGGCACATTCAATTTTGAAGGCGGCTGCTACGCGAAAACCATCAATCTGGATCCTGAGGCGGAACCAGAGATCTATGCCACGACCACCAAGTTTGGCACGGTGATCGAAAACATGGTCTATGACGAAGACACGCTGGATCTGGATTTCGAAGATGACAGCCTGACCGCCAATATGCGCTGTGCCTATCCGCTGGAATACATCTCAAACGCGTCCTCGAGCGCGCTTGGCGGGCACCCCAAGAACATCATCATGCTGACATGCGATGCCTTCGGCGTGCTGCCTCCGATAGCGCGGCTTACACCGGCACAGGCGATGTATCACTTCCTCTCAGGCTTCACCGCGAAGGTGGCCGGAACCGAGCGTGGCGTGACAGAGCCGCAACCGACCTTCTCCACCTGCTTTGGCGCGCCCTTCATGCCGCGCAGGCCCGAAGCCTATGGCAACCTGCTGCGCGAGAAAATCGCCAAGCACGGGGCGACCTGCTGGCTGGTGAATACGGGCTGGACCGGCGGCGCCTATGGCACTGGATCGCGGATGCCGATCAAGGCCACCCGCGCCCTGCTCACAGCCGCCCTGGATGGCACGCTGTCAAAAGAGACCTTCCGCAAGGATCCAAATTTTGGCTTCGAAGTGCCCGTGAACGTGCCCGGCGTGCCAGAGGTTCTGCTGGACCCGCGCCGCACCTGGGGCAACCCCGAAGGTTACGACGCGCAGGCCGAAAAGCTGGTGAAAATGTTTGCCGACAATTTTGAGCAATACGTGCCTTACATTGATGAAGACGTGAAAGCCGCCGCCATCGGCTGACCCACGGCGAGGCAGCCCGTCAGGGCTGAAGAGCGCCCCACGAGAATTGACCGCCCTGAGATGGGCGGTTTTTTTACACGCGCTCAAAGGACCACCTCAACCAGCGCGATCCAAAACAGGATCGACAGGATCGAAACGAGCGTGCTGAGCCCAATCGATGTGCCGATCTAGGCAGAGGACTTGGCCTTTGGCGGGGCCGCGGTAACACTTAATGTGGCGCAATCAGTGGTGTCTCTGAAAAACAAGCAGTTGGAAGGCTGCTGGACAGCCAAACCACGTGATCCTTCAAACCCCGCTAAGTGTTTATGCCGTCATCCCGGCAGCGTGCTGTCCATCACATAGCGCAGGATATCGACCACCTGCCCCGGTTCTCGCGCCACGGCCAAAGCAGCAGCGTCCACCTCTTTGAGGGCGTGATCATGCTCTGGCGGTTGCAGGATGATCATCGATTTGCCCAGCGCATAGGCGATGCCCGCGTCAAAGGCCGCGTTCCACTGCTTGTACTTGTCACCGAAGCGGACAACCACGACATCCGCCTGCTCAATGCCTTTGCGGGTGCGGATTGCGTTGACCATCGCGCCCTTGCGATCGTGCCAGAACTTATTGTCTTCCGCGCCCAGGATCGCTACGCCGCAATCGTCTGAGGCAGCGTGATCCGTCACGGGTGCGCTAAAGCTGACGTCTAACCCATTGGCTCCCTCCACAATCTGCTCGCGCCAATCGGTGTGGATTTCGCCGCTGAGATATACGTTGAGGGTCATGGCTTGGTCTCCTTCGCTTGCTCGCTAGAGGGATAGCCTGCAAATTCGCGAGGGCAAGCTGAAACGCAGAACGGACACGCCCAAGAGCTGTAACGCGCAATCTAGGGGTCTGGATTAACGCTCTTTGCCTCCGGTCTCGAAGACATTCCTGGGGCGGTCATAGAAGTTCGTGGACCCGCTTTGAGACCCCCGCACATCGGGGGTGCTGAAGTCTGTTTCAATCCCACGTTCCTGCAGAGGATCACCCGGCTCTATGCCCGATTCAAAATTAAAAAAATCGTTGGTGAATTGGGTCACTTTCAAGCCGTCCCAACGGGACTCAGCCTGCACAGGGGAGACCAAAGAGAGGAGCGCCCCCGCGCCGAGAATGGCCGCAGACATGACCGTGATTTTCGCTTTACATCGCATGGAGCACATCCTTGAGGGTTCAGACCGGAGCCTGTCAAAAGCCTATCATTCGATACAAGTAGCACAATGCATAGCGTGTCACTTAAACGTCATCTTCCAGAAAAGCGGGTCATCACGGTTGAGGCTGCGCAGATGCTTGCGGCGTTTGATGCGCAAAAACTCAGGCACCTCGCGCGTTGGCGTGAAGCAAAAAGATTTCGGCAGCGCCGTATAGAGTGAGCGCGGCGGCAAGGTATAGTCGATCCATTTGAGCTTGGCCCCGGCAAGAGGCTGATGCATGAACACCTGCCCTATCCCAAGGCGATCCCGCAAGAGCATCAAGACCTGCAACATCAAGGCTTTCGCCCAGACCTTATCATACCGGGCGGTGAGCGCCGCCTCATAGGCCTGCGCATTGCGCAGTACGCGCGAGCGCGGGCGGCTTTTGCGCAGTTCCCTGAGATAACACCGGACATAGCGGAGCCAGTCACTTTGCACCTCTTCGATCAGCGCAGTGTTTGTCTTGGCATCAATATCAAGCCGCGCCCAGGCGAGCGTCGGACGGCCGGACTGGCGCACAGGATGGCTTGCGCATTCAAACTTGGAACGCTCCATCTTGCCAATTGTGCGCTGCAAGAGCGCGGCATGCTCTGAAGGAAAGCCGAGCTGGACCACAAGGTTGGCCCCTGCCCGGCTCATCTGCGCCCAGCGCCACTGGCTATTATGCCAGATGTCGTAGGTGACTTCGAAATCCATCCATGGGCTGTCATAGATGGTTTCCAGAGCCGCATAGCCCGGCTTGGAGAGCGCCTCATAGTCCAAGACGCAATCTGCCCGCGCCAGTTTGCGCAGGTCTGCGTGACGCAAGACGCCGCCCCCGCCCGCGCAAAGCGGTTTGATCAGCGGTCGGTCCAGCAATTTGGCAAACGCGCCTTGCCGCAAGGCGCGCACGGGTGCGTCGCCCGCGCTATGCGCTTGCAAAAGCCAGGCGCTTTCGCGGTCAGCGTAGTAGTGAAACGGCTCATAGGGCGGGAGATCCTGCCGGAGGGTCGATGTGGCTTCGGGGTTCATAGTTCTGTGATCCTACGGGGGCTATCGCCCTGCGGATCACGCCGAGGGCAACTTAGGTCCGGTGTGCGGGCAATGGGCCCGGTGGGATGGGGTTGGACATGTCTCGGGGTCCTTTGTTGAGACGGGTTGCGAGGTGTGCAGCTATGGGCTGGGCCGAGTCGACTCAAGCCGCTGCGGTTTTGGCGCAACTCTACTGTGTTGTTTCGGCCACAAGCGAACCGCCTGTGGCGTGAAGAAACTGGCGGGGACGGTCATGTCGGCACACAAGCGGCCCCCACATTTGGCCCTTGGCCACCGGTCGGGGCCAATCGCATGGGTCTATCGGTCGGCGACCTCTTGCGCCTTGGCCTGTCGCCGTTCCCATGCTGCCCGACGCATGGTGCCGATGCTGAATTCCTCCGGATTGCTGTCTCGAGCAGCATCCAGAAAATCCGGACCCGCCAAGTCGTACCCGAAATACGTCATCAAGCCCGGTGCCGCCTCAAGCACGCGTGTCACAGCGGCTACGTCACTTGCGTTGAAAAACCCGATGCTGCGGATAAACGAGGAGGAAATCCCGTCGATGCCGGAGCCACGTTTGCCTTTGACCATCACGTGCTGCACGGGCACGCCGAGTTTATTGTTGATTACCTTCGGGTTCTCGACAAATCGCTCATAGGGCACGAAAGGGAAATGCGGATAGGCGTCCCGCAGCTTGCGGATTTCCCTGGCTTTGTAGATCCAGTCTTTGGCGAACTTATCGGGCTTCAACGCGTAGCGACGCATCGACGAGGCTATGTGCTGATAGGGATTGCAAATGCTGATCACGGCAGAGCTGTCATGCCCGAAAACCGAACCAATCTGATCCACCCGCAGAAGGTTGGGGGGTGAGGCCTCAACGAAGATCTGGTCTGACACCAGAGTTTCCCACTGCGCCCGGATGACGGACCAATCGAACACAGTGCTTTTTTTCCAAGGTTGCCTGCGCATCATGTCGCGCAACTGAGGCATCATCTGCCCTTCGTGATTGCCGAAGGGCGGAAGGTAACCACCAAGCTGGGCCGTCAGATACTGCGACAGCACGGTTGTGCCGGAGTTGTTTGGACAGAAAATGAAGAGGAACTTTGCATCATCCAAGCTGAGCGGGTCGCCAAAAAAGTTTTGAATGGACGTGCTCATTGTCCCACTCCTGTTGACGGCCGGGCAAGATCACACGCGCCTCCCCCAACGCCGCCTAGTTGCGTAGAACGCCACCCGTCGCCTTGGTGACTTTCTCAATGATCTTTGCGCTCACCGTTTCAATGTCGGCCTCTTTTAATGTGCTCTCACGCGGTTGCAGCCGCACTGTGATCGCGAGGCTCTTTTTGCCTTCACCCAGCGCACCGCCGATGTATTCATCAAAGACACGCACCGTTTCAATCAAGGCCTTGTCGGCACCCGCGGCCGCGTTGACCAGGGTCAGCGCCTCAACGCCTTCGTCCACCACAAAGGCGAAATCGCGCTCTACCGCCTGCAGATCGCTTATCTCCATCGCGCCGCGACCTGAGCCCGATTTGCGTGCCATCGGGATCTCAGCAGGCCAAAGCGTAAAGCCCACAACAGGCCCCTTCACATCCATCTCAGAGAGCACTTTGGGGTGCAATTCGCCGAAAATACCCAGCATCTTCTTGGGACCCAGGCAAATTTTTCCGTGTCGGCCCGGATGCCACCATTCGCGCGCGCCGCGCAGGATTTGCACTTTGGCGGGTGCGCCCATCGCCGCGAGCACCGCCTCGGCATCCGCTTTGGCATCAAAGAGATCCACCGGTCGCATGGCACCGTGCACGTCCTTGGGCCCAGTGCGGCCCACCAAGATGCCCGAGACTAGAAGATGCTGTTCTTCGGGCTCACCGCCGTGGAAGGCATACCCCACTTCAAAAAGCGCCATGTCCATGTGCCCGCGCGACTGATTGCGGGCCGCCGCCTGCAGAAGACCCGGCAGCAAGGCGGGCCGCATATGGCTCATCTCCGAGCTGATAGGGTTGGCCAGCATGGTGGCATCATCGCCGCCCCCAAAAAGCTTGGCCGAGGCGTGATCAATGAAGCTGTAGGTGACGCATTCATTGTAGCCCAGCGCCGCCGCTGTCCGGCGGGCGGCCTGCTCGCGGCGTTGGATCGGGCTAAGGATCGGACGGGGCACGCCGGATGTCAGACGGGGCAGAGGCTTGCCCTGCAGTTTCGTCAGCGACGCGATCCGGGCAACCTCCTCGACCAGGTCGGCCTCGCCTTTCACGTCCACCCGCCAGCTGGGCACATAGGCCATGTTGCCTTCCATGCGAAAGCCCAGACGGGTGAGTGTCTGGCGCTGATCCGATTCTGGGATCTCCATGCCGACGAGGGATTGCACCCGCTCTGGATCCAGCTTGTAGGCGCGCGAGGTATCGGGCACAGCGCCCGCGACCACCACGTTGGAGGCCTCGCCCCCGCAGAGATCGAGGATCATTTGCGTGGCAAGCTCAAGGCCGTCCATGTTGAATTCGGGGTCGATGCCGCGCTCATTGCGGTAGCGCGCGTCAGAATTGATCTTGAGCGCTCGGCCCGTCATCGCGATCTGGATGTGATCCCAGACGGCAGCCTCAAGGAAGACATCGGTGGTTTCTTCGGTGCAGCCGGTGGCCAGACCACCCATGATGCCCGCGATGCTCTCAATGCCCGCGTCATCGGAGATCACCACCTGACCGGGCGAGAAGATGTAGGTTTTTTCATCGAGACCCACCAGTTCTTCTCCGCCCGCAGTGCGGTGAATGCGCAGGTTGCCTTTGACCTTGCCTGCATCGAACACGTGCAGCGGTCGATTGCGGTCATAGGTGAAGAAGTTGGTGACATCGACGAGCTTTGAGATCGGGCGCAGGCCGATGGCGCGGAGCCGGGTTTGCAGCCAGTCTGGGCTGGGGCCGTTCTCAACACCACGGATCAGACGACCGGCGAAGATGTGGCAGCCGTCGCGGGCGTCCTCATCAATGGTGATGGAGATGGGAGAGGCAAACTGCCCCTCGACATGGGCAGTACGCGCCTCTTTCATGGTGCCAATACCACGTGCGGCCAGATCGCGGGCAATGCCGCGCACACCAAGCGCATCCTGACGGTTGGGCGTGATGGCAATTTCGATGACAGGATCGACCTTAGCCGGGTCATTCGCAGCCAGCCAGTCTGTGAACCGCTCTCCCACCTCGCCAGAGGGCAGCTCGATGATGCCATCATGCTCGTCCGAGAGCTCCATCTCGCGTTCAGAGCACATCATGCCATAGCTCTCAATGCCTCGGATCTTTCCGACGCCGATGGTGGTGTCGATGCCCGGCACGTAGACGCCTGGTTTTGCGATCACCACGGTGATGCCTTCCCGCGCGTTTGGGGCGCCGCAGATGATCTGTGTTTCACCCTCGTCCGTCATCACCTGACAGACACGAAGCCGGTCCGCATCGGGATGCGCCTCGGCCTTGAGCACCTTACCGATGGTAAAGGCCTCAAGCCGCGCAGCAGGGTTGGCCACCTCCTCCACTTCGAGCCCCAAATCGGTGAGCGCGTCGGCAATTTCGTCGACGGTCGCCGTGGTGTCCAAATGATCCTTGAGCCAGGAGAGAGTGAATTTCATCGCGACAGCGCCCGCTTGCGGTTTTGGTTTGCAGGCGATGTAGCGGAAAGGTGCGTGAGGGAAAAGGGGGGCGCTGCCCATGCCGCCTGTCGGCGTCTCCCCCGGAATATTCTGAGCCAGAAGAAACATGCGCGCATTGCGGTTGTGCACTGGTTTGGACGTGGATGAGGCCGGGTTGTGCGAATGAGAGATGCCTGGACTAGAAGCCCACCAGCCCGCGTCGGATCAGGTTGAGGCCGGCAATCAGCAGCACGATGAGGGTGAGCCGGCGGAAGGTCGTTTGATCGATGCGATCCTGGATGCGAAAGCCCAGCCAGAGACCGGCAAGCGCGGGCAGTACAAGGATTGCCGAGAAGGGGGCGGTTTTTATGTTGAGCACGCCAGAGCCGATATGGGCGCCGACCAGAGCCACGGCCCCCAGCCCGTAAATCACGCCCTGCACGCGCATTTGTTCGGTCTTTTCGGTGTTGAGTGCGGTCAAGAGCGCCACAGTCGGCGGACCCCACACACCCGAAAGCCCGCCCAAAAAGCCCGCCACGGTGCCGACACTGACTTCGGTTTTGACCCCGGGGTTGGGCGGCAGTTTGAGAGGTTTGCCCGTAAGCATGGCCGAGGCGTAGATCGTGATCGGCACACCGATGATCAAGAGCATGATCGGCCCGGGCAGAATGCGCACGAATTGCGCGCCAAGAATGAGGAAGACGAGCCCCACGAACAAAAACACCCGAAACCGCAGCATTGACGACCATGCCGCAACAAAGCCCTGACGCATGGCCTGCCAACCATTGGTGACCAAGGTTGGAAAAATCAGCCAGGCCAGTGCCAGTTCGGGAGAGACCACGGACCCCAGCCCCGAGATCAGCACCATGGGCATTGCAAACCCCACGAGGCCCTTCACCAGCCCCGCAAGCACCGCCACAGCAAACGAAAAAAGCAAAACGCCAGGGGTCACTCCCTGCAGCAACGTGAAGTCCATGGGCCATATTTGGCATGTCTCGTGCAGAGAGCACAGGCTATAGTGCTGTAAAATCCAGGCGTGCAGCCTGCCATCGCGACATCATGGCGCAACAATTGAACAATTGACTTCTCGCACGCGCAAAATAGTTGCGCTGCAGATGCAAAATAGATAGACCAGACCGACTGGAATAAGGAGACTGATTCATGGCTCATGACGGACAGGACCCGCGTTTGAACGCACCGGTGGTTCTTGAGGACCTGCTCGCCCTCACGGAGGCGTCAATTGCGCCTGTGGAGAGGATCCTGGGGATTGCCAAGGCGCGCCTGGAAGACGCCGTGACGTTGGATGGCCGTGTCTCTGGCGGCAAGATCGAGGCCAAGCAGACGGCGGCCCACGGGTTTGCCTGGCTGGCTACATATGTGGAATCCCTGCGTCAGATGCAGAACTGGGCCAAGCGGCTTCAGGACGCTGGCAATTTTGGCGAGGTGGAACAGCTGATCCACCAGATCGCTTTTGGCGAGTACCTCTGGCAGATCTATGGCGGCATTCCGATGAGCCAGACCGAGATGATCCGGCCCCAGGATATGGGCCTGAGCCAGGAAGATATGCGCGGGATGATGATCCCGGAGATCCAGACACTCACGCAAACGGGCAACACGCAGGATGCGCGGATGCGTCTGGTGGAGCTCATGCAGGAGCGCAGTGCTGAGATCACCGTGGGACGCAGCGGGCTGGATGAAGAGCTGGAGATGATCCGCGAACAGTTCCGCCGCTTTGCCGTCGAAAAGGTCGAGCCGGTGGCCCATGACTGGCACCTCAAGGACGAGCTTATCCCGATGGAGATCATCGAAGAGCTTGCCGAGATGGGAGTGTTTGGTCTGACGATACCTGAGGAATATGGCGGGTTTGGCCTCTCGAAGGCGTCCATGTGCGTTGTCTCAGAGGAGCTGTCGCGCGGTTATATTGGTGTGGGTTCCCTCGGCACGCGCTCTGAGATCGCGGCCGAACTGATCATTGCGGGCGGCACGGAAGAGCAAAAGCAGAAATGGCTGCCGCGGCTGGCCAGTGCTGAGACGCTGCCGACGGCGGTCTTTACTGAGCCGAACACAGGCTCTGATTTGGGCAGCTTGCGCACTCGGGCGGTGAAGGATGGGGATGACTACCGCATCACGGGCAACAAGACCTGGATCACGCATGCGACGCGCACGCAGGTGATGACGCTTCTGGCGCGCACCAATCCGGATAGCACCGATCACCGTGGTCTCAGCATGTTCCTGGCGGAAAAGACGCCTGGCACGGAAGAAAATCCCTTCCCCACAGAAGGCATGACCGGCGGTGAGATCGAAGTGCTCGGCTATCGCGGTATGAAGGAATACGAGCTGGGCTTTGATAACTTCCACGTCAAAGGGGAGAACCTTTTGGGCGGCGAGGAAGGCAAAGGCTTCAAACAGCTCATGGAGACCTTCGAGAGTGCGCGCATTCAGACAGCGGCGCGGGCCGTGGGGGTGGCGCAATCGGCGCTTGATATCTCGATGCAATACGCGATTGATCGCAAGCAGTTCGGCAAATCTCTGATTGAGTTCCCACGCGTGGCGAGCAAGCTGGCGATGATGGCGGTTGAGATCATGATCGCGCGTCAACTGACCTATTTCTCCGCGTGGGAAAAGGACAATGGCCGACGCTGTGACCTTGAGGCTGGCATGGCCAAGCTCTTGGGCGCGCGTGTGGCGTGGGCGGCGGCCGACAACGGCCTGCAGATCCATGGCGGCAACGGTTTTGCGCTGGAATACAAGATCAGCCGTGTGCTCTGTGATGCGCGGATCCTGAATATCTTTGAAGGGGCGGCTGAAATTCAGGCGCAGGTGATCGCGCGGCGTTTGCTCGCCTGATCCAACCCACATGATCGATAAAGGGCGAGCCGCGATGTGCTCGCCCTTTTGCGTTCGGGGCCTGCATTACTTGGTTTGCATGCCGCCGACGGTTTTCAGGACCATGCGGCGAGGCAGCAGCGGGATGATCCAGTTCATCATGAAGTTGAGACGCCCTTCGTTGATGGCGATGAGATCGCCGCACATCATGGCGTCATAGCCGACTTTGGCGACGGAAGCTGGTGTCGCGCCTTTCTGTTTGGCGAGGCCTGTGCCTTCGAGATCGGCCACGGCCACGAATTCGGTGTTCACGAGGCCCGGGCAAAGCGCGGTGGACGTGACGCCGTGAGGGCGCATTTCTTCGTCGATGGCCTGGCTGAAGGAGCTGACGAACGCCTTGGTAGCGAAATAGGTTGCTTGATAGGGACCGGGCTGAAATGCCGCCGTGGAGGAGACCTGCAGCATCTTGCCCTTGCCGCGCGCCTTCATCTCCTGGCCCACATGGTGGCTGAGGGTGACCAGTGCACCCACGTTGAGATCGATCATCGCCTGATCCTTCGCCAAGTCGCGGTCAAGAAACGCGCCGTGGCCGCCGAAGCCAGCATTGTTGATGAGCACGTCAATCTCGATGCCTTTGGCCTTCACCGCCTCGTAAAGCGCGGTGGCTTGCTCTGGCGTGCCAACATCCATGGCGATCACGGTGACGGTGATATCGTGGATCGCCTCAAGCTCTGCCTTGAGCGCATCGAGCGGCTCCTGGCGGCGGGCGACAATGACGAGATCACCCCCCTTGCGTGCGTGATAGCGGGCGAATTCGGCGCCGATGCCGGCGGAGGCACCAGTGATGAGAGCAGTGTTGGGCATGGGGGATCTCCGAATGAAGTCAACAAGTGTTGACAACCATTTAAGTGAGTCTTCCCGCTAAGTCAACAAGTGTTGACATTTTCTCTGCAGAGGGTACGTATCGGCCATGATGAAGCCCCTTACCACCAAAGAAAAAATCCTTGAGACAGCGCGCCAGCTCTTTTGGACGCGGGGATATTCCAACGTCTCGGTGCGCGACATCACCGGGGCTGCGGGCGTCGATGCGGCCCTTGTGTCGCGCTATTTCGGCGGCAAGCAGGGGCTGTTTGAGGCGACCTTGGCCGTCATTCCGCAATGGCCCGCGCTACAGGCTGAGCCTGAGCATGTGATCGAGGAAGCGGTGGCGAGCTTTTCACACCCGTTTGATCCCGATTGTGAGGAGGCCAATCCGTTTACCATGCTCTTGGCCAACATAATTGATCCCGAAATGGGCGACAAGATACGCGACCTGGTGCAGATCGCCCTGGCGGAACCGCTGGCGGAGAAACTGGGCGGCGACAAACGGCATGATCATGCAGCCATGGTTTTATCCACGCTTTTTGGCATGGCGCTCATGCGTAAGAACTTTCGCCTGCACGCGCTCAAGGACCTCGACACCGATGACATCCGTGCGCGGACCGATCACCTCGTGCAATCTGCTTTGAAATTTTGAGCCCGGTCACGAGGCCCCCGGTCCTACAGGAGAGATTTGCGAAACCGCACGGTCGACCCGGCACGCACGACAAACCCAACGGCCTTGTAGGCGCGTTGAGCATCCTCGTTTTCTGGGTGAGCACAGACATTGAGATACGCGCAATGAAACGCAAGAGCGGTCTTCTCCGCGCCGTTGATCAGCGCTTTGCCCACACCGCGACCGCGAAATGGGCTGTGGACGAACAAGTGGTGTAGCTCCATCCCGCGGACACCGTCTTGCAAGCGCAGGACCGGGCAGAGGGCGGCGTATCCGACAAGCTCCGCTGCGATCTCGGCGATGAGCAAATGGCCCCATGGGTGCGGGCCGAAAAAATCGCGTGTCAGCACTGACACATTGGTTTTGGCACGGTCTCCATGATGCTCGGCGAGGGCGCGCACCATGTTTGCGACATGGGGTAGGTCTTCGCGTTTGCCATCGCGGATATGGAGGGTGTTGGCTCTTTGGGTCATTTTCATCTCCTGCAGACGCCAACCGCACGAGATGAAAAAAGCCGCACAGTGGCGGCTCGTTATAGATTGCATTCGAAACCGCGCTCAGGAGAGGCGGAGGTAATACGAGGTCATTTTGTCGAATGCAGGTGTCATGGACGTGACCTAAATCAGAGTGTCCGGCGGTGTCAAAAACTTTTGCAGCGCCAGTCTTTCAATAAAGCGCGCGCAGCAGCACCAACGTGATGCCGGGAAAGGCCACGAGGATGGCGACGCGAACGATGTCGGAGGCCACGAAGGGCAGCACGGCCTTGTAGGTCTCGATCATCCGGGTTTTGGGATCCATGGAGTTGATGACGAAGAGGTTCATGCCCACGGGCGGCGTGATGAGGCCCACTTCCACGACGATCAGAACGATGATGCCGAACCAGATAGCGACCTCCTCGGCCGTCATGCCGAAATCGAGCTGGGAGATGATCGGGAAGAAAATCGGGATCGTGAGCAGGATCATCGACAGGCTGTCCATCAGACAGCCGAAGATCAGGTAGAGAACGAGGATGCAGACCAGAACGGACCACGGCGAGAGGCCCAGCGCAACGACCCATTCGGAGAGCTCCTGCGGCACTTGGGTGAGCGCCAGAAATCCGTTGTAGAAGGCTGCACCGAGGACGATGAAGAAGATCATCGCGGAGTTCCTGGCGGTGGAATAGTACGCCTCGACCAGGGGGTGACGGTTCAGGCCTCGGTTGAGACGCGCGATGAGCCCGGTGCCCGCAGCGCCTACGGCGGCGCCTTCGGTGGGGGTGAACCAGCCCATGTAGATACCGCCCACGACCAGCAGAAACACCAGCAGCACGGGCCAGACATCGATGAGGGCGCGGAAACGTTCGGACATCGGGATGGGCGCGCGCAGGCCCGCGGCATCGGGTTTCAAGCGAACATAGATGGCGATGGTGATCATGTAGCCGACGGCCGCGAGAATGCCGGGGATGAAGGCCGAAAGAAACAGTTTGGCGATGTTTTGCTCGGTCAGGATCGCGTAGATCACGAGGATCACCGAGGGCGGGATCAGGATGCCCAGCGTGCCGCCCGCCGCCAGCGTCGCTGTCGAAAACCCGCCGGAATACCCGTAACGCTTGAGCTCTGGCAGGGCGACCTGGCTCATGGTGGCGGCTGTCGCGAGCGAGCTGCCACAAATCGCGCCGAAACCCGCACAAGCACCCACGGACGCCATGGCGACGCCCCCTTTGCGATGACCCAGAAAGGCCTCGGCGGCTTTGAACAGAGCCGTGGACATCCCGCCCAGGGTCGCGAAATGGCCCATCAGGAGGAACATAGGCACGATGGAGAGCGAGTAGCTGGAGAAGGTCGAATAGGTCTCGTTTTTCAGGCGAGACAGCGCGACAGTCATGCCATCCGTGACCATGTAAAGACCGCCCAGCGCCACCAGGAACATGGCAAGGCCTATGGGCACCCGCAAAAATATAAGCCCCATAAGGACCGGAAAAGAGGCAATGCCGATCTCAAGGCTGCTCACAGCTCGGCCTCGCCTGGATCGGGCAGGTATCCCGAGACACGCGCAACCGCAACGTAGACCGCGACCAGAGCGGCCACCACAGCCGCCCCCAGACTGGCCGCATAGGCCCACCAGATCGGAAACTGAATGAGATAGGTGGTTTCGTTATAGGCCATCTTGTCCAGCATGCCGGCGTGGAGACGATGCGCGATGAGGATGAGAACGGCCGCAAAGGTGAAATCCACCAACACGCCGATGACGCGGTTCAGGACATCCGGCATGCGGGATGTGAAAATATCGACGCTCGCATGCCCTCGCGTGATCTGACACAGCGGCAGAAAGGCGAATATGGCAAAGGCCATCCCCGCCTCGACGAGCTCAAAAT
>ERZ1740068.261-NODE-261-length-29899-cov-7.761795_pt1 | contig 29899 bp, 9 predicted proteins | sample MGYA00581735_ERZ1740068 | MGnify/ENA primary metagenome ERZ1740068 (study PRJEB43018, sample SAMN04849740) | marine metagenome | isolation source: floating plastic debris | place: Pacific Ocean | collected 2008-08-30 | study: EMG produced TPA metagenomics assembly...
CCACAGAAATTTTTTACTCTCCTTCATGCGAATTACTTCGTCACAGAAATTTTTTGCTCTCCTTCACGTGAATTACTCCGCCACAGAAATTTTTTACTCTCCTTCATGCGAATTACTTCGTCACAGAAATTTTTTACGCTCCTTCGAGTGAATTACTCCATCAAAAAAAATATTATGATGCCCTTGATGAGATTTTTCTTCATTTTGATTTTATCAAGCATCAATAACTCACCGAAAATAGCTCACTAAGTCCATGTTGGAGCCTGCTCGGCGCGGTAAACAAATGAAAAGAATTCCTTTGTCTCATTACACATCAATCATCACTCATTAGAAATTTACTTCCAGCCCAGCATTTGCGCGGATTTCTTCATAGGCGATTTCTGGATTGTTGGAGATCAGTGAGGACTTCATGACAGAGAATCTGCAATTGAGTGCGCCCAGTAGCTTAACGGTTGATTCCCAACCCAACTGGAACTTGATACCGGTTTGGTTTTGATTTTGGCCATATTCCATGTTGACCGTGTTTTGCCAGGTGCCCCAGGCAAGGTAGGAGATGGCACCGGCGCCAGACAGCCATTTACCCTGCAGGCGTTGAAGTGCCCTGTCGGGATAGAAGATGAATTGGCCGTTTCTTACAATACCCAATTGTTCCTCGGGTTGATTGGTGTAAGCCAGTTGCCCGCTGACCGACAGTGGAAATTCAAAATTGGCGCTTTGCTCCAGCGTATAGCGCTGGCTGTCTCTTCTTTTGACCCCGTCTTCTTCGTCTCTTGAGTGAGACCGCATGAGATTGGCGGTGATGCTGGTTTGAAAAGTAGTGCCGCCGAAATTTTGCTGATGGCTGCCATTCACATTGAGGTTGGTGACTCTTTCCAGCCGGTTGTTTTGGATGACGTTGTTTCGGTAGTCTATGGCGACCATGGGTAAGCCCTCACTTACCAGTGTCAGGTGGATGCCTTGTTCTTTGATCCGGGAGGTGGTGATGCGTTGACCGGTGAGGTTGTCAGTCCAGATGCCATAAAAGGGCTGGATGCTTAGTTTTCCGTTGAGCAATTGCTGTTCGATGGCTATTTCGCCGCCCTGCAGGTCGTTCCTAGGGAATGGTGTCCCAAATGAGTGATAACCCGGGCTGATGCGGGCCCATTTTGCCTGCAGGCGGAGGTGATGCATGAGTTGATAACTTAATTTGACAGATCCTGCCCGGCCTATGCGCAGGTCGCCATAGCTGTCTGAGCCGCGGAGCAGCCATTGAGGATTGCCTTCTCTAAAGTTGGGAATAAGAGACGATACATTGCGATCGGTGATGGCGTGGGCCCACTCGCTTTCCAGGTAGAATGCTTTCCATTTCCAATGAAAGCGGGCAGACCAAATGGCGTTTTGGCCATGTAGTCCGTCGGTCAGAGAGTCTGAAGCTGCGGCAATTTCTGCCTCGGTGGGCGGAGTGACGGGTAGTTGATCAATGCCGTACAGATGTGTGACGGCAAAATAGCTGCTGTCTGCTACCTGCCACTGCGCATTGTAAACCCTCAGCGTCCGCTGAAAAGGTGTGCGGCCATCAGGGCGTTGGTTTTTGGAACCATAATAGGCGAGTCGTAACGGGCCATGGGCAATTTCGAGTCCGATGCCATCGATGCGTGCTTCCCTGCTGGTGAAATCTGAAATGGATGGATTGCTGGTGCCGAAGTTGATCATCTGCACTTTGCTCAGGAGCCACTCAGGTGCTGAGATGATGCCTGCGGCTTTGAGGGCCTGGAAACGCTGTTCATTGCTTCCTTCTTTCAGGGACTGCAACAGTTGGACGTTTTCATAGGCCATCAGCTGGTCCGGGGCGTGCTGCGTTAGCGAATCGCGCTTTTGAAAGAGGTCATTGAGTTGATCCTTCGAGACTTCCTGCTGCTGGGTGAATGCCTCGACCTGGTCTTCCAGTTTGGACATCTGTGCCTGCTTTTTCTCCGCAAAATGCGTCAGCAGCGAATCTTCTTTTTGTTGCTTTTTCTTGAGCCAGCGTTTTTTTTGCCGCTTTGTCTCGTCAGACAATTTGCTCTTTAACTGTTGCTGGCTGAATTGGGCAGTATGGATCTTTGCAGGGTCCTGCAATGCTTTTTCATTGAGCCCGGCAAACCCCAGTGATTTCCTCAGGGTTGTGTCTTTTTCCAGCTTTTTCCTGAGTTGCTTTTCATATTGGCCCTTTAATTTCTTCTTGCGCCGCTCCAGCGAATCGGCGGCAGCTGCTTCAAGTGTTGACTGGCCATATTGAACCCAATCGTCCGGGTTTTGATATTGCGCTAAAGCCGTCTGGAGTGAATCTTTGAAAGAGAGGGGATCTCCCAGGAAGCGGTTGATTTCGTCCGGGGTGAAATCGTCCAGGGCTTTGAGTTGCTCAAACTGATAGAGTTTGTCCAGGTCTTGAAACTGTGTGGTTTGGTAGGCGTTTTCCAGTTGTTGGATTCTATTGTCAATGCGTTGACGAATTTTTGTTTGCAAGGTCTGAATGTCCAGCGAGAGTGAAAACTGATTCATCTGCTGGCGATCCTCCGCTTGTTCGGTGGAGTGCAGCGCTTGTGTTTGCAGGGGCAAGCCAAATAGTTCCACACCGCCACGCATCTGAAAGCGCCGGAAGTCGCCGGGGTTTTCCAGTGGATAGCTGCCACTGCGCTGTGCGACTTGCTGCATGGCGGAGGCCTGAAAGCCGTTGAATTTGAGCGGCGTGGGTAGTTTAAAGGAGACGGTATCAGGCCGGGAGTCCTGGTAAGTGTTTTTGAGAATGTCAAATCGCTGTTTGAGGTTGTCTTTGGCCTTCTTTCTCAACTCTTTGTACGTCTCTTGTGGATTCAGTTGTTCCTTGATCAATGCCTCACTTTGGTCTTTGATCATTTGTTTTTGCTGCCGGGCTTTTTGGCTGAGCTGCTGTTGCATGTCGTCCGGTTTGGGCAGTGCCCGTGTCTGCGCATGGAGATGGCAGCACATCAGTGTCCACAGCACCACGAGGCCGAGCGTAAAAAATGATCGGTTCAGTAATTTCATGAGGTCTTGGTTTAACCCTGAGGGTAAATTGAGCTCCCTGGTTGGGGTTGATTCAATTACTAATACCGGAATAGGGGAGGGAGAATGGAGAAATTGGGGGCGGAAGTTTTATGTTTTTGGATGTGAGTGGTTTATGGTGCAGGTAAAAGAAAAGGCGCAGATTTTGGTCTGCGCCTTCTATACTTAATAATTTCACTTTTTATCAGGCACAGGCCCTTCTTTGTCTTCTGGTTTATAATCCCGTAACCTCTTAGTCAGTGTTTTTATTCCGGGTCCGGTGTATTTGAAGATCGTACCGAGATTTTCCAGTGCGCCAGGATAATACTGGGCTTGGGCCCATTGAGCATTATTCAGGTGCATGGTCGATTGTTCAATCTGAATTTGACGTCGTCGTTTAGCAACTGATGATACAGCAGTAAAGCTCGCTCCGGCAATATCAAATACAACATATTCAAAGTCTTTCTGGCTGACGGTTGCCAGGTTGCCGGTTACCTCAGACATGAAATTCGCCAATATGGCAGCCTTGTGATCTCCGTTTAACTTAAAGTCAAAAGCAGGATCAATAATGAATCTGGCTACGTGAATCGGACTGGTTCTGCCCGCAATATAAACTGCGACAAGGTCTATCTTAAATACAGCTGCCAGAGGATTGAATTCCCCTTTGGTGATAAAGTCTGCGGCAATGTGGCCTGTGAGCTGTGACATGTAGCTGATAGACGCATCAAACGCTGCGACTTGAAGTGCTTTATGCTTCCCAAAAAGGCGTGTTCCAGCCCATACTGAAGCTCTCCCAAGTTTGGTTCTGCCCAGCCATTTGACATACTTTGACTTTCCGGCCCAGCTCGCTACTCTGGTGGCAGCCAGTCCTGGAGCGTAAGCTATATATCCTTCAACTACACCATTTGCTACAACGGGAATCCACTCATTTCCGGGCATCACCGCTGTTTTGTTTTTCGGTTTAGGGGTCATTCTTACATAAGAATTGTCTCTTTGATAAATGTAAGTTGTTTTGTTTTTCTTTTCCCCTCCATCCAGGTCAATGCTTCTGATGACATCACCTTCGGCAAAAGCATAGGTGCTATTCCAGGGATACTCAGGGGCCAGTGGATCCACACTTAAGAACTTTGCCAATGCGGGGTTGTACAGACGGAAACCATAGTCTTGAATGAGTTTACCCCATTCGTGATCGTTTTCCTTGCCATTGAACCCGTACCGGTAATCACCATAGTCAGTTAAATCCAATTGTAGGTTTTCCAGGTGAATGCTACTCCCTATAGTGGGGGTTGGATCTTCCAGATAGAACAATAGTCTGGTTTGATCGCTAATTGCATTAAAGACTAGTTCATAAGATCCATTTTGTGTATAAGTTTGGTCTTTGATCACTGCTCCACTAGCGATGTCTTCTACTACGATTATAAGGGTAAGATCATCTGCCGCAGAGAACTGTAGGTCAAACAGAAGTTGATAAGTTCTTGTTTCCACAGTGCTTAGCTCTTTGCCAATTGTCCATTTGGCAATGAGTGGGACTTCTTCCAACGCCACTTTTAAACCTTTGGGGTCCAAAAGCAGGTCACCCGACCAGCCCTCCATTTCATAAACATCCCAGGTTGTGGGAAGCAGCATGGTGGTCAACATGGGATCGATGTTGTCACCAGGGTGCTCCATGCCAAACGGATAGTGATTTTTAAATGTCCGCACATTGGCATATTGTGTGAAATTGCCAGCCTCTTCAAGGTATCGCTTCTGGTCAGATACCACCGAACGTACATTGTCCAGATGATCATGTAATTCATATCGTTTTTGTCCGGATTGACGTGAGAACGTATTGGTGGTTACGGCAGCATCTGATAGCACTACATCAGGATGCATCATTCCTATCCTTTTGCGGCTCAGTATGTTCAGCTCTTTCTGCAACAGTGTGGTGCTACTGGTGGCTTTCTCATATTCAGATTCATAAATGGCTATCACATTACCATTGAGATCTCTGCTGTAGTAGCTTACTTTTATCAGCTCCGGATTGTCAGTGAAGCTGCGGACATAACCACCTTTGTTGTCTGTAGCTGCTACTGATACCGGATCATGGCTAACTTCTTTCTTGAGTCTGTTGCCCATGGCATCATACCAGTACCTGATGTGAGGTTTCTGTGATTGAGCGTCTGAGGGTCTTACTTCACTTACCTTGCCCTGAATATTCCAGACAACACGAATATCCTCGGCGTCGTCATGGATCAGGTTACCAATGTCGTCGTATTCAAAATCATTGGTGCCAGTAATCTCTTTGGAGATTTTGTTGCCTGCTACCGCATCGGTTACCTGTGCCAGCTGATTGATCTGCTGTGATATACCCTTGATTGTTTTGGTTTTGTAACTGTAAGTCAACTCATCCAACAGGCTGCCTGTTTCGTCGTAGCGATTCAGCGTAAGCAGATTCCCATTGCCATCGTAAGTATAGTTAGTATGCAAGGCATTGTTGCCTTCAGTAGACCAGCTGTTGCCATCCCAACCGAATAGATTAGCAGAGATAAGACGCTGGAGTCGATCATACTTATATTGGAATCCCCGGCGAATCTCCTGATCTTTGTTGACTCCTCGCATTGTAGTAGCCCACGTAGCAATATTGCCGTTGAAAAGGTCATGGTCCGCATCAGGGCGGATGGTGTGTACACCGGTCTGGTCGAATACGGAACTGCTATTTTGATGAATAAAGTCCCCGTCGTAAAAGTTGAGTGACATCCCCCAAACATCCGGAGCAAAGTCACTGGCAAGTGTACCGTCACCGCCAATATCCAGTGAAGGATTTAGAATTGGGCTGTTCATTCCTTTGATCCACCCGTGGATTGTGTAAGCATAATCACATCCCTGAATCTTATCTTCACCTAGTTCAGTACGCTTTAATGGTCCGTGTAGGTAGTAATCATAAGTAGCGTCTTTGTCCCAGTTTTGTCCATTTTTAGAAGTTTCAACCTGTACAAGTCGATTGCTTTCATCGTAGCTATATCTATGATAGAACTTATCCGATCTATCCGCATGATCGTTGAATCGCACCATATTTACATTACCACTGATCAAATCATAGTCGTAGGCCAGGTGCATTTTGTAGTCTACACCCGGGATGTCCTGTATGATCCACTTGATGTTGCCATGCGGGTCATAACTGAAGTAGGTTTTAACCGTATCGGCACTACCCTGATTGAAGGTTAAGGTGTAGCTTACCTTGTTTCTGAGGAAAGTCTGGGTGTTGCCTTCATCAAAGTAATGTGCTTCTTTGCCATCGGAGAATCTTCCCTTTTCATTGTACACAGTGATCACTTGTTCTGAGCGACCAGCTTGGGGGAAGGAATTATCTGCCGACAACGCATCATTCAGTCTGCTGGCAGGGATTTCGAAGTCATTCATTGGGAAAACCAATGTATTGCCTCCTTGGCTGAAATCCGTTCCCCTGCCTGCCTCTACCACTCTGCCGAGGTTGTCATATTTGGTATAGGCAAAGGCATCTTCGTCTTTCTGTTTTCCATTTTGTGAAAACCTCACTCTTCCCAGGTCATCATAGACATAGTTTTTAGTGCCGCCATCCGGTGTATGTTGATTCATCACCTGCCCCAGACTATTGTAATTATAGGTAGTGCGCATGGTGTGTTCGGGCCGGACGGTTCTGTCCAGTTCGTTGTCTGCCAATACATCCACACCTGCCGGTGGCACCGTCTGTGTGAGCTGGCCTGCGCGGTCAAAGTAGTAGAGCATGTAATGGTGCTGCCTTTGCTGATAGGTGACTTCCAGTTGGTCATCCGGCGGCAGACATTCCGCGCGGAAGGTGGCGGCTACTTTTTGCTGCTCTTCTTCCACACATTGCTCTGTGATCTTGGCCAGGTCTTCTTTGGCCTCATCAAAGGCAATTTTCAAATCAAAATCGGGGAGTTCTGGCTCCACCGGACTGATCTCCGGTGTTTTCCAGCGGAAGCTGATGTCAAATACTTTCCTACGCAAAGGCTTTTCGATCTCGTAAGGGTCTCCTTTGATCAGACAGCCGTCCGGTCCGGTGACTTCGATGTAGTACCAGCCCCGGAATACCAGTTTGTCATCCGGGATGGTGTCCGTCACATCGGCGACGGTAGCACTCAGCACTGGAGCGACACTGTTCTGATGGATTTGTTGGTATTTGCTGTCATCCTGTTCATCTCCTGCGGTGAAGAGCGTGTCTATGGGCAACTGATACCAGGTGATTTGATAGGGTCCTCCCGGATACAATTGTTCTCCTGTGGTGGTCAGATGTGCGCTGGCCACTACCTTACAAGCCTGTTCCGCAACGGATACTTCTAATGAATCTACCAACGGCTCATAGGGATCGATGGTGAACAGCTTTTCGTTGGGGCAAATGCCCGCTACCGTTACAATGACTTTGTAGTTGCCCGGTGCCAGGCCTGTGACAGCAGAAGCCGTCAGTACCTGTCCCTGATCGTCTGTCAGGGTCATGCCGCTTTCGGTTTGCCATTCGTAGGTGACCGTCTTTTTGGCACCTGTCACAATGGTAGACGCCTGACCGTCTTCTGCATCAATACAGCTCTCTGCGACGGTTTCCACCTCAATTTCTACTTCCAGGTCTTCTACTTCAAACTCGGCTTCTGCCTCGCAAACGTAGTTGTCCAGCCCTGCTGTGAACCTCAAAGTGTATTGGCCAACGCCCACATCTCTCACCCTCAGGATGTTATCGAGTGGCAGGGTAGCTACCGTTTCAGAAGAGATCAATGTCCCGTTTTCATCCAGCAGCTCCAGTTTGAAACCGCCTGCGGGCTCCAGACTGAGACCGTTGTTGTGATTGGCACCCACGGTTATTTCGATGTCGGTGGTGCCGGCTGCATCACAAACATATTGTGGACTACCCGTGGTGGGACCTACGCTGACCGGCAGGCTACGGAAACCAAAGGACTGTGCCGCCTCGCAGTAGGGGACTGTACAGACCGTACAGGAGGTAGTCGCGGCATCCAGTTCCTGGTAGGCGATCAGGTTCACCTGATACAATGCGCTGATTTGAGGGGATGGAATCAATACCTCTATGGAGCTAACAGACAATGGATCGCCCAGGTGGTCAATGGTGGTTTCCGGTACAATGACATTCCCACTGCCATCCGTAATGGAGTAGGTGTAGTTTTTGAAATTGTCTGGAACTTTGCCTGCGGCGACATCAAAGACGACCTTGCTATTGCTGAAAAGCGGAAGTTTTTCAGGATCGCAGGTGATGTAGCTACTTCGGATATTGGTGACCACCGGACTGCCATCTGTCACTGCAGCAGATGCGGAAGCACTACAGCCATTGGTGGTTTTTAAGTCTACGGTATAGTTGCCCAGTGCGAGACTGTTCAGCGTCAGTAAACCCTGACTCGCCGGCAGGTTTCTCTGACCGGAGTAAACGAGGCCGTCTTTGAGCACCGTGTAGGTGGCAGCGCCCGCGAAACTGAGGTCAAACTCCAGGGTGCCTCCCGCAGCATTGCTACATTCGGTCAAACTGTTACTGCCTACCGTTACTGCCGGTGCCTGATTGGAATTGATCAACAAGGGCGCACTTTCCAGTCCCGTGCCGCAGTTGTTCGATCCCTGTACCGTGAGCGATCCCCCGGACGATACCGTATAGGATAATTCAGGCGTCGCAGTACTGATCACAATGGGATTAGCTCCCGGCTGATCGGGTGTGAATGTCCAGAGGTATTCGGTGGCACGGTCAATGGGCGATGTGCTGAAAAAGGCAGCCAGATTGGAACAGGTATTGCTATCGCCAGTGACGATGGACGCATCGCCGGGAGGCTGTGAGACACTGATGGTCAACAGCGCGGTGGCCGATGATCCGCAGGTGCCATTGACGGTGACCCGTAATTCACCGCCAAGTGCACCGGACGGATAGCTGATACTGAGTGACGGGCCTGATGTTTCTATCACGGTAGCCGGAGAGGAGGCAATGACTGAGCCATTGGTGGCGGTTGCCAATGGAGGTAATGTCCATTGATAGGTCCGCGCTCCCGTAACGCCAGTCACCTGATAGGTTTCAGTGGCACCTTCGCATACTTGTCCGTTGCCGGCAATCACTGGTGTTCCGGTGAAAGGCGTGCTCTGGATGTAACCTACATCTGCTACGAAAAGCTGCTCATAGGATGTAGCTACTGATTTTTGATCGCCAAAGTTCATTTCTCCGGTGCTGCCAGGGAAAATGGCGATGGCCGCCTCGTCTATTCCATACGTGTCAAAATCCCATAATACGCCCGAGTACCGGAAGATGGAGGAGATGGACTGCACCCATTGTGAGTTGCCGTTTTCACCAAATTTGGCCAGCAACAAACTATTGTAATCGTCCTGATAGGTCGTACTTCCAATCCGGGAATTGCCACCGGGATAACCCAGCATGTAGATACTGCCTTTAGGGTCTATCCTGATGTCAAAGTAGGCCGCTTCACCGAAAACGCTTTGTTGGGCCATTTCCAGAGTACCGCCGGCCGAGTAACGGGCGATGAAATTACCACCTCCGTCTGTGGGGGTGAGTGGGGTAGTACCATTGGCATCGGCCAGGACAACAGGATCACTGCCGTTGAAAAAGCCTTCCAGGAAAATCTTGCCGTTTTCGCTGACGTGGACTTCATCAGGTGCGCCGCCTGTGATGGCATGTCGCCAAACCGAATTGCCATTGAGATGATACTGATTGAGGTAGAGCGTGCCTGATTCCTGTTCCAGGGCATAGAGGAACTGGTCTGGCCCAATATCTCCTGCAAATACATCTGTCTTTCTCCACCCGGGTCCACCGAACGGGTTGAACTTGTGCAGTTCATGTTCATACTGCAAGGTTTGTACAAATACGTAGGGGCTGCCTGCTGCGTCCAGCTGGAGGTCTTCAATGAGATTGGCATCAATGGCTCTGAGCCACTTCACGGAACCATCGGCTTCCAGCATGGCAACGAAGATGCCGAATGTGCCGCCCGGCGGGTTGATTTGAAATGCGCCGTCACCCATGGATAGCGTGCCCCGAAACCTCCCTGCTACAGCAATTTGTCCTGCGTTGTTGGTTACTATTTGTACATCTTCCAGAGACGATGCTTCCAGACTTTTGAGCCAGACGACATTATCTTTTCCACGGTACTTCATCAGGAAGACTCCTTCATTGTATTGGTTGGTTTTGGCGATGGTTACTCCACCAAGCGTAACGGATGCGCCTGTATAGCCACCTACGAGAAAACGTTCGTTTTGGTCGTTGATGTGCAAGCTGACCGCCTGTGCATAGTTGACCGGCTCCCATCTTTGGATGGTATGGAAAGTTTCGGGACCATCTGCACTTAAAATGGTGACGTCTTCGCTGGTAGTGGTACAAGATGCGTTGTCTACGGTGATTTTGTAGATGCCTGCCGGTAAACTGGAAACGGTAACCGGAGAGCTGTTGACAGGAATCTGATCATAGACATCATAAGGGGTTGTTTCGCCGTCTTTGAAAATACTGTAAACATTTCCGTCTGTAGTGATGAGCAAGCTTCCTGTGTCATCTGAGCAAGACGCATGGCTAAGGACATTGACTTCCAGTTGCGGCGCGGTCAGGACTGTGACATCCAGGGAAGCACTTTGGCCCTCGCCACAATTGTTGTGCACCCCTTTGACAGTGATTTTACCACCTTGGAAATCTTCCGTCACCAGCACAGAGATGTTGTTTTCGGTGGTGGCTACTGTGCCTTCGGCCATGGTGCTGTCTTGTACAAAACCATCGGGTAGTTTCCATTCGTAGAAATCTACATCGTTCAGTGGGGGGATCTGATAGACCACTACCGTGTTTGGACAAACCTCTGTGGGGCCTACGATGTCGCCGGCATCCTCAGGAGTTGGAATCTCGGTACTGAGGTCTGTTCTGGGATATAGGTGGGTGATGTCAGTAACTGTGTAAGGTGTGAAACTTTGGTAGGTGAAACCTACGTCGATGACCCGGGCATCGTACTCCAGAAAAACAAACGGCTGGAAACGCCGGAACTGGTAATCGCTGGTGTCTTCACACATCATGCTTTCAAAATCGGCATTCATGTTGAAAAGCAACAGGTCCCATTGGTCGTCTGCATACTTTTCTGCGCCCATCATGAGGTAGTCATCAGTGGCCAGTTCATCATGGTTCCAAATGATTATCTCATCTGTCAGCTTTTTCTGTGACTCCAGCGTAGAAGCAGCTGCCCCACTGAATTTGAGGAAATGGTTGCCTTCCGATAAGATAAAGCCGTCTGAGGTCTTAATGGCCAGGACGGCGTTGGGACCAGTTGCATCCCCCGCATTCCCAAAAGCTTTTCCCCAGAAGAAGTTTCCTGAATTGCTGACCTGAAACACGACTGCTTCAGTGCCTCCCCAGGTAGGGATATTGATCGTCCCTGCAAACAGATAGCCATTGTCGATGGGATCGAAAGAGCCTCTTAGTTCACCCCGCGACTGGTCGATGCCATAGAGTCTGGAGAACTCGATATCACCCAGGGAGTCTGTTTTGATCAGCACCTGATTGATGACCGGTTTGTCTCCATACCATTGCCTGCCGGTAATCATGAAGCCATCATCGGCCGTGATGGAAACCTCACCTTTGCCTTCCCACCATACCTGATCAAGCTTATTGCCATACATCTTGACCCATTCTTCATCGCCGTTCTCATCATATTTGGCAATGTACATGTCGGTGACGCGATAGTAGCCAAACAGGAAAGAGTGGATTTGACCTGAGATGGCAAACCCTCCATCGGGCGTGGTATTGATGTCGTCAATTTTATCGACCAGCGTGGTAATTTGTTTGGTCCACAGCATGTTTCCATTGAGGTCCAGCTTTCCAATGACGCGATCGTTGGACAAAGCGAAATAATAACCGTCGGTGGTGGGAGAGAAGTGATACCTCCACCATTTAATGCCAGGTGTGCCAAAGGTTTTGACCCATTCTATTTCATACTGATCGTTGAGTTTTACCAGCGAAGGGCCAGAGTTACTGAGGTCGGCTTCGCCGTGTATCAGATACCCACCGTCTGGGGCGTCATAGATTCTGAAAGCGACTTCCTCTTTAGCAGGAACACCGTAAGAGTAGGCAAACTGCTGATAGGGGATTTTGCCAGTGAAGGCCAGTTGGCTCAGAAGCGAGGTACAACTGCCATCGCTGTAAGAGACACTGACGGTGGCATTGAATGCATTGGGATCATCTTGTGATACCGTCAGTACGCTGGTATTTTGTCCTGATACGATGGACCATCCGGGTGTGATACTCCAGGTGTAGGTGAAGCTGGAGTTGGTAGGGATGAAAAAGCGATAGGTATCGTCAGTCAGGGAACTGAGCTGTGAAATAGTGCCTGCATCTTTTTGCTCTCCAGGCGTAATGATCGTCAGTTTATTGCCTTTGCTGGTGACGGCTGCATCGGCTTCCCAGAACTTGCCTGTGGCATCTGTAGTGGAGCCCAGTACAGACCATTCCTGGCCATTCTGGACCATCATGGCGGGGTTTGTCGCAGTCGTTTCACAGGAGTTCTCATTGCTGATGGCTGTGTTGAAAGTAACATCGCCGCCGCCATTGGTGAGTTCCCAGTTTTCACAACTACTCACCTGCGTGCAATTCTGGATGACCGCACCATATCGGTTTTGTCGGCTCAGGAACTCGGCAGTAAGGTTGTAGACACCGGAAGGCGCGGTGATTTGCAAAGGCCGGAACTGATTGCCTGCTCCCACAGGAAAAGTAAAGTCCGTATTGCCTCGTTTGTTGACTTTACCGAAAATGTAGGAAGCATTAGAAGCACCCGTTACCGTTGCATTATCGGCAATCTTGACCAGCCCGTCATCAAATACATTGACAATACCATTGGTCAGCGTAAGCTGATGGGTCATGTTGAGTTCGGTGCTTAACAGGACGCGTCCGGCCGGTTTATTGATCTCTAGATTATAGGTGTCTATGGATACTGCATTCCACCGATTGTCATGCGTGATCGTTTGGTTTTCGTTTCCATCGATGAGTAGTTTTCCGTTGCCTTCTGCAATTTTAATTCTGTTTCCACCAGACTCCACCGTGAGATTTCCTCTCAGAGAGGCGAGGGAGCGATAGGCCAGGTGAATATCGCCATTGGTATTGGCTTGAAGCCTTACATCTCCATTGTATTCCGCTTTGCCAAAGTAGACCGCGCCTCCAACATTAGTGCTATTGATCACCGTCAAAGCATCATTGAAAATGTTGGTGATATTGGCAGGGCCTGCAAAATTAAGACTCCCTGCCTGGGCAGTAAGATTCATGGTCACCGGCTGGTTGAAGGTATTGCCGCCGGTATTGTTGTCTGTGGTGTTCCCGGTTTTGGTGATGTCAACGGGCGCATCGAAAGTACTGTTGTTGATGAATACGCTACCAGCAGCTACTGTCACTGTTGCGCCCAGTTGATGGTGGTTGGTAATGTTGGCATTGCCATCTGGAATGATGAGGTTGAGTGGAGTGTCCATGGTCATGCCTCCTACCATCATGCCGCCGTTGGTGATAGGGCCCTGTGTTTGTATGTCCAGGGTTTTTCCGCTGAGCAGGGTAGAAGTACCGCCGTTGCTTCCAAAACTGAAGATGACATTGGGTGAGCGCAGCATTACGGAGATGTTGTCATTGAACTGGTTACCAAGACCTCTCCAGGCAGTTCTGAAGTTGACCGCATCGGAGATGTCAAAGGATACCGGTCCATTGAAGACATCTGGCAGAGACTGTCCCAGGTAAAAGTTACCATTTCCCGAGCAGTTGAAAAAGGTGGAGTCATTGAAGGTGTTTCCTCCAGTGCCTGAACCAGAGATGCTTCCAAAACTTCCTGGCGTCATATTGAATACTGTGTATTCATTGAATTGGGAGTTCCCGATTAGGATACTGGTGGTAGAAACATCGGTTTTAGCATCCATGACTGCATTGGAAAATGAAGTGAAACGGTCAACACTGTTGACGATGAATTCACCATTGGATACACCACTGCCGGTGACAAAGACTGTGCCGGTAGCTGTCAATTGATAGCCACCCAGGTCCAGGTTACCATTATTCAATGAGACGTTTTCCAGGTTGTAAGCCTGGTCCATCACGGGTATATTGGACGACGTGGGAATGGTGATGTGATCGCCATCGACAGGAACACCGTTGGGCGTCCAGTTTTGCGCATTGTTCCAATCAGTGGAAACTGTACCATTCCAGGTGTAAGCGGTCTGGGCATCGGTCGCATGACTGAACAGCAGCACCATGGCCCACAATATTGTCAATAATGGCTTCACGCCGATAGGGGTTCTGCCAGGATTTTGGTCTTTCATGCTAACAAAGGTTGGGATTATTTGAAGTATTCTCTGATCAATGTTTCAGTACCATCCGTAGGATCGATCTCATAGATCTGGATAATTTCCTTTCCGGAAACCGGGTCGATCGCGATGGTGACTTTCCTTTTCTCCAGTGGCGACAGGTGTTCACCCCTCGGCTTGAGCGGATCAGGCATGCTGTGATTCAGCGTGTCTGTGTCTATGCCTGCAATGCCCAGCGGATTGTCATCAATGGTGGAAGGCAGGTTCTGGCCATCGCAGACGGTAGGAACATCCAGGATCATGCCCATGGAAGTGACTTCCAGGTAGCGCATCCACTGAAAGTAGCTGATGGGCTCATTGGTATAGTCTTTGACGTCCAGGCGTTCATTGAGGTAATTGGTCGTCTGGAGTACAGTGGCGGCGTCTTGTTTGATTTCGCTGTCCAGCTGAGGCCCGTCCCGGTAGTGGAGTATCGCATTGCTTGCGCCGGAGTCGTCTTCATCGCCCACGCCGTATTCTACCACAGGAATGGTGTAAGTCACATCTGTGTCATTGATGAACTTGCAGGAGACATCTTTGAGGTGGTAAGAACTCACCATGGCTCTTCGTTTACACTCTTCAATCATGATGTCTGTGAGGGTTTCCAGGTCCGCTATTTCTATCTCGTCGGTAGCAGATTCGTTGCTTTTGCAGTCCACTATTTTATAGCACTTCAGTTCCAGGCTGTCCTGTAGCATTTCATAGACATAGGTTCTGCTGGAGTCACAGAAGTTGACCACTTCTTTGTTCATTTCGTCCAGTTGTATCTCCACCATGGTGGGGAGGCGGTTGCCTGACGCATCCTTGAATTCGTTATTTTTCAATGCATCAAAATCTGCGACGATTTCGTCATCTATCCATTTCCTGATGGTGCCATCGGGTTCCATGTAGGTAGGCGCTGCAAAATCCTCTTTGGCCAATACCGGCACATAATTCCCGGTGACTTCTGCCGATCGGAACTTTCTGATCATCTGCAGGTAGGTGTCTCTTTGCGCTGCGGTCCAATCCTCCGAGGTGATGTCACAAGCTACTTCGCCCAGGCCACAGAAATTGCAGCCGTTGAAGTCCTTGTAACAAGTGAGCACTTCCACGGTTTTTTTGCTGTCCATGATGTACTGGAAATACTTGAAAGCATAGACAGGATCCAGCATGTACTCAAACTTGCTGATGGAGCCCGCAGAAATGTCCCAGCCACGTTGCGGATAATATCCCCGGTCGGTGCCATCATAGATTTTGGCGCGGCCCTGAACAGGCTGCGCGCCGGCATCATTGGGATCTTGTAGCATTCTGCGGTAGTAAATATCCATGTCAGCACTGGAAGTTTGTTCTGCGGGCTTAGTAGTCATCACATCGTCACTCAGCGGAAGGTGCGAGCCTCCGGCAAAGTCCTGATCGTCCATGATTTTGGCAATCTTAAGACCGGTACACTGCAGAAATTCTTCTACCAGGTGTTGTTCATATTGGATGTCAATCTGGTTTTGGTTGTTGCCTCCACCACTTGCTCCCGCCTGCTGATCCCGCATTTTTTTGCTGAGCTTGCTCTTCAATATCCACTTCAGAAACCACTTGATTACCGGGATATTGGGCAGTGCATCGTCAAAAGTACCATCGTGGACACCAGGATTTCCTGTGCGATCATCCACCTCTGAGGAAACACCTCCTGCTCTGCCATTGTAAGTGATGGGGACGGCGCCATCAGGGTCTACCTGTACTTTCAGTTTTGATAATTCTGACTGCCAGCAAACCAGCAGGTCTTCGGCATAGTACTGTGCCGTGGCCAGCGGGTCCGAAGCATGGGTTGCCAGTTGATAAGTATTGCCGCATCCGTCTTGTTTGGCTTCCAGCAACTCGGAGACCACATTACCGTCTTTGTCTGTTCCGCTGGCGCTGTACACATCAGTGAGCATGTGTTTGGTCATCAGGCTGAAGGTGCCGGGCTCATGCCATCCCTTCATATAGGGGGCGAGGAATTTGTAGTAAATGTATTTGACCCGGTTTTTGACTTCGGCTTTTGTATAGCCACCCAGTAACTGCAGTTCTGCCGGATTAAGGTCGCCACCCAGGTAAATGTGTGCGTTTTCAAAGTCTGCTTCTGATAATATCTGGTCGCCGCCTTTGATCACTGCCTGATTGATGATGTTGGGAAGATCGGAGATGTCTTCAGGGATGACTTCCCAGAAGAAACTGTAGGCAAAGCCTTCATAATCCGGGTAGAACTCTGTCTTGCGATCCAAATACTGTACAAATGGGTTGACCATGTAGCGGCTGTCATTGGTTTTATCCTCCAGGCCATAAGTCATGTCATTGAAATCGAACACGGTGGTCAGGTTGATGGGAATTCTGGTACGGCCACAGGCTGGGTTGTTGATTTCGATGTCATATGGGGGTAGCAGACGTACCATGTGGTCGCCGTTGAAGAACCGGGTAGTAGTACCAATGCCTAGTCCCGTTCTGTACTTGTTATCCAGTGAAGCATAAGTAACATTGCCAGAGCGGGCATCGTTGAGGTCATTTTCCAATGCGGTCACTTTGTCAAAGAACGGCTGAATTTCACTGTTGCATTGCACTTCATCCATCCATCCGGTCAATAGCCTGGTGAGTGGTTCTATGCCCGCTGCCACCGCATTTTGCTGGTTTTTGACTGCCTGCGGGACACTCTGGAGGCTGAAACCAACGGGGCTCAGCTGTTTTTCGATCAGATAGGAGCCGGGAGCCAGTTCCAGATCTTGTAGCAGAACGTCCTGTCCGCAGGTGACCGGCTTGTCCACACTCACAACGATCTGGTCGTTGAGTTGGCTCCAGTCAGGGTTGCTGCCCAGGTTCGATGCCCAGGTGGGATTACTTCCTGTAGGGTCCTCCAGCCTGTGGATGATGACCCTGAGAGTGAACTGACACCCGGAGAGGTCGGTACAACTGGCGCTGTACTTGAAAGTTATGGGTCTTGGATTGAGGATGTTGATCCGTTTTCCGTCCACTGTTTTGTTAAAACTTTTGAAATTGGACTCGATGACGAGCTTTTCTGTGGTGAGCAGGCCAGGTTCTTCCAGCGCACCCATGTTGTCTTGTTCCTGATAGGCAAGGCAGGTAGCAATGAGGTTCCCCTCTTTGGAGGTATAGCCGATACTGGCAGTACCGTTTTGGTCGATGTTGATGGTTTTCAGCACGGTGTTCTTTTCCGGTGCTTCGTCTCCGAATAGCCGGATCAATTCCGTTTCAGCGGCGGTCGCATAGAAAGTTTTGACGGTCTTTCCACCTCCGCCGATCATGTGCGTTTTTCCTACGCCCGACTCCTCTTTGACCTTTCCGTCCTGATAGAACAGGGTCCTGGTAAACGCGAAGCCTTCCGCATCGGGAATCTGATCCCTTCCTGTGTAGTAATAGAAAGGGTTGTTGCTACTCTGGTCGATGGCGGTTGGGGTCAGGTAATTGCTGTTGGCATCAAAGTGTTTGGGGCGATAGAGCTCGCGGTCTGCCGGGTCCGTGCCCTGTGTTTTCACCAACCCTTCGTAGTAGCCTTTCAGTCCCTGGTTTTTCAATGGAGCCGGTAGGGTGGCCATTACAGGACGGCCGCTGTAGTCATAGACCTGTTGGGTGACGATGGTGGTTTTCTGCGAAGGTAAATAGGTTTGCGTCTGCTTGACCTGGTTGAGGTCGTTGGCATAAGTAATTGACTCGCTGGTACGGTTGCCTTCCGTGAACGTCCTGCTGTAGATGTTGTTGGTTTGATCGTCAGGGTCGGTAAAGTAGAAGACGTCCAGTGGGCGATAGTTGGCATCCAGGGGTCTGTTGTTGCCGTTTAAAATATCTACGGCGGCCAGGTTTTCTCCCAGCCCACCGGCAATGTTACCAACAGACCATTCTCCCCAGTTCTTTGCATTGGCAATGCCTCCGGGGTATTCGGTTCCGATGGGTCTCACCCTCCACGCATAGTATCCCGTGCCTTCTGCCAGGGTGATGCGTTGCGTGGTGGTACTGCTTTCTGTCTCCAGGCTCAGCGCTTTGGACCAGTCTATTTCGGCCAGTACGGTTTTTTCCGCACGTACCTGATTTCTCAGGTCATTGGCATCAGCAATTCCGTTGAGGTTGCTGGCCCAGGTAGCCCATGCATAATTGTCATTGTCCGGATCTACACGGTTGTGCAGGTACATCAACTGGACCTGATAGTTGGGCATGAAAGGGTCACTGCTCCAGGAAAGTGTGGCGGATTTGCCGGCGAGTCTGGCGGTGAGGTTGCTGGCGGAGACGCCGCTGGCAGCTATTCGATAGACAATGTCATAGGAGGCCACTACCCTCAGCTTACCAGTCATTTCAGCGATGATCTGGTCTTTCTGCGTCTGCAATAATGGCGCTGAGATGGTGAAAACAGGCGCCTGTACCTCAATCCGGAACTTGACATAGTCAGGAGTGGGCTTGCTGAGCTGGGTAATGAAGTCAAAGAGGTAGAGTTTCTCGGGCTCGTCACTGGTCAGCTCAAAATTGCAGGCACTGCTGCACAGGTTGTCCAGTGTGCCGTCGGCTGCTTCACCGAACACAGTCACTACAGCCGTGGCGCTAAAGTCGAGGTCTCCGTAGCCATAGATCTCGCCAAGGTCCATTTTGACAGATAGCGCTGCGCGATCCACCTGGTCTGAGGGGTAGGCGGGAAGATTGAGCGTTCCGGTGGCATTGGCCAGTCCGGGCACAATGATGTCTTCCGCTGTGAAATGCCCGTCTTTAAAGACAGGGTCCTGCCCCATGAGCCAATAGCTGCTTAAGAGCATCATGATGAATAGTATTGTTGGTTTCATTGCTTTGTATTTAGTCTTCACTAACCCGAAAAATTCGGGACTTATTTGTACTTAGGTTATAATTGTCTGACTAACAGCGTAATTGATTTTTTTTGTCCAGAAATGCACACCCACTTTTCGGGTGTTTTCTTTTTTCTAACTGTTGCAGTTTGTTCTGGAAATCAATCACTTGTACGCAAGGGTCTGGTTTGTCATGAATAATTGAGGTTAAGATTTAGACATGGCTTTACCAGGCTACCCACTCAAATGGAGTAGCAAGACTGTAGCCGATATGGTTTTTGCGTTATTCTGTCGTTTCCAGCTTGTATTGGCTGTATTTTGGTAACAGTGCGGCCGATTTATCCAGCACGGCACTCTTCGCCGTTCTCGGAAACCGCCCTTTGTAGTTCGCATCCAGCTGATGATAGACCACTTCCTGAGTTTGCATAGGATGCTTATCCACGAAAGTGGAATGCTGCTTCACGAGCTTCTTTGTCTGTGGATTGTACCAGTAAGCAGTTGTTTGAATCCCATATTTCTCAGCGCCAATGCGTGAAATACGATAGACCAGCTTTTTCACCGAAACTCCATTGATCACTTCATCCTGCACATCAATCAGCCTGCCTGCGTCAAATAACTCGTCGTTCAGTTGGCTGGAGTTGGACAAAAGCTGGTTGTACTGCTCAAAAGTGCCGGGGGGTACCGGTTTTCTGAGGATCAGTTTGTCCGGGTGGAAGACCTGAAAGTTGTCTTTGCCATCCTGGTAGACACTCAGGAACTCCGTTTCGTACAATAAGTACTCCTGTCCAAGGATCATCTTTAGGCGGACGTCCTTGGCTTCTACCTGCATATTGGCATAGTAGCGAGTGGTTTTGGGGGTCATTTTCAGTTGGATATCCATCAGGTAATAACCTCCCTTTTCTACCTTCTTCAGGTTTTTCATCTCACGGATGATTTCCCTGAGTGTCTCTTCGTGCGTATTGCTGGTTTGTGCCACCCCCTGGGAAATGGCACTGAACAACAGCATGATGATCAAATAGCGTTTCATTATATTCTTGGTTTTCTTGGTGTATTGTATTGCGTTTCCTGAATCGTTTTCATGCCTCGTTCTGTTTCTATCAGGTTTCTGATCAGTTTACCTTCTTCATTGTACTGGTAGAAAAGGCCAAAGTGCTCATCGTCAAATTGCGTCAGCAACCGAAGCGTTTTGAGGTCATAGACGTAGCAGGTTGTCTGTGCGTCTACCGGCTGGAACTTGAGGTCGTCTACGAGCAAGTTGCCGGACAGCGAGTTGCTGATGACGAAATCAAAACTACTTACCGTGATGTCTGGTCCTGGAATTTCACCGCTGAAGAGGATCCATTCGCCTACCTGAGCGATCTGATTCAAAGTGTGCTCTTTGGCTTGCTCTATTCCCGTATCGGCCTCCCGCAACCTGATGCGCAGCTCCTGCTGGTCGTAGTTGTGGTGCACCCATAGTTTCATGATGCCTCCTTTACTACTCAGGTGTGCATCGCGCACGATGTGCTCATCGGGAAGCAACAGGGCCGGGTCACTGCTATTGATCACCCGTCCATAGGCCCCGGAGTGACCACCTTTGCTAAAGACAGGGTCTTCATAGCTATTGAAATACACGGCTTCATAGCGGGCGTTTTGTGTGACCAGGGTTGGCAGGATGCCTTCTTTGTCAAAGTGAGCGGCACTGTAAATGTCCAGGGCGTTCTTCTCTTCCAGGGTATTGCCATGCGGTGAGAAAGCAGTCACCTCTCCGGAGGGAATCCAGTTATTGTCAAAGGCAGGAGGCGTACTTTCCCAGTCGTCATTTGCATACCAGGACAGGGAAGGAATGACGCCGCCATGGTAGATTCTGTTATTGGCATCTACTTTGGGGTCTGATGAAACCACATTGTCATTGTAGATATAGCTTTTGTGTTGCCTCCAGATCCTGTCCAGCTGATCTACGACCTGCTGGTCATTGACACCATAGCGATCGGCGATGTTGTCGGTCATATTGGTCCCCCAGTTTTTCCGGAAAGTTTGCATGCCAATACCAATGATGTTCTGGTCCATTGACCACTTGCCATCTACTTTGAAGGGATTGCCCTCTTTTCCGTAGGTAGTGACGGAGCCTACAGAAGCACCCAGTTGATTGAATCGGTCGGCGAAGTACTGTCCTTTCTCATATTGCCTGCCCATGGAATTGTATTTCCAGGAAGCGGGGAGGTTCAGGGTGTAGATATTGCCGTCATGTCTGGCGCCATTTACCTGGATGCCATCAAAGCCATCGGTGGTTCTTGTGAGCATGACTTCACCTGTGTGCGGGTTGTAAGCCAGGTTTTCACTTTCGCTGGTGATTCCGTCCTGGTAGGAGATAACGCTTTTCAGCATGGCCGGATAGCGCACTACCTTGGAGGTGACATGTGTGGCAATTCTCTTCGTACCATAATTGAACCGCAGTGTGGGCAGCACCCAGATAGGGATGGGAATATTGATGGTGGCCAGCAAATCTACCGGGAGCTCGGCATCAATGTTCCTGTTGCGGACAGACCTGCGTTCCATGGTGACATCGGTCATCTTCCCGGGGATGTCCCAGGTGATGTCTCCGTTGGGTTGCAGCATCCTCATTTGTTCTCCCGGTTGAAAGTACTGATACGACTGGCCTGCAAACTTCAGTGCCTGGTCCGGCTCATTGCCGTCGTAATTGCCCATGTAGCTGGCGGCATTTTTGATCTGTCCATGCATCTCATTGATGATGAAGCGGTAGCCCTGTATCAGGTGCGTTTGCTTGTTGGAATAATAGAAGATTCCCAGCGGGAGCGTGAGGCTTCTGGATCTTTTTCTGATGCCTCCCAGCGCTGTTTTGTCCACGCCCTTTACTTTCTTATCCAGGAATTCGTAGGGGTTTTCATCGCCATAGACATAGATTTTGTCATAGGGATGTTCCCGGGCCGTATGGTAATCGTTGACTGCGTATCCCGTGCCGGTTGCTCCCTGATGGATGTTCTGGACAATTACACGTGAGTGACCAATCGCTGCCGCAGGCAAAATAGACTCACCGATAGGCCCTTCAAACTGCTTTCGGTCCAGCCCGGCGGAGAGTTTGCTGTACCAGGTCTGGCCTTTTCTGGGCAGGTAGCGCACCAGTGGGTTTTCACTTCTCGCGCCCGATGGCTCATTCAACGCTACGCCGCTGCTGATCTTTTCTATGACGTTGCCGTTGTCATCGGTCAGGAAGTCCTCATAGATAAATTCCTGTCCATAGAGGTTGGGATCGCCATTTTCGATGCCTTCATCATACATCAACAGTCTTTTGACCCGGACACCGCCGCCTCTTTTGGCTTTGATCATGGGCACGCGTAAATAGGATAGTTCAGTGCTCATGGTTTTGCCGACATCTTCTTTTTTGGGAATACCTTCGGTGAAACTCTTTTTGAGCAATTGGTTGAACTGATTGGTGACCTGTGAAAGCATGTTCATGTTACCACTCAGTAGCTCACCCCTTCTGGCATAGACCTGCTGATTGAATGGGTCAGTTCCATAGCAGTCAAACTGATGTCTGTTGGTGGTGTAGAAGTCATAACATGCCTGTCTGGGAACGGAAGCCCTGCCGTTGTCATCTTTGCTGCCATCCAGCGTCACTTTGATACCGGAACTACCATCGGGCATGGTTACTTTCTCTACTGAACGCACGGCCGCATAACCTGTGACATACTCTGAGCCGCAGTCGTTGAGTTGCGGCAGTCCATCCTCGTACAGGTCATAGAGGAATTTGAAGTAGATCTTCTCTCCTTCAGTGACAAAGTAGTCTGTCATTAATTCCACCTGTCGGTCCAGCTCGGTAGGGTCACTACTCAGTCCCATTTGCTGTGGATCAAGTACATAACTGGGGTTTAGTCCATATTCATTGCCACTTTCGTCGCTGTCGTTGGCTTCCAGCATGGTAGCCATGACCATCGGCCTTCTGTTTTGTACAAAGCTGTATTCTTTCTGCTCATACTGCACCAGTATTTCACCTCCCGAAGGCAGACGGATCTGCTTGAGCTGCCACGCTGCCGGATCAAACTTTTTATGGTCATCGGCAGACAGTACACGTTGATCGATCCAGGGGTTTTTCTTGCGTTTACGTGCGGCGCCGTCAATTTGAATATTGCCCCATGCATCCAGGTAGTAGGGGGCATAGTCCGGGTTTTGTGCGTCTTCGCCGTGTTTGTCGCTCATTTCATTGACAATCTCAGGGTACTCATCTCTTACTTCCTGTGCAAACTCATTTTTCACTTTGTATTTGTAGGTAAACTCATAAGGACTGGTCCGTCCGGTGGATACGCCGCCAAATTCAAACCATACTTTTTTCAGTGTAAGCTTGCCGGAGTTGAGGGCGGTTTTCTGTTTTGGAAACGCGCCTTCGTCATGATTGGGAAGGTTTTGTACCAGACTGTAATCGTAGTCAAAATGTACCACCTGAAGCGGTCTGTAGGGGTCTTTCTTGGAGAAAAGGACGATTTTTTCCAGGTATTCCAGTCGCTCTTCGCCCTTGAGTGGACCACTGCCACCATCAGAGTAAGCCGCAGGGTCGGGGATGTCGGTCAATCCGAACGCTCCTAATCCATCCATCCGGTCCTGTCCGGAACCTTGAATGTGTGGTGAATTTGGCGCGACCCTGTCCGTAGATCCGGTGCCCCATCGGACATCATTCCATCTGTCGCGGTCACTTTTGTTGGTGACGAAGTAGGCCATGTGTGTTTTGGTCTCAATGGTTTTGAGGTAGTAGACTTCTTTTTCACCGGTAGACAATGTGGCGGTACGGCTCTTGAAATCGGAACTTTGACCCTGGTCATAGAACATGCCATTGTAGGGAATTCTCCAACGATACCACGAAGCTTCATCCGCTGCTGCGCCATATTTTTTGTGGTAATCAAATTTGGTCCAGCCACCAAAGTCTTTGCGGTCCGGGCCGTCGTTGCCAACTTCTACATAGTCGGGTGTGACGATGGAGGTGAGCAGGTAATTGGACGCATAAGGCTCATTTTTGATCTCGCCAATGACCGTTGAGTTGGCGTAGTTGTGCATGGGGTCATTGATATCCATGTTGAAATCCAGGCCTTTTTTGGCCAAAGCAATTCTCCGGTAGATCAGGAATTCGTCTTTGTCCAGCCGGGCATCCGGAGAGTTGGCATCTATCTGGAAATTACTCTCATTTCTGTTGAATACCGGCACGCCATAGGTATATCGGACACCACCCTTGTTGGTTACCTGCAATTCAGTGATTGCCTGTTGGTTTTCCGGGTTGATATTTTGGCTGAGCCCTTTGACTTCAGACTGGTCAAAGCCGTGATTGGCCTCCTGATGGAATAAGATGGCCGACGAGTTGGACAATTTTTCGTCGTTGAGTTCATCGGCCAGTGAGGCGGGAAAGTCAATGGCTTTGTCAAACAATACCGGTGCGTAAAGCTCACTGTCGATGGTGTCGTTGTATTCCACCACACCCCCTTTGTCGCCATTGAAGCGAAACAGGCCTTCATTGTTGAAGCTAAACCGGTCACCGTTGTGCCGTCTCCAGTCTGTCATCTCTGACTTTTCATCACCCAGGGCGATATTGACACCTACTCCTACGGTGACGCCGGCACTAAATTCTACACCCAGCCCTTTTTTGGCAGTTACATTTCTGGTTTTCGCCGGTAGAAAATGCCCCAGCTTCTTCTGATGGTACCGGAATCCACCGGTCAGTCCTTCGCCGTTGACCATGTATTGATCGGCATTGTTGAAGGGAATGCCCAGGTAGACATCTCTTTTGTTATAAGGTGTACTTTTCTCCACATAGTAATCATTCCTGTGGTTTTGATTGCTTTGGCTGTACATGTAGCCATTCACTTTGGTGCTGTCTGTTTCCTGATGGCCATTGACGTTAAAGGCGCCTTTCAGGCCTACATTGTAGCCCGCCGGAAAATTGACTGGGATCTTGGTGAAGCCGGTTTCCAGGCTGTAGTTGGCACCGTTGTAGCGCTCGGAGCTTACATTTTTGGTTTGCTCTGCAAAGGTGTACATCCCAAAACTGGTGGTAAATGGCTTGGTAGCGACGTTGTACATGGCCTGGTTCTTCCAATTGTGCACCGAACGCCTCCACTTCTGACCAAAGGTGAGTTCGTTTTCCATTTTCCCAGCCGTTTCCTGGTGTTCTGGCAGCAGTTTCTTTTTGAGTTTGAACAATGAGAGCAGGTTGACGCCAAATTCCCAGGTGGACCCCTGGGCGCCTCGGTGAAAGCCAAGGTCTATTGCGCCATAGGCACTGCCACCGATGCCGTAAAAAGCGGCCATGCCTTTGTAGTTATTGTACCGCATGGTCCTGAGGTAGTTGATGCTGGGTTCCAGTTTGCTGAAATTCACAGCAGCTTTGGTCTCGCCGGCGTTGGCACTTTTTTTAATGGCTTCTTTGACACTGAAGTACTTCAGGCCTGCCAGGGCGGTGGCACTTGTGGTCCAGTTGACTGGCATTTTATTGAATTGTTTGACGGTGGTATTGCTGTAGTCATCCGGAAAACCTCGCACATGACGGTTGATGGAACCCGGGTTGAGTGTCCAGCCGTAGCCCACCCAGGAAGCTTCCTCCTCACTGTTGGCGCCACTGTGGTAGGCCAGCGACATGGCATATCCGCCACCGTCCGGGCCAGGGATTTGCAAAACCGGGAGGTTATAGGTAAAGTCACCTGTAAAAGTGTTGACCATGTTGGTCGTGGTCACCGGCTCAAAGCTTGAGAATTCCGGCGAGGCAGGACCAGAGGTGAGGGCATAGGCGGCGGTAGGCACAATGATTTCCAGGCCCATGCTGAAAAGCAAAATCAAAGCGGTCGCCCTGAGCACCTTGCGCTTTAGTTGAGTATTCATTGGTTTATACATGATAATCGTTGGTTATAATTGGAGGTAGGAGATGGCCGGTACCTTCTTGAGATCCGACGGGTGGAATACAAAATGATGGATGCCCGTATTGAATAGCTCATCGTTGAACCTGATGTCCAGCGGTGCAGTATCGTCCGGGAGCAGATCCATTTGCTTTTTGTCAAATACGAGGTACAAATGTCTGCTGTTCGTCAGGCTATAAGTGTTTTCCAATCTGGACAGGGCCGGCTGTATGGACTCACCTTTCCTGTTGAGCGTAATGAAATCCCGCATGTTGAAATTGAGGTGCATCGCCCTTTGCTGAAAGTGCTGGAAAGACTGTGCGCCCTCGTACATGACATCTCTTGAAAACGCCTGTGCTTCATTGGGATCATCCACCTGAAAGTGTAACAGAAAGGTGTAAAACCCTTCATGTCGTGATTTCAGGCTGTCGTAAACCTGGAGATTGTGATTTTCCTGAGTGCGCATTTCCTTTTCTGCCAGGAAAGCCGGTGGCAGGTATTTCATGGTGAAAACCAGGTCTTCTACGCGTTTGGACTGCAGGAGTCCATTGGCCGGTTCATTGATCCATTGATACATTTCAGCTCTGCTGGAAATGACTTGTGTGCAGCCCGCTACTGCCAGCAACAAGCTGTAGTATAGGATAAGTTGTAAATAATTAAGTTTCATAGCTGATGGGTTTTGTTGAGTGCCAGGATGACTTCTTGAGTGATGTCGATGCCTTCGTTGGCATACATCAGGTTACCGTCTTCGGTGGTGCCAAGGATGATTTCGAAACCCTTGTCTTTGCCGTAGTTAGCTACAAAACTGTTGATTTGCATGATGGCGCCGCCTAGTAACTTCATTTCTTCTGCTTCCATCTGCGCCTGCATCGATTGCCTGAATTGCTGCCATTCCTGATTGCGGCGAGCCAGCTCCATTTCCAGTGTTTTGACCTCACTGGCAGTCAGTCTTTTGCTGTTTTGCTTCAGGCGATTGCTCAGGTTTAGTGCCAGGCTATACAAAGTGTCTGACTGTTGTTGCAGGGTGGCAACCTTGCGGTCAAATTCCATTTGTGCTTCCTGCATGCCTTTGTATTGTGCTACGATTTCCGCAGTGCGCACATAGGCGATCTCCGGTGTGCTGACTTGCTGGAATAGCAGATATCCCATGACCATCAGCAGTAGTGCCAAATTGATTGCGGTTAGTTTCTTTAACATGATGCTTATGATTTTGTGTTTTTCATACTGAATTTCACCCGGTAGGTCACCTGTTCTGGCGTGGTGCCAATGAGGGTGTAGACCCTGTTTTTGGTTTTCTTGCTTCGGAATGAGGCGTATTTACGCAAGTAGATGAGGTATTGTACAGGGTTCCCTCCATCGTTCACCGGCCTGATTTTACTTTTGGTAACCGGCTTGCCCGATTGATCGACGATGGAAAAGGTCATGTTTGAAAGTGATGGTCCATCGTTACTTGCCATGGTAAACCGCAGCTCACCGTGGCTTACCTCATAGACTTTATTGCTTTCTTCCGAAACTGCCAGCAGGTTGATGCAGGCGTTTGGATCTACCGGCATCATGGAAAAACCGAATACTTCTCCTGGCAATGTGCCGGATTGTCGGGTTTCATCAACCGTGATGTGATAGTTGGTGGAGACCTGCCATGCATATTCCTTGTTGCGGCTCAAAGGCGGCGCAGCGATCGGGTAATTGAGGCTGTTGCCTCTGATCGATCTTTTGCTGAGGACTGGTGGATTACTGCTGATGGCTGCTAACGGCTTTTGGCCTTCCAAAACTTCCACCAGAATGAAATTGTAGGTCAGTGTCCCATCCGACGGAAAAGAAGGCATCCAGCTAAATGTTGGATAGGATTGATTCAGTTGCTGGTTTTGTGCTGGAAATACCGGCTTTGGACTCGATAGCGTAACGTTTTGGCACTCACCGTGATAGATGGTCGCACATAGTAATCCCAGTACGATAGTGATGTTTCTGATCGTTTTCATGCGTATAATGATTAAGTCTGTTGGTCGCCGATTGCTATTCAGGCGTCAGGTTTTATTGTTGCTGCTGACTGATAAGGTCATTTAGTTTCTTATTCATTTTATTGACCTTTTTCTGCAGTTTGTTGTGCTTGACTGAGAGCGCACTGAGTTCAGAGGTTGTCTGGTCAACTGTGGTATTCAGTGCGGCGTTTTTCGCTCTCAGGTCTTTGATGGTTTCCACAAGGACAGGTATCATGCTATTGTAATTGACGGTATAGAAGCCGTTGGCTCCTTCGTTGACTACCTCCGGATAGAAGTTCATCAGCTCCTGTGCGATGAAACCATATTGCGTGCCATGAGCAAACTCGTGACCAGGCGCCTGGTTGTGGTCAAATTCATAGTAAGTGCCTCGTATGGAGTCGATGTTGTTGACCATTTCAGCCGAGATGGTCTGAATGTCCTTCTTGAAACGGGCATCGGAAAGTTGTAAGAGGTTGCCATTTAAAGTAATAGATCCATTCACATCCAGGCGGGTGGCAGGGGTGGGATTGTTGATGCCTACGTTACCGGCGAGGTCAATTCTCATTCTTTCATTGCCCGTGTAAGTAGCGCCTGCGGTGTGGTTTTGACCATCATTGAAGGTGTGAAAAGAAATCCCTTCGTTGTACATCATCTTGATGGCCTGACCACCGTCTGTGCCTCCACTCAGGAAAAGCAGCTGATTGTCATCTGTGGGCGATGCGATGACATTGTTACCAAGAATGGTAGCCAGACCGCCACCTGTTTGTCCGATGGTACTGTAACTGCCAAAAAGCGCATTGAGTCTTTGTGTGCCTCCAATGTGAAAGGCGGCTAACGGTTCTGTGTTGGTGTTGATGCCCAGTTTGCCATCTTCTGTCAGGCGAAGTCGCTCATTGCCCTTCAGGCTGAGGATGGTGTTGCCTCCTGAATTGTTTTCCAGGATGATTCCTGTATCTCCTGTGCTTTTTTTTACACTGAGTCCTGCATCTTGTGCCATGCATGGTGAGATGGCCAGTGATAAGATGGTGACTAACAAATACCATTGTTGCTTGTAATAGGATGTTTTCATAGTAAGTTATTTGATTAAGCTTGGTTTTGGATCATCCCTGATCCGTTTCTGTAATTCAATACCGGACGCTGTGGAGAGGAATGGAGAAAGTTTTTGAATTTTTTTAGAAAAAAATCATCAGTCATGTTGGTAGAAGGTGTTACCAGATAGGAATCAGCGAGTTAGTTGGTACTGGGGTTGAAAGGGTGAATCATGGTTGATTAACGGATTAACCTCATTGATCGTCATAATTTCCAGCTTGATCGTACTTTCTTGTCTGGTTACAAGTCCTCTTTTATGTTTGCAGCCGATCGGCAAAATCCAGGACAGGACACAATCTATACTAATGAAAAAAATCAATATGAGTAAGTTACTCATAGTGGTCGTTTGGTTTTTATTTTCTACGATCAACTATGGCTATGGACAGAATGGTGGTGATACCTTTAAGCGCATTGTTGGTGACATGGTACCTACCTCCACACAGATCAAGTTTTATGCGCTGTTCAAAGGGGCGGAAAATGTAGGATGGTTCACCAATGGTGACCTGAACACTCCGTACTATCGGGCAGATTATTCCTATAAAGGGAAAAGCTTCTCCCTTACTTTCAATGAACATGACCGGGTCATCAAGGAAGTGCGTTCCAGCAAGCGTATTCCTGTGCCGGTAGGCGTGGAAGAATATTTCGCGACCAATTATAAAGGGTTTAAGTTGTTCAAAGTCTCCAAAGTTAGTTTGTTGGATCCTCAGAGACAGGAGCCGCCAGAGGTTTACTTTGAGTTGGATGTGAAAAAAGGCGAACGGGTCATCCTGTTCCGCTTCGAAAAAGACCACGAAATGTTCCAGGGTGTTGACATGGAACTAGGTGAATTCACCAGTTA
>ERZ1740068.262-NODE-262-length-29789-cov-7.792662_pt1 | contig 29789 bp, 29 predicted proteins | sample MGYA00581735_ERZ1740068 | MGnify/ENA primary metagenome ERZ1740068 (study PRJEB43018, sample SAMN04849740) | marine metagenome | isolation source: floating plastic debris | place: Pacific Ocean | collected 2008-08-30 | study: EMG produced TPA metagenomics assembly...
ACAGCAAAAACTATTCAACGCTTTAGACCCTGACCGAAGGAGAAAAGCCCAATGGGTTGCCAAAAGCAGCAACTATTTATCCCTGGGTGTAGGCTTTACTTACATTTTTTTCCCAGTGGTGCCTTCCGTGCAGTTCTGCTATTTATTGGTGGTGCCTTGGTTGGTGCTCATCTTGGTTAAAAGGCAACCTGATTATTATCGTGCCTTTTCTTTTGAGGAGTCGCCTTATGAGGGGTTTAATTTAGTGTTTTTGAGTGCTTGCGTTAGCCTGATGGCCAAGGGTTACTATCAATTCACTTTGCTTCATTACAACAATTTGTTGTGGATCACCCTGGTCCTCTGCCTCCCTCTTTCCTTGTTGTTTTATCGATTGGTTTTTCAGGAATTTCAATTTGGTACAGCAACTATAATCGCGAAAACAACCCTCTTGTTTGCCGTCTTCATTCCTATGGCCCTTTATATAGGCGCTGCCCTGCTCATACTCAATTGTACTTTAGATTATTCAACCAGCTTTCGCACCAACGCCTTTTTGGTAGATAAATATTCTTTCACCGAAGATGAAAACACCCCTACTGAGTTCGCACTGGAAATAGAATTTCAAGATGAATTCGATCACCTCACCACCCTAAACGTTGATGAACAACGCTGGAATAACTTTCGCATTGGACAGCCACTACAGTTCAAAATACGGAAGGGGTGGCTGGGTGGGCCTTGGTGTACTTCGTTTGTTCCAGTGAATCATCTTGACTTTGGTTTCAAAATAGCGACCGATTCTGACCGTAAACCATTGAACTCCAGTTATACGATTATCGCCACTAACGGATATGTTGATACACTAAGGAACACTTCGGACAGTACCCACTTTCAACTCTGTTTCGATCGGGAATATATCATTACGTTCGGTAGCGAAGGCTACCAGAGCAAGACCATTTTATTCGACACTAAAAATGTTCCTGAATCTATCGTTGACCGGGCGGGAGGCGAACGGCCCGGAGCGGTAAATTTGTTTCCGCTGGAAAATCTACAGCAAAACAATACGGTGGCACGCTTTTTCTACGATCCAGAAAAGGCAGATTTCTATTTTGAGTTTTTCGCCAATCAGACGCGGGTGCTCAGCTCGCCTTAGGGCATCTTACCCGATAGACCAGAAGGGTTTTAAAAGATGCATTTAGCTGGTGCTATATAGCTCATTCCGTCGTAAATTCGATTCTGTAGATCAACTACATTTCTGGACTATGCCCCAACACCGCGTCCCTTTCGAGGGAGTGCTCAATATCCTCCGTTTCAACTGGCATTTTTATGTGTTGGCCGCTGTGTTGTTGGTCGGCATTTTGGTCAGTACTGTTTTTTTACCCGTTGAATGGAAGCCTTTCGTATTGCTGTTGGCAGTCTTGGGTAGCTTGCCCATCGTAGTTTCGTTGTTGGTTTCCTGGTATGTGTACGATGCTTCGTCCCTCTACCAACTGCCGTGGCTCCAAGGGGTTTCTTTTCAAAAGGCACTGACCCTCAATGCCGGATTTGATGAAACCACTGTTTTGCTCCAACATCAATTCCCTTTTTGTGACCTAACGGTAGCCGATTTTTACAATCCACAACAACACACCGAAGTTTCGATCAAACGGGCGCGAAAGGCCTATCCGCCACAGCCACAAACGGTATCGGTTACCACTACTTCCTTGCCTTTTCCCGATGCTGCCTTCGATGGAATTTTAGCCATTTTATCCGCCCACGAAATTCGAGACGAGCAAGAACGGATCGCTTTTTTCAGAGAGCTCAAACGAAGCCTAACACCCGATGGACGGGTTTGGGTGACCGAGCATTTGCGCGATGTTCCCAACTTTTTGGCCTACACCCTGGGCTTTTTTCATTTTCATTCCAGGGCTACATGGTTGCACACCTTTCATCAGGCAGGCTTTTCGATACAGGGCGAGTTAAAAACCACTCCTTTCATCACCACTTTTGTGCTTACCGCCGATGGACCTTCACTTTAAAATTATCGGAACATTGCTCATGGTCTTGGCCTTGGCCCATGGGATTTTCCCCCGGTACTTCAATTGGAAGGAGGAGCTTCAGCCGTTGAGCCTTATCAACCGTCAAATGATGGAGGTGCACACCTTTTTTGTAGCCTTGGTGGTTTTTCTCATGGGGCTGCTGTGTTTCATCGAAGCCTATGCTTTGGTGGAAACTGCATTGGGCAAGACCATTTCTGTCGGCATGGCCATCTTCTGGACCGCACGACTGTTTGTCCAGTTTTTCTGGTATGCTGCAAAGCTCTGGAAAGGCAAAGCTTTGGAAACCTCCATACATGTTTTGTTTAGCTTGCTTTGGTTTTATGTAAGCATTGTTTGTTGGGCCAATGCACTGGAAGCACTGTAAGCCGACCACGAGGTTTTCACAATGCAAGCTTGTAACCTAATGCAAGCCGTTTGGGTCCTTTTCCGGCAAGAGAAGGGCAATCCATCTTTCATTCATTCGAAAAATCCTCAACCAATCGAGATAATAAGTTTCTTTGCACCACCATGGCGGCACTCGTTTATTACCTGGTTCTTCCCCTGCTCTACCTCATTTCTATTCTTCCTTTTTGGGTGCTCTACCGCATCTCTGATTTTTTATTTGCAGTGGTGTATCACCTGATCGGTTACCGCAAAAAGGTAGTGATGAACAACCTGCGGAATTCATTTCCCGACAAATCCGAAGCGGAACTACAAGGAATCCAGAAACGCTTTTATGTGTTTTTCTGTGACCTGATTCTCGAAACCCTGAAAACGCTAACGGTTTCCCCCACCACCTTAGCGAAACGACTTGCCTTCAAAAATTTAGAGGTATTCCAGCGCTACTACGATCAAGAGCAAAGTATCATTATTGTGATGGGCCACTGGGGCAACTGGGAATTGGGTGGCGCCCGCTTTGCCATTGAGCCTTTGCACAAGCTCTATGTCATTTATCATCCGCTACACAACAAGTATTTCGACCGCCTGGTGTATTACATGCGCACCCGTTTGGGCAATGGGCTTTATGCCATGAAAGACACCCTTCGAGGAATGGTACGCGACAAGGCGGAACTCAACGCTACGGCCTTTATTGCCGACCAAACCCCTTCTCGGCGGGGTGCTCATTGGATGCAGTTTCTCAACCAAGACACTCCGGTATTTACCGGTACCGGAAAAATTGCCCATAAAATGAAGTACCCGGTGGTGTATGCCGGAGTGAGGCGTACCAAACGTGGGCATTACGAAATTGAGTTGGAGGATTTGGTTCCCAACCCTGCTGAAGTTGATCCTGTTGAGATTTTAGAGCGTTTTAACCGCCGGTTGGAGAAAGACATCAAAGAATTACCAGAAATCTGGTTGTGGACTCATCGGCGATGGAAGCACAAACGTCAGGAGTAGTACGTATATTTGCGCCATGCTTCGGTTAAAGGATTTGATGAAGGCAACGAAGAAGTTTGCCAAGGAGGACAGGAAGAAGAGTTGGAGGCTGACAATTTCTACGGCTCTGCTGTTATTGAGCGCATTTTTTCTGGCCCTGGCGCCTTTTCATCTGGCCATCCGCATCCCAGCCTCTTTGGTTGCCGGGTTGTTGCTGGTACGCATGTTCATCATCTACCACGACTATCTGCACCACACCATTCTGCGCAATTCTAAGTTGGCCGAGGTGATATTTACCATTTACGGACTGTATACGCTCAATCCGCCAAGCATTTGGAAAAGGTCGCACGACCACCACCACAAACACAACGCAAAACTCTTCACTACCGCTATTGGCACCTTTCCGGTGGTAACCAAAGAAAAATACCACTCCTTTTCTTCCAAGGAGCGCCTCAACTATTTGTTTATTCGCCACCCCTTGACGATTGCAGCTGGCTACATTTTCGCATTTGCCTGGGGCATGACCATGCTTTCGTTGATTCGCAGCCCTAAAAAGCATTGGGATTCTGCTCTTGCATTACTCCTTCATTTTGGAATTGGACTAACGGTGCTGCTCACCATGGGTTGGCTTGCCTTTCTGTTGGGCTTCTTGTTGCCGGCTTTAGTTTCGAGTGCCTTAGGCTCTTACCTGTTTTATGCGCAACACAATTTTCCCAGTGTCACTTTTGCCGATCAGGAAGGGTGGACCTACATCAAAGCCGCGTTGGAATCGTCAAGCTATATGAAAATGCACTGGGTATTGCACTGGTTTACTGGTAACATAGGATACCACCACATTCATCACGCCAATGCCCGCATTCCCTTCTACAACCTGCCTAAAGTGTATGCTGCGGTGCCCGAATTTCAGGAGGCCAAAACCACCTCGCTCCTACCCGGAGACATCTGGAAGTGCCTGCAATTGAAAGTGTGGGACCCGGATGCTGGCCGGATGTTGAAAGCCAGCGAGTTGTAGACGCTCTACCCATCAGAACAAAGACTAATGAAAAAGGGCTTCCAGATTTTTGGAGGCCCTTTTTGTTAAAAGCGATTTAAAAGTGTTTGCCAGGTGATGCTTCGATCTACGGACGAATAAACTTCATCTGATAGGGTTTTCCATCTACATTTAAGTGCAGTACATAGGTTCCCGAAGCCCACTGCCCGGCTTCGATGTGCAGTCCCTGGCTTTGTAGTTGGCGATTGCCGCTGGCCATCAACTGTCCATTGAGCGAATAAACCTCAAAATACAAGGAACGCGTACGCACGTCACCAAAGCGGATGCGTACCGTTTCGTTGATCGGGTTGGGTTCGATGCTCGGAAGAATAAGATCCCGTGTCGTTGGTTCTACAATTGTATGGGTCACCCGAAAAGAGATTTCCGGTTCTCCTTCCACCCAAAGGGTGTAGGTACCAGTATCTTTCAATGCGGCCGTCAACCGATCGTTTTCGAGCATATCGGTAAAAAAGCTATTGTAGGGAATGTCGTCGGCATAACCAATTTGACTAAAGGAATAGTACTGTAACTCCGGAGCAGTAAAGTGCATATTAAATGACTCTCCGTTGAGTTGCCATTGGCTTCTAAAATACAATGCCGTTTCACCGTTGCGGTCGCTATACCATTGCTTGAATTCAAAGGTTTCGTCCGGATCGATGTAATGCACCGATTGGTCGCGGATGGTACGGCCGTTGGAAATTCGCTCCAGGCGAAGGGGCAGGGTGGTCGGGTTGGAAGCTCCCTTCACCCCATTGTTCGATGAAGCTGTTGGTGCCTCGACGATCCAAAACACGTTGCATTCGTCAAAGTTGTATCCATAACCGTTTTGACAAAACATGTATTTACCGGGTTGATCTACCCTTCGATCACCCGTATACACTTCGCGAGCGGTGCTGCTGGTAATGTGTGAGATTTGATAGGCGCAATAACTGGGCATACAATTCCAGGTGGGTTGTCCGTAGTAGTGAAACTTCAAATAATCATCAGGTGCCAATACAAAGGTTTTGAACTGAAGTACATTGACATCCTGAACCGGTTGGCCTAAACGATGCAAGGTAACTTTAAAGCCACAATCGCAGCCTCCGGCGTGAGCAAGCACCGGGAAAAACAATAAAAAAAACAACAGGTAGGAGAGTGCATGTTTTGATTTCATAGTGTTAGACAAATGTTGAGAATAGGACCTTAACGTATTCGTGCTAAACGCATTGTGCCGTTCGCCATTTCTTTGAAAAGAATCAATGGCCTACCCAATCGGTAATGCCTTCACCAGAAATGTCTGTCGATGATTGTAGCGGATTTGCAATACCCTACCCTTTGAGAGTCGATGCATGCTATCTGCGCCAACCTTATCAGCTTCACGCAAACAACCCCAGGCTCTAAAATACCGTCGAATTTGAGACAAAGACCGATGGATATCTCGTTCTACCTGCAACAGTTGACGTACTTCTCGCAACGTCCACCAGCGTGCTTTTTTCGGGTGGTTTTCTTCCTGCTCCTGCAATAGATTCCAGAGCAAGCTCCCCCCCGAACGTTTGAGCAGCGGTTGATGCTTTTTCCTACCGCGCTTGCGGGGTTTTAGGCCTTCCAGGCCTTGCTGTTGATAGGATTTGCACCACAGCCTTACGGTGCTGTAACCAATTCCCAGTTTACGGGCAATACTGATTCGGGTTTGCCCCTCTTGAAACACGCCTTGAATGACTTTTTGCCGCAACTCCCACAGGGTTTTCGACTTGGCATAGCGCAGGTTTTTCAATCCGTACATGAGTTGAAGCTAAGCGCTAATATTTTACGAACCTATTCTATTTTGGCAATTGACGCCCTTTTCTTGTGAACGTAGCCTTGTACACAACCAAGTGCAAGAGGAAACTAAGAAGGAAAGGAGTTACTGACTGAGGATTTTTGAAGAGTCGGCTATCTTGGTCTTGTTGACCATCACCCCCACACCTGGTCATCTCCAAATTTTTTGATTCAGATGCTTCAATCCTATGTTGCGGGAATGCACTTCCCACAGGCTTTGTCAAACCACCAAACGTTTGCCCGGCAAGCGGGCTACTCTTGGTGGGAACGCATAAAATTCAACCATAAAGTAAACCTGGGTTTTCGAGCGGCCAACGCCCGCCTCAAAGAGACCCTCGAACGAGGCGCCTGTTTTTACGGCCCTTTCAAAGGAGAATTCGGCCACTTTACGGCACATACTCTTCCCTTTTTGATGTACCTCCACCAACAAGGCGTGCGCATTCACTACTGCGGCATGGATTTGCACCGGCCGCTTTTGGTGGATGAAAAAGGCGAGAGCATTGTAGAAACCGCCGTTTGGTTGCGCGATTTTTTCGGTGAAGTGCCGCCAGTTTCTAATTCTACCGTACCTCCCGCTGATGTTATACAGCAGATGCAGCAGTTCTACAGCCGGGCGCAAGCTACCGACCTTCCGCTTTGGGACATTGCCGACGATTTCTTCTATTGGTTTGTTCATCGACAATGGCTCCTCAAAGGGCATACACACACCTACGACCTTTCCAAATTTTACAAATCGCGCTACGAAAAAAGTTGTGTCATTTTCCCACGCTCGAAAGGGGCACGAGAAAGCCACAACCACGGCCTTGCCTGGGACTATACCAAAGTAATCGACCGTCTATTGCCTTGGTACGACCACATTTACGTTTGCGGCCATCCCGCTCAGGTGCTGCACCTCGAAGCCCGCCCAAAGGTGGAGTTGCGCATCACTGCTGACAATGCCAGCATTTTGGAGGCTTGTTCCAACGCTAACCTGATTCTTACCCAACATTCGGGGGTCAATAACTTGGGAGAATTTACCAATACGCCCGTCTTGTTGCTGTATCGGGGTGGTGAAGGGCCAGAAGACATCGGTAGCCTCAACAACACGCTTTGGTTTCGGCAAGGATTGCAAGAGCAATACCCGCTTTCGTATGCCTTTGACCTGGACCAACTCGAAGCTTTTGTGATTCAACACACCAAAGTACCAAGGGGATGAACAACCAACTAACCGCCTATTTCCAGCAAAGGCCACACTTAGGCGTCTTCATCCAGGCAAGGATGGGATCTAAGCGACTGCCCGAAAAAATGGGTAAGCCGTTTTACGGCAGTCAAACCATTCCTATGCTCCTCATTGAGCGGCTTCTAAAAGCAGGAATTCCGGCTAACCAACTCTTTTTGCTCACCACCAACTTACCTCAGGATTTTGGTCTTGTTGAAGTAGCTGAACGTTTTAGCATTGGAGTACACCGTGGCCCGGTCAACGATGTGCTTACCCGATTTGTACAAGCCGCTCACCGGTTCAGCAAAAGCACCATTGTACGGGTATGTGCTGACAATCCCTTTTTACAGCCCCAATACATATTGCCGCTTTTGATGCGCCTGGAGCAAGAAAATGCGGATTATGTCACGTACCAATTTGCAAGTGGTCTACCGGCCATTCTTTCGCATACCGGCCTCTGGTCCGAAGTCTGTAGCCTGAGCGCACTAAAACAAGTTCGGCTAAAGACGAACAAAGAAAACTACCGTGAACATGTCACCAATTACCTCTACACGCCCAATTCTGGTTTTCGTTGCTCGTTCGTTCCGGTTCCTTCCCCATGGGACAATTTTCAAGATTACCGTTTGACGGTAGACACCGAGACTGATTTTAATGCCTTGAAAACGCTCTATCTGTTGTGGCAAGCTCGCCCACAATCTCTGCCCCAACTTTTACTGAATAACCCCGAGTGCTGCACCCACATGGCCTCTCAAATTTTAGCCAATGCTAAATGAACCTACTTATTTGATAGGTGAAATCGGTCAGAACCACAACGGTTCGCCCGATCTTGCCATGCTGATCATCGACCTCATTTCCCGCCCGGTGAAAGAAGAAGTTACCGGAAAGATGCTTTGCGGCATGAATGCCGTAAAACTCACCAAACGCGATCTGAACCAAGAACTGAGTCGATCACAAATGGAGCAACCTTACCAATCGCCTCATTCTTTTGGTAAAACCTACGGTGAACACCGTGCTTTTCTAGAGTTGAGCGATGAGACACATTACGACATTTACCTCCACGCCAAATCCAAAGGGCTCGACTTTGTAGAGACCTTGTGCGCTCCGGGGTGCTTGTCGTTGCTGCGCTACTTTGAGCCTGATTACCTAAAAGTAGCAAGCCGCGACCTTACCAATCTGCCTTTGTTGTTAGCATTGGCCGAAACCGGTATTCCAATGATCGTGTCTACCGGTATGTCGGGCGAACGTGAATTGGGCGAAGCAGTAGAAGTTATCACCCGCTACCACGATCGGCTTTCGATTTTACATTGTGTTTCGCAGTACCCTACTGCCCCGTCCAATGTGAACCTTGCAACCATTCCTTTCTTGCAGAAACGATACCCGCAATTTACCATTGGTTACAGCGACCATACCATTGGCATATCTACCCCGGTGGCAGCTTGTGCCTTGGGAGCTAAAATCATTGAAAAACACATTACCCTCGACCGTAGAATGAAGGGCAGCGATCAAGCGGGTTCCTTAGGCCCGGATGGGGTGCACCGAATGGTACGCGACATTCGGGTATTGGAAATGGCCCTTGGCAAATCGGCCTTGTTTGTGGAGCCAGACACCAAATCTGCCCGCTACAAATTAGAACGGTCAGTGGCGACCCGCAGGCGGCTAAGGAAAGGCGACCTCGTGAAGGAATCGGACCTGCACTTGCTATCGCCTGGTGACGGCCTCAAGTGGTCAGAACGACACAAGATCATTAACAAACGGGTGACGACCGATGTCCCTCAAAATGAAATTCTATACTATGATTTCGTCCAGTGAATTTTTTGCCCATCTCGATCGACTTACGCTGAGTACTCCTTACCCTACTAACCTTTCTGAGTTGCCAAATGAAATGCACGACCACATTTTGGAGAGTTTTCAGGAAGATTATGGCCGGTATTATTTCGGTCAAGGTCCGATTTCATTGAAAAAGGTAACCGATTTCCCAGGCCTTTTGGCCACTTTGCTTTACCGGGTTTCCCGGTACCTGTACCTGCGCAACCGAGAAGACCGGGCGTTGATTACTTCGAATGCGGCTCGTTACCTCACGCACATGGAGTTGTATTACTCGGCTGACATTGGTCCGGGCTTGAAAATCAATCACGGCTTAGGTCTGGTGGTAGGAGCCCGGGTAAAACTGGGAAGGCAAGCCTTGCTACACCACAACGTCACCCTCGGAGAAAAAAACGGGGGACGCCCGGAGATTGGAAATGAAGTGACGATCTACCCCGGAGCTATCATTATTGGCAAGGTGCACATCGGAGACAAGAGCACCGTTGGTGCGAACAGCTTGGTGATGCACACTTTTCCTCAAAAAGCATTGCTGGTAGGTTCACCAGCTCAAAACTTACGCGCATGATTAAATTAGTATTGACCGATATAGATGGCGTTTGGACGGACGGCGGCATGTTCTACGACCAAACAGGCAACGAGTGGAAAAAATTCAACACCTCGGACAGTGCCGGTGTTTTGTTTTGCCACCGCCTGGGCATTCCGGTGGGGATCATTACCGGAGAAAATACGGCAATTGTTCGCCGAAGGGCCGAAAAATTGGGTATCGATTATTTGCGCCAGGGCATCGTAGACAAAGTTTCTGAAGCCAATTCGATTCGTTTGAAACTCGGCCTGGATTGGGAGGAGGTAGCTTACATCGGGGATGACCTTACCGACCTGGCGCTACTCAAAAAAGTGGGAGTGGCTTACGTGCCGGCCAACGCTCCTGATTACATCAAGCAAATGGTGCAAGGAGTAACCCAAAAAGCAGGAGGAGAAGGTGCCTTCCGCGAATTTGTGGAAGCGCTGTTGCGTCCGAAACTCAACGAACTCGTAGCCAGTTACCTCCACTATTCATGAAGCAACTGTTGCAGTTGCTCCGCCTGGGGCAGCATCAAGAAAGGTTTGGACAGTATGGCCCGGAGTGGATTGCCTGGAAATCGATTAGCACCATGCACTCTTACCGCATTCCCGCCACTGACAATTCGAAGTGGTTGTTGTTGCGCTACCTGCCGGGATGTATTCGATGGGTGCTCTCGGCTAAGCCTTTGGTAGTAGAAGCTCCCGGCAGCAAAGAAGCCGTTTTGCACATTGCTCCTAAAGGGGAAGACCGCAACCATGAATACCTGTGTTCGGTGCGTCAACCAAAGGCCTTAATGTGTTTGTACAAAAGTAACCTTGGGCCAATTTCCAATGCGCACCGTTTCCGCTTGTTGTGGCAGCTACTCCCTTTGTTATGGTTTCTCCTTCGGGCCACCTGGCGCTTCCCCGACCGGTACCGGAATCTGGCTTTTGCCTTGCGCGAATGCCTGGAAACGGCTTGTTTACTCCAATTGTTACAACATCACCATATCGAGCGGGTATATATGTTTGGTGGATTTGAGAAAGATGCCAACCTGTTTGCACTGGCTTGTCAATCGACTGGTATTTACATCCATAAAATTCCATCGTCCAATTCTTTGATCTATTTCTACACCTACCTCATTGCTGACGAATTGGCATTGACTACTGCCTACCATCAAGAGGAGGCCAACCGGCTGTTGGGCATGAAATGGAACGTGGGGAAGTTGAGTGAATGGCCACCGATGAATGCACATCGCCTGCATGTGCAACTGCCTACCTACCGCAAGCCTCCGCCACAAAGCCTGGGCTTTTATTCCCGGGGAGCATGGTTTCGAAAAGTAGCAGGCGACAGTTCGCGCAATGCCGGAGAGTTAGCCTCAGAATTTGAATTGATCCGTCAGCTGCGCGCTTATCATGTAAAGCATCCGCAGGTAAACCTCACGGTTTTTCTCCATCCTATCGAACGATCTAATCTGGAAGCCTACCAAAAAGCGGAGGGTTATTACCGGACGGTGATCGGCAGTTCCGTGCAGGTTTACCCTTTCGGGAAAGATACGCTGGAGGGCTTTGATGCGGTAGACGTAGCCATCTCTTCTTATTCTTCTTCCAACATCGAACGGTTGTATTGCGGCTTTAAAACCTTGTTTGCTCCGCTACACATGAAGAATCCGTTGTTCAACACCCGGGTAATGCAACCCATTACGATTCTTGATGCCGAACAGGTGGAACCGGTCATCAACAAAACCTTGGCTTTGAGCCGACAGGCCTTTTTCGCCCAAGAAAACTTGTCTACCTTTTTGGCAGCATCAGTTCAATTGACACCCGATTCCTTATCCTCCGAAGAACAAAAGATTGCTTGAGGGCAAGAACCAATACTAAAAGGGGGATTCCAGCAATGAATGATGAGTTTACTTCCTCCATCTTCATTTTTCTATTGTTGTCCATTACGCTGGTTGGTTACCTTTTGTGGCATAAACGGAACGGTTATACTGAATACTCGAGAGCGGAAGACCAACCTGACCAAACGGGTTGAATGATTTGAAGTTTCTAATTTTCTGTCAACTGAGCCAAGGCAATTGACTTTCTACCTCATTAAAGTGCGCCAAGTGTTCCAAATTGTATAATTTAAACCGGTACTTAGACCCCAAGTGTGATGCAACAACTTATTATTCTCGGAACCGGAGGTAATTGTATTGACATTCTCGATACTGTAAACGAGATCAATGCCCGTACACCTACCTTTGAATGCATTGGCTTTTTGGATGACAATGAGTCGACATGGGGCACTGAATGCCATGGTATCGAAGTACTTGGAAATTTAGAATCGGCTCAAAACTATCCCAAGGCCTATTTTGTAAATGGTATTGGTAGTCCTTTCAACTTCTGGAAGAAGGAAGCCATCATTCGCAAAACAGGTTTAAGCATTGATCGATTTGCCACCATCGTGCACCCGAGCGCGCAAGTTTCTCAAATGAGTTCACTGGGCCGAGGGACGGTGATTTTACAAAATGTGGTGGTCGCTTCCAATGTGCGCATTGGCCATCATGTAATTATTCTGCCCAACAGTGTCATCAGTCACGATGACGTGATCGGAGACTACACGGCCATCACCGGTGGCGTTTGTATTTCGGGTGGGGTAACCGTGGGCAAACTGTGCTACATTGGCACCAACAGCGCGGTGATCGGGAACACGACTATCGGCGAACGCAGTTTGGTGGGCATGGGCAGCAATGTGCTTTCAGCCGTTCCGGCCAACTCGGTAGTGGCAGGCAATCCGGCTCGGTTCATACGCCACACCATTTCAGAAGCTTAAGTTGATGTTCCTACTTCTTAGGGAGTAGCATCGGACACCATTGACAGATAGTCAGCGGGCACGTGGTTGTTCACCAACGGGTGCTGAATGGGAGGCTCGTCTCGCTTGTATTCGCCCAATAGTGGATGGAAAAGCGTCATCAGTTCTACCTCTTTGCCGTACCAGATTTTGTCGTAGACTTTGCCGTACATGAATTGCGCCTTGGCCGGGCTGTGGTATTTTTCTCCGTAGGCACGGCAAGCACGCCCCAGGGTTTCGCGCAAATCGGGGCGAGTGACCAGCATCCGCAATTGATCTTTGACGTTTTCGGGAGTGGTGGAAAGCATGGGGCACTCGTTGAGGTAGCTGAACCTCCGGAAGATGTGGAGCGCATTTTCATACTCCTCCAGGTTGCCCAATACCGGTAAACCTGTAGCAAATCCTTCCATGGAAGTGAGCGCGTAGGCCCAGTAGAGTTGCTCTACCAGAATGTCAGCCTCTTCCCGCATGAGGCGCAACACTTCTTCATTTTGCACATTTTCGAGTAAAATGAGCTCTACTTGCAGGCCTTCTTGTTGCAATTCTTCTACCGCCCGAACCAAAAACTCCGTTCCTTTTATACCACGGTGGTTGGGTGCATGAATCACCTTTACCACACCGTTTTTCCCATTCGCATCGGAATAATGCGCTTTAGGTTGAATTTTATCGGTGTCTACCACAATCATATTCATGGGCATCACATCCCATCGCGGCATGGCATCAATTTGAAAGCCAACAATGACGCAATCGGCATTGAGTGCCCAATATTTTATGTTGCGTTCGGTTTGTTTTTCGATCCACACACGCCCGGGATAGTTGATCAAAAAACCGGTTTTGATGCTTTGATTTCTAATGGTGGAATTGCAATACAAATCACCTCCCACGCCAGTAATCACCACTTTGCAGCCAAACCAATGCAATAGTTGAGCTTCAAAAGGGCGCATCCAGGTATTGCACAAAAAGCCTCCGTAGAAATGGTGGTGGAATATATCGGCTCTTTTCACTGCATAGGTAAAGGCAATAATGGGCCGAAACCAGTTGAGCAGCATCTGATCGATTTTACCTATTCCGGTAACTTTCAATTCATCGGTAAAACCATCGAAAGTAGTTCGGTTTTGGTAGTTCATGTGCCACTTCATGAGGGTTTCCGAATGGTACCCATTGGCTTGCATGGCATCCGACCAATATTGGTTGTTCATCAGCGGATGATCGCCCCAAATGAGCCTTGGTTTCGCTTCGGGGTGCAGGCGGTGGTAGCGCTTTCGCTGCATCCTGATCATGAGCCAATAGGTGACTAGGCAGAGGTAAAAAACCGGAACCAGGGTCAGTAAGAAAATCAGGTTTTTGATCGGTTGAAACAATCGCATTGCGAAGAAGGGGCAATTTGTTGTAAAGGCGAATTTACATTCAGTGTAGCCGGGCCAATGTATCGGCTTCTAAGGCACGTAACATGCGGTTGAAAACAAAGATATACATGTTGCAGAAGTAGCTACATGGTGTCTGTAAAAAAGGAAATGACGTTGGCAAAAGACTACTCGTGGTACTCCGTAGGGAGCAGGTTGTTGACCAAAGGATGCTGAATGGTGGTTTGCTGCTGAAAGGTCGTGCCCAGGATGGGATGGTAAAGGGTTAGCAGATCTACCTCTTTGTGCCACCAAATTTTATCGTAGACGTTTTCAAAAAGTATATGAGCCGCTTTGGCACTGTGGTATTTTTCGCCGTATGCCCGGCTGGCTTTTCCGAGTATTTGCCGCAACCGGGGCTGCGTTACCAAACTACGCAGTTGGTGAGTAATGTTCTCGGGAGTAGCCGAAAGCATGGGACACTCACTCAGGTAGCTAAACCTTCTAAAAATGGGCAGTGCATTTTCACCTTCTTGTAAATTGCCCACCACAGGCAAACCGGTTGCGAAACCTTCAATGGCGGTGAGGGCATATGCCCCGTACAACTGTTCTACCAAAATATCCGCTTCTTCACGCATTAAGCGCAATACTTCTTGGTTTTGAACTCCTTCCAGCAACAATAACTCCACCTTTAGGCCTTCTACTTGCAAATTTTTAACGGCTTCAATAATGAATTCGGTGCCTTTGATGCCCCGATGGTTGGGCGCATGCATCACCTTGACCACTCCGTTTTGACCATTGGCAGAAGAATACCGTTGTTTGGGTTGAATGCTCTCCGTATCGATGGTAATCATATTAAAGGGCATGACATCCCAACGGGGCATGTCGTCAATTTGAAAGCCGAGTATTACGCAATCGGCTTTCAGCGACCAATAGTTGACGTTGCGCTCTACCCTGGCTTCCTCCTTCACCCGTTGGGGATAATTGATGAGAAAACCGGTTTTAACGCTTTGGTTTCTAATTTTCGAAATCCGATAGAGGTCCCCTCCTACTCCGGTGATCACCACTTTGGCACCCATCCAATGCAACAACTGGGCTTCAAAGGGCCGAAGCCAACATGCACTCAAAAAACCTCCATAAAAGTGATGGTGGAAAATATCAGCCCGCTTGATGGCATAGGTAAATGCCATTTGTGGTAAAAACCAATTGCGCAAGGTGCGGTCGAGGCGTGGAATGCCCAGCACCACCAGAGTATCGGTAAAACGATCGAAAGTACTCCGGTTTTGATAACGCATGTGCCACTTCATCAAGGTTTCGGAAGTGTAGCCTTTTTTCTTCATCGCCTCCGACCAATATTGGTTGTTCATCAGTGGATGATCGCCCCAAATGAGACGCGGAAGAGCATTGGGATGTTGTTTTCGGTAGCGTTGGCGCTGCCCATGGATAACCATCCAATACACAAACAGGCACAGGTGAAAGGTAGGCACCAGGGTAAGGGCCAGCACCGTATTTTTAATAAGCTGATAGGCCTTCATCAACGATTAGTCGTACCCGATTTTATCCAGGTAAGCGTTTACCCGGTCTTTGCATTTGTGCCTTACCGAATTGAAGATAAGGTAAGGATCGTGTAGGTCTTTTACCTTGCATGCTGCCTCCAATACCCTTATTCCACTGTCTTGGGTCAGAATTACCACCTGGCGATTTTCGGAGTCGCGTTCTACTACCTTACCAGGAATGCGCCCAATGTAGTTGCTCAACTCGGGAGCAGGTTGCACGCGCCAGAGGTGTACCTTTTCACCACGGAAATAGGTGTAGGCACCGGGATAGGGAGCCGATTGGGCACGAATGAAATTGAACACTTCCCGGGTAGTTTGCGTCCAGTCAATTTCTCCATCTTCGGGGCCGCGATGACACGTATAACTGGCTTGAGTCGCATCTTGGGGTACCAATTGAAACTTACCGGAAAGCAACAAGTCAATGGTTTCGTGAAGGGCATTTACCGTTACTTCGTGGGCTTTTTGCATCAACTCAGCAAGGTGCCATTCGTTTTGGAGGGAAATGCGGTATTCCAAAGGCTCACCCTTCTCATTGGCTACCAAGGGGCCAGCATCGTATTCAGCATTCAGCTGCAACATCCGCATTTCGTACTCCGGCTCTCCATTGATAAGGTACCAGGAAAGGCCTGCCCATCCGCGGTAGCGCGGCAAGCCTGAGCCGTGAAGCCCCAGATAACCGTGGGCTGAAAAATCGAGAAACTCGGTGGGCAAATAACTGCGCCAAACGCCTCCGCCTAAAATGACATCGGGTTGTGCGGCTTTGGCTTTTTGCAATAGCTCCTCCTCTACCTTATCGCTTATTGCATAAGGTATTTGTTGCGCTTGTGCCAGCCCTTCCAGGGATTCAGCATAGGTACGTTCATCAGGGTAACCGGGCATAAAAATCGCCAAAACCAGCTCAATATCCTTGCGCTCAAGCAAGGATCGAAAAGTGATAAGTGCCCTTTCTGTGCCTCCGATAAAGAGCACCTTGAGCTTTTTTTGAGCCGAACTTTCCATCAATGTGTTGGCGTTTCAGAATCTTTAAAATTCATAAATCCTCCTTCAAAATCCATCCCAATGCCTGCATCTACTGTAGCCGCGATGGTTTCTTCGATTGAGTGACCATTTCTGCGTGCACGTGCCGCCATTTCTCCTACCTTCAGCCCTTGAGCATTCAACTGCAGGGCCAGTCGGATTCCAAATTTTCCCGCATCAAAAGTCATGTAGCCAAAAGGTGCAATGTGTTGCGGGTAATGCAGAAGCCCGGATTTTTGGAGGTCTTCCACATCAATATTTCCCATAAAATGCCCCCATCGTAAAACCGGATGGGCAGTGGCTAATTCGGCAAAAGAAAGCCGAGCATCGGGGCCCAACAATTGCCGTGGATCAGTATGCTCAGCACATACTACAGCATCGGGCGATTTCATTTCCAGCAGCCGCCGAATTTCTGCATAGGGATAGCATCGGTAAGCACGTTCGGAGCCAGTAGCCGTAAACCAATCGAAATTCAGCTCCAATTTTTCAAAAGTGTTGGCAATGCACTTTCCGGTGAAGCCTCCGCCAAGGAGCACCAGGTGGTTGTGTACGGCTTCAATGCCCAAGCTAAAGAGCAGCTTTAGCACCATCATACCAGGATAATCCACCATGCTGTTTTTTTCGTAACGCTCATTAGTACCAATCACCGGAATACCTGCTTGTTGACAAGCGGAAAGGTCTATTTCCCCGGGTCGCCATTCCCAGGTTTCCCACATGAGTGGTAGGACCGCTGTAGGTTTCAGGCGCTTGATTTTCTCGCTCGTGATGGGCCGTAAAAAACCAGAATTGGTCATGATGTCTACCTTTTGCCAATTGGCCAAGGGCATATCGGTATCAAAGCAATGCAGTAAATCTTCTATACCGAGCGTTTTTGCCATTTCTCCGATGTGGCTGGCGTTCTCCTCGAAAGTACCGTGGCGTGAGTCGCGCCCAATGGCGTAGACACGGGCCCCGGCCAAAGCGGCCATAATGGGCGTGTAAGCATAAGGACCACTGGCACACTCAGTAAGTACAGTCAAGCCCGAGAGGTCCAGACCAAGGTGCCGTATCAAATCAGCGGACAGCTTAAAGCCCCGGTCTTTTTCTGCCTTTTTCAGCAACTGTTCAAATTCCTGGGTTTGCTCAGGCATAAGATGTATTTCGAATAAACTCTTTCAAATGTACGCCACCTGCTTGTTGCTGTAGGGCTTTGATTACCTCCAATAACATGTTGCGCGCTCCGGGTTCGGAACTTCGGTAGGCTTCCACTTGATCAGGCAAGGCCTCCTGAAGCGATGGCAGGTGTTGCTTCATTTGCGTATACTGCTCCATACTGCTGCTGTTGAGGTAGGTATGAATCGGATGAAACAGCATCACTTTCCAACCTACAACTTCCTGATACCGCTGAAGGCTCCACAACGGTTGCGGCTTACACATTTCGTAATCATCGGCCCAGAAAAAGGGAATGCGCACCAGGCTTGCTGAAGGAGAACGGTGTTGAAAGGGTTGGATACCCGGTTGCTCCGGTAAAAACACTGTACTGTCTACTTCTATCGGAGTAGCATGAGTTAGGCGGTTCAATATCGGACCGGATTGAACCACAGCGTGCGAGCGACTACTGACTGCCTCCGGCACCAGCTTCAACACGTAATCCAGTACTGCTTCCTCGGTATCTCCATGGGAAGAGCCTTTCAAAAAATTGGGATGAATCCCCAACTCGAACAATTCAGGGTGTTCGCGAAAACGGTCCAGCCAAGGGCTGGCATTCGTCACCATTAGGGTGGCCTTCACCCGGTGCTCCAGAATAAGGTTATACAGGTCTTCCAACACAAAATCAGGTACCCAATCTAAGTCAAATGTCAAAGCAAAACGACTCTCCATGATTTGTTACCTATTCTGTTAGTATGGCCAAACCAATGCCGTCGAAACCGAAACGGTTACCATTGTATAGCATGAATTTCTTGCCCCGGTGAGCAATGACCTCCTGCTTGTCGAGGGCTTCGGCATCCCACCCTTCTTCCGACACTTCGATGCCCACCCGATCGTCCATCCGTTGCCAATCGAGGCCATCCTGAGACTCAGCATAGCCAATACGGTAGCCTCGATTCTCTTTTTTGGTTGGATACCAGGCCCGATACCGCCCTTGTTCTACTACAATACTCGGCCGCGAAATATTGCTTTCGTTTTTCTGCAAAGGCAAACACACCTTGCCATCGCGCTGCCAATGAATGCCATCGGTAGAATGGGCGTGCTTGATGTCGTAGAAAGATTTTGCTCCTCCGGCCTCCGGTATTTCGAATTTAAAACCAGAGATGTACCACATTCGCCATTGATCGCCTTCTTTGCGAACGGCTCCCCCCGATACTATCCAGGGATCGAAAGAACTGCGGTCCATGATGGGTGCCGGAGAATACTTTTCGAAAGACCGGCCGTCGTCCTTACTGATGGCCAAACCAATGGCGGTATAAAATAAAGGTGCAGGCGCTCCCAGGTTCCAGCCGAGGTAGTACAAATAAATCCTGCCGTCGTGGCGCACCGCTGCGGTAGCCTGAACGCCATGATCGTCAAAAAAACCAAGTGGCCCCGGAGTCAAAACCGGCGATTGGGCCACTTCTCCTATGGCAGTGGGATTGCTGGCATCCCATTCGAACCATCCAACGTAAGTGCGCTGATCGGCATCGCGGCTGGTGAAAAAGATACGGTAAAGGTCACCCTCTAAGTGCAATGCGGTGGGAAGTGCAGCATGCGTACGCTGCCAATATTTACTGGAATCAGGACAAAATATCAGACCTTGTTTTTCCCATTTCATTCTGCCTCCTTTTTCACCAATATGGTCCACTCATACAAGGGATAGTCGTGAATCAGGGTAACGTATCGGGAAAGTTCGGTTTTGCAAAAGTCGAAATATTCAGAAGGATCAGCGTAGTACAAGTTTTCGGCCCGGTAGTCTACATAGCTGGTGAGCAAGTTGAAAGCAATGCCTTTTTTACTGTGCTCAAACATGTTGCGCAGCGTATTTTTCACAAACCTTGCCCAATCGGCTTCCGACTCCTTGAACCGAACGTTGAAAATACCCGAAGTAAACGTGTAGTCTGCCATACGGTCAACCGCACTATTGTGGTGCCACTTCACCACTGGGTTATCCCCTAAGTGTTGTTCAGCCGCAGCCAACATCTCAGCACTGATGTCGTAGCCATTAAACTCGGTTACGGGTACTTGTTCGGCAATCAGGTAATTGTAAAATTCGCCGTAGCCACATCCCAAATCATTCACCGAAACGCTTTCCAAGCGCGGGTCGATAAGGCTGGCCTGTACTGCAAAGCGGAGGATTTGTGATTCTTTGCTGTTCCAGCCCAAGCTTCGGTTCTCAATGCCGTAGCTTTTTAAGTTTTCGGTGTAGAGGGCCTCTACAGGGCCTAAGTTAACGCTCATGTCTTTTTGATGTATTCGCGGGCTTTCGTGCCTATATAGGTCATGCTGTCGGGCGTACTTTTTACCATGAGGCAGCCTGCACCCAAAACATTGTATTTTCCAATCGAAATCCCATCCCGCAAGGTAGAGTTAACCCCGATGAAACTGTTGGCGCCTATCCGGCAATGCCCGGAAACCACCACATGAGAAGATACAAAAACGTGATCTTCCACCACAGAATGATGCCCGATGTGGTTGCCGCTCCATAAAATAACGTTGCTCCCTATTTCCACAAACGGTTGCAAGGTATTGTCTTCAAAGATGAAGGTATTGTCACCGATCTTATCGGTCCAACTGGTGGTTTTGCTACTCACGTAAGTCAACAAATGGTAGCCTTTGGCCTTGGCCTCGTGGTAGAATCGTTCGCGCACCCGGTTGGTATCAGCATAGCTTAGGGAAACATACATTTCGTGATCAGCAGTTGCAAATACCGACTCTACCGTTTCAAAGTCCACCAAGGGACGATTGTAAAATTGGTCGGCCTCACGATAAGCGGCAGAAACACAAAAACCTACTACCGAATAAGGGCTATCGGCCTCCAACAGAAAGGCCACTACTTCGGCTTGGCCGTTGGCCCCAAATATTACCGCTTTTTTGGTCTTTTCCATAGCGATGTTCGCTTAGCTATTGTTCATGCTTCCTTGCTTCAGCTGATCGAAGGGAAGCACGTAAATATCAGGATAGGCTTGCAACAAGGTTTCCGGCGATTGTTCTAAAAGCTCTCGATTAAAGACTTTGGTAAAGTAAGCATAACGAGAATCGATGGTACCCCAACGGCGTTTAAAATTGTATACCCCATGTTGCGTATTCCAGGTACCGCCCCAATTCCAGTATTTGTTTCCGGCCTTGGCGGCTTCTATCATGGCTTGATAGATGATGAGTGCGCTGGGTTGTAAATTTCGATACGCGACAACCGTAGCTGGCGTATAATATTCTACCGTTTTATTGAAAGCAAACACCAACAATCCAGCTACCCGCTCACCTTCGCGTTCTGCCATGTACAGGGTCCAATGTTCTGCCGGTACCGTTTGGTGAATCCGTTCAAAAAAGGAACGCTCTTTGGGCTTACCACCTATTGCATTGATGTTTTCTACGTGAACACTGTGCAAAAACAGCAAGTCGTTTAAATCGTGTGATTTGCGCACCGACACCTTGCTTTTGATGGCTTTGCGAATATTGCGCGGCCGTGGTTCTGAAAAGAGTTTCAAGACATCAGACGCTAACGATGGACCATTGACGGGCAGTGGTGTGATTTGTCCAATTCTATTCGATTGATGGTCGTGGTTAAAATGGGTCGCCAACCAGGTCTCGTAGTTTCGATCAAATGGATTGCTAATCAAAGTCATGGCTGCGCAGTGGCGGTCTCTGGCATAGGCTTCGGCTGCGTGCAATAGTTGTTGATAGACTTTTTCTTTTTGAGTTTGCGAAAGTTCCGGATGAGCCATCACCGCGCCATTACTTCCATAGTAGGGCAGTGAATTGATTACCGGACCAAATCTTGGGTGCTCGTAATCCATTAGAGGCAAAGCCCCAATCAATTGTCCCTGTTCGTTTTCTGCTACCAGGTAATTCGATTGAGCTCCGGTTTGCGCAACAATTAGGTCCCTGTAAAACAAGGAAGTATATAACAGATTCCCCTCCGAAGCATAGAGCAAGTCCAAATAAGCATTTTCCTTCTGAGGTGTTAGCCGCTCAACCTGAATATTCATCATTACTGAATTACTCAAAAGTCTAAGGATTACTGCAATTCATCTGTTAAAGGCAGGAAGGTTTTCGGTGAGGTAAACCGTTCTATAGGAATGAAACAGAGAAGTACAGCAACCAAGCCTCCAACAAAGGTAGAAATTCCGATCTCTTTGGCACTTGAATCAAAAATAATCCTGTTCGTAACACCCAAAAAGTAAGTGGAACTTTAGCAATCAACCGTTGATAAATAACCACCTCAAAATCATCGGACTAAGGAGGAAACTCTAAATTTGAAAGTTTTCAATTCGGGTCGAAACCCAAATGCTTTTAGCCATCACCCTAATACTTTAGAGCAGGACAGTTTTCCGTTTCTGTTCCCGCTATACTTCACGAGCGATGAAAATTTCTGATACGCTTACCATCAATGCTTTTGGGCAAAAAGACCTCAATTATGAGGACAAGGTGTTTTTAACCTTCGATATCGATTGGGCCTCTGATCAGGTATTGAATTTTACGGTTGATTTGCTGGAGCAATACGAGTTGGGGGCAACTTTCTTTGTGACGCATCATACCCCCGTTCTGGACCGTATCAAGGCCAATCCCAAGTTTGAGTTGGGCATTCATCCCAATTTTAACTTTTTGCTAAACGGTGATTTTCGGTACGGGAAAACCTACCAGGAAGTAGTGGAATATTATTTTGCTATGGTACCCGAAGCGGTTTCTGTGCGTTCACATTCCCTGGTGCAGTCCACCCAAATTCTCGATACCTTTCAATCGCTCGGCCTCAAATTTGATGTCAACCTGTTGCTACCGCGAAGGTCTCAAATGGTGTTGCACCCGATGGAACATTGGGCGAAGGGCATGACCCGAATTCCGTATTTCTGGGAAGATGACATCCACCTGATTTATGGGGATGCTTTCGAAGTCGAGCTGTACCTCAATTCTGAAGGACTCAAGATATTCGATTTTCATCCCATTCATGTTTTCCTCAATTCCGAAAACTTGAGCCGCTACGACAGTGCACGGCCCCACCTTCAGGATTTTGAAAAGCTACAAGCGTTTGTCAATACACAACAAGAGGGCATTTTGGACTTTTTTCATCGCCTTGCAAAAGCTATCCGCTCATGAAAGTAGCCATTATAGGTAGGGGCGAGTGGTTGTATCGCTCGGCACGATTATTACACGAAAGTGGAATCGACATTCAATTGGTAGTCACTGCCAAAGCGGCTCCTGAATATGCATTTAATGCGGCCGACTTTGAAGCTTTTGCCAAAGAAATTGGAGCCACCTACCGCTACTCGGCCCACATCAGCAAGGCAGAACAGGTAGCACTGCTCCGTTCAATGCAATTGGATGTTGGAGTGAGTGCCAACTATCCGAACATCATCTCTCAAGAAGTGATCGATCAGTTTTCCATTGGGGTGCTGAACGCCCATGGGGGCGACTTGCCCAGGTACCGGGGCAACGCATGTCAGGCTTGGGCCATTCTCAACGAAGAGGAACGCATTGGCCTATGTGTGCACAAAATGGTGGGGGGAGAATTGGACAGTGGCGACATTATTTCCCGCGACTATTACCCCATCAACCTCAACACCAAAATTACCGAGGTATACAAGTGGATGGATGCTTGTATTCCAGCGTTGTTTAAACAGGCCCTGCAAGCGTTAGCGCAAAACCCAAGCTTTATCCTGGAAGCACAATCGAAAGATCCGGCCGATAGTTTGCGCTGCTACCCCAGGAGGCCCGAGGACGGTAAAATTGATTGGAACCAAAGCAACGAAAGGGTTCTTCGGCTCATCAATGCCAGCAACAAACCCTATGCAGGGGCCTTCTGCGATCTTGACGGTCAATCCCTCATTATTTGGGACGCCACCCTCTTTGAAGATGAAGAAATTTACCTTGCATTTCCCGGCCAGGTGGCCCAGGTGAATGCCAGCGAAGGCACCGTAGATGTCATCTGCGGCAAAGGGAAAATTCGGCTGGTGTCCGTAGAATTCAACGGCCAGGTGGTTGCCGCTGCTCAAGTGATCAAATCGATCCGCAAGCGTTTGAAGTAAATCGGCTTTAATCGAAGTCGGTATCGCCCATCAGGAAGATACGGCACCACCATTCGAAATTCATAAATGACCAGATCAACAAGCGGTGGTTTACCCGTTGGTCGGTATGTTCCCGAATGATGTGGTTCACAAAATCAGGGTTGATGAACTCTGAACTTACGGTTTGTTTATCGAGCAATAACTCTTTGATGTAAGCCGCATTTTCTCCCCGGTACCACGACTCATCAGGTGCGGAAAAGCCCTGCTTTTTTCGGTTGATGATCCGATCGGGCAAGAAATCGCCCATGGCTTTGCGCAAAACATTTTTTCCATCGTCAAACTCACGGTAATACCGGCGTTTGTGTTGTACGTTTTCATCAATGCGCTTCATCTCTTGCAAGAGGCCAAGCTTGTGCTTCACGGGCACTTTTTGTGCAAAGTTCACCAAGTCGTTGTCCAGGAAAGGGAAGCGTTCCTCCAACCCGTTGGCCATGCTCAACTTATCTCCCACCAGCAACAGGCCGGGCAAGAAAGTTTTGATCTCGAAATAAAGGCTGTTTTGAATGCACTGTTCAGGAGAATCGTATTTCAACTTTTCATTGAAACGAAACACCCGTTCAAAAATGCTTCTCGGGTCAGAACCGCCCATTTGGTTGAACGCACCGGGCTGAAACAACCTTGGTTTGTCTTTGTCCAGAACAAGGCGCTGCCAAAACTGGTAGTAGTTCTCAAAGAAAGCCGATTGGTCTACCGATTGAAAAATGCGGTAGTAGCGCCAGGGGTAGCCGCCGTACAATTCATCTCCACCAGTACCTTGCAAGCAGACCTTTACAAACTTTGAAGCAAGCCGACTTACATAATAGTTGGGATAACTCATACCCACCCGCAAGTCTTCAAGGTGATAGACCACTCGTGGCAGCGACCAAGACAAGTCGCCTGCGTTGATCACCTGTTCGTAGTGCTCGGTTTTGAAAGCATTGGCCATCAATTCGGCATCTCGTCGTTCGTCGTAGTTCAACTCTACCCCGGTTACCTCCGACATGTCGAAGCCGCAGGTGAAAGTGGTCATTCGTTTGACGTGACTGGACGCAATGGCCGTAATGGAACCTGAATCCATACCACCTGAGAGATAGCTCCCTACCGGAACGTCTGAAATCATTTGCCGCGCCACCGCCTGCTCAATGAGCCGTTTGGTTTCACTGCGCGCATCTTCGAAAGACATGTTTTCGTCCGGCTCGGTAAAGTCATAGTCCCACCAACTTTGGTGCTCTATCGACTTGGTGTCGGCGTCAAACCGCAGGGTGTTGGCCGGTGGCAACATGTTCACCCCTTGAAACAAGGTGTGATAGGTAAACAGGTTTTGAAAAGTGAAATACTCGTTGAGGGCTTCATGATTCACCCCAATTCGATAATCGGGATGCTTCATAATGGCTTTGACCTCTGAAGCAAACACCAGAGAGGTGCCGGTATACCAATAATAAAGTGGTTTTACGCCAAATCGATCACGGCTCAGGTAGAGGGCTTTTTCTTCTTTGTCCCATGCGGCAATGGCAAACATGCCGTTCAGGCGTTTGAAAAAATCAGGGCCATAGGCCGCTAAACCCTCGGTAATCACCTCAGTATCGGTGGTGGAGACAAAGCCATGTCCGCGGGCACGCAATTCAAGTTTCAGTTCCTGAAAGTTGTAGATGCACCCGTTGAATACGACCACCCATCGCCCATTTTTCGATTCCATGGGCTGGGCACCTCGCGGTGAGGGATCCAGAATTGCCAGCCGCCGGTGCGCCATTCCAATGTTGCCCTTGGTAAAGTAGCCTTCACCATCAGGGCCACGGTGAGCAATGGCATCGGCCATGTGCTTCACTGTATTGGGAGCAACAGCCTTTCCGTTGAGGTTAAATATTCCGGCAATTCCGCACATGGTCGCTAATGGATCAGAGGTCGTGCATGGCAGCTACTACATAAGCGTAGTCTTCTGCCGACATGCGGTTGTGCAACGGAATGGCCATCGAACAATCGTTGACCAAACGAGCACCGGGATAGTCTTCAGGTTTCAGGCTGTATTTCTCGGCGTAGAGGTGCAACATGTGTACTGCGTGCGTTCCGGGCCGGGTGCTGATTCCTTTGGCCTGTAGCTTTTCCATCATTTCGTTGCGGCTACAGGGCGATTTACTTTCGTCTACCAAGGTGGCAAAAGATTGCCAGCCGTGGCGATTTCCTTCGGGCACTTCAGGAGTTTGCAACCATTCTAAGTCTGCCAATTCACGCTTGTAGTACTGTGCCCACTCGTTCCGTTCATTAATGAATGAATCGAGTTTGCCCATTTGCACTACTCCTACAGCACCTTGCAAGTCAGTCATCCGGTAATTAAAACCCAACAGATTAAAATCGGGGAGGATGTAGGGCTTAGGACCATGATGGCGCTGTTCTTCTGAAATGGTAGCTCCATGGTTGCGCATTTGATTGGCCAGATCGGCCAAATCATCGCGGTTGGTAGTCAACATACCTCCCTCACCAGTGGTGACCGATTTGCGAGGGTGGAAGGAAAAACAACCCATGTCGCCCAGTGCACCAGCGGGAGTACCTTTATAAGTAGCTCCGGCCGCACAGGCACCATCTTCAACGATGGCAAGTCCGGGAGCAGCTTCCCGAATGGCATCCATATCGGCACAGAGACCGAATAGGTGTACTGGAATAATGGCCTTGGTTTTGTCGGTGATCCGGTGTGCGATATCGCGCGGATCGATGTTCATGGTTTTCGGGTCGATGTCTACAAACACCGGAGTAGCTCCGCAATACAACACTACGTTGGCGGTAGACACCCAAGTGAAAGCAGGCACCAATACCTCGTCTCCCGGGCCTACGCCCAGCGCTGCCAGTGCCAAATGCAAAGCAGTGGTACAACTGGTAGTGGCCATGGCGTGTTTCACGCTATGCTTTTCACCAAAGAGGTTTTCAAACTCCCGTACTTTAGGACCTTGAGTCACCCATCCGCTTTCGAGTGGGCCTTTCAACGACTGCCATTCCTCTTCTCCGAGAACCGGCTGACTGATGTAGATGGTTCTTTTCTCCATTTATGCTCCTACTTTATCACGGCGGGCAGCTACCAGTTCTTTGTGGCTATTGCGCCAATCGATGAGGCGCTGCATGCCTTCTTCTAAATCAATGGTCCACTTGAACCCAATTTCTTTTTCTGCTTTTTCAATGCTTCCGATCCGGTTGGTCACGAAAGTCATACCCGCTGGCTCGTATTGAATTTCAGCGTTTTTACCGCTCAGACGAATCAGCAATTCGGTCAGCTCCTTGATGGAAGTGCCAATGCCACGGCCAACGTTGTAGTTTTCGCCAGTCGCGTCCGACTTCATGGCGCAAATATTGGCCCGAGCGATGTCTTCCACCGCGATGAAGTCATATTGCTGAGAGCCGTCACCGAAAACCAATGGTTTGAGACCATTGTCGAGGCGGTCCAAAATTTTGTGCATCACCGCAATGTAAGCCCCTTGGTAATCTTGCCGTGGGCCATACACGTTCATGTAGCGAAGCCCTACCCAAGGTAAGTTGTAGCGCACACCCAAAGATTTGAACATGTGCTCACCAGCAATTTTTGTGGCTCCATAAAAGGTATCGTTATTATAAATGTGGTCTTCGGTCATGGGCAGCTCCACCGCGTTTCCATACACGGAAGCACTTGAGCTATACACCACACGTTTCACGTTTTGCTTCACGGCGGCTTCAATCACATTGAACGTACCGCGGATGTTGACATCAAAAGCGGTTCTTGGAAAATCGTAGCAATGCAGCAACCACATGGCGGCAAGGTGGAATACTCCATCAATGCCTTCCATCGCTTTCTCCAGCACATCCGATTGCAAAATCTCACCACCAATGTCAAATACCTTGCACCGAGGGTCTTTCAATGCCGCTTCGATGTTGTCTTCCCGTCCTCGAAAAAAGTTGTCGTATATGATGACCTCTTTGACGTCTTCGGCCAACAGTTGGTCCACTACGTGCGATCCGATAAATCCGGCACCGCCGATAACTAAAAATCTCTTGCCTGCTAATTCCATGGCGAATGGTTGGTTTTATGGGTTGTTAGCGATCGTTAAAATTCCAATTAGAATGCGCCCGCGTATAGCCCTGTGGCCAGGGATATTTCAGGCCCACTGCTCCACCTTTTCCTACGTTGAGTACCTGAAAATCGTACACATTTTCGACCAGATCGATGGTGCGTCCGTCAGAATGATGAATTCCCAGGGTAACCGTATACATGCCAGGCTGGAGGTGGTTTTCCATTTCCAATGAAAACTCCTGAATACCAGGACTAAAGGTCAGCATGCCGCTGCTGTTGTAATCGTTGTTGGTGTAGGCGATGGTTAAATCGTCTTTGGTTTTGATGCGAATTTCCATGATGACGTCTTTCAGCTCCTTCTTCACATCCAATTCTCCACTGAAACGCATTGGAGAATTGTAGTAGCACTCTTCCATCATGCGCTGTTCATCATCTTCCAGCTTAATTTTTCTAAATTTTGCCTGCCCGGTGTTGATCACACTGAGGTCTTCCGGAATTTCACCTTTGGAGCCTAATTCGGCCTCACGGCTCAAATACCGTTCAATGCCAGTCTGCACATCACCGATGAAGTTGACCTGACCATGTTTCAGCACCATGAGTCGGTTGCAAAGGTTTTTCACCGCAGCCATGTTGTGGCTCACAAACAATACGGTACGTCCCGAGTTCCGGGACACGTCCTGCATTTTGCCCACGCATTTTTTCTGAAATTCTACGTCTCCTACCGCCAATACCTCATCCACAATTAGAATTTCGGGTTCGAGGTGTGCGGCAACCGCAAAGGCCAAGCGTACGTACATTCCCGAGGAGTAGCGTTTTACCGGGGTATCTACATACCGTTCTACGCCGGAAAAAGCAACAATTTCATCAAATTTGGCGCGGATCTCCCGCTTGGTCATCCCCAGGATGGCCCCGTTGAGAAAGATATTTTCGCGGCCGGTCAATTCAGGATGGAACCCGGTACCTACTTCCAGTAAGCTGGCAATCCGTCCTTTGGCTCTGATTTGGCCGGTAGTAGGACCAGTGACCCGGGCAAGCAGCTTGAGCAGCGTAGATTTGCCAGCACCATTCTTTCCGATGATGCCGAATACTTCGCCTTGCCTAACCTCAAAATCAATGTCTTTTAGGGCCCAAACGTATTTGCTTTCGCCCTTTTCATCGCGTTTGTTGCTTTGCGCAATCTTGGCAAAAGGGTCTTCTTTGCCACGCATCCGGGCCCAAATGCGGTTGATGTCGTGCGTGAGCGTTCCGGTTCCAACCAATCCGAGCCGGTACATCTTCCCTACGTTTTCTACTTCAATGGCGGTCATAACACGATCAAACGGTATCCACAAAGGTTTTCTCGATGCGGTTGAAAATCAACATTCCAACGAAAATTAAAACCAGAGAAGCTCCAAGGCTGTAGGCCAAATGGGTCCACTCTACCACTCCTGCTCCCAGGTAGCCGTAGCGGAAGGTTTCAATCAAGGGCGTAATAGGATTAATCAACAACAGCAAGCGGCTATTGCCTTCCATCATCGAAAGCGGGTAGGCTACTGTAGTGGTGTACATTAACAATTGAATTCCGAATTCAACCGCGAAACGCAGGTCACGGTACTTAGCGGACAAAGACGATAAGATAACTCCAGTGCCCAATCCAAAGAGTGCCAGTATTAGAAAAATGACCGGGGTGAAAAGAATGAATATATTAGGCTGGAGCTGATCGGTGGTGATGAGAAAGAATAACATCACACCGATGAAGAGCATGTATTGAATGCCCAAACGCATCAGGTTGCTGATGACAATGGAAAGCGGCAGAATGAGTCGTGGGAAATAGACCTTCCCGAAAATATTGGCGTTGGCAATGAAAGCCTGAGAGGTTTTCTTCGCACATTCGGAGTAATAGTTCCATAGAGTAATCCCGGCCAGATAGAAAGCTGGTTTGGGCAAACCATCTGCCGAAAGCTCAGCAAGCTCTCCAAAAACAAACACCAAAAACACGGTATACATCACCGGCTGAATGAGGTACCACAAAGGGCCCAAAAGGGATTGCTTATAGATGGTAC
>ERZ1740068.263-NODE-263-length-29731-cov-6.478670_pt1 | contig 29731 bp, 30 predicted proteins | sample MGYA00581735_ERZ1740068 | MGnify/ENA primary metagenome ERZ1740068 (study PRJEB43018, sample SAMN04849740) | marine metagenome | isolation source: floating plastic debris | place: Pacific Ocean | collected 2008-08-30 | study: EMG produced TPA metagenomics assembly...
CAAGGCACCCACACCGATCTTCTCGCCCGAAATGGGACCTACGCCCGGTTTTGGAGCCGCCAGTCGGGTGGCTTCATCGGCGTCGCTGCCGCTGCAGAATGAAAGGGCCATTCGGCTTGATCCGGACATAGTAATCACCAGGAAAAACGGTTTTGAACTTAGATTTGCCATGAATCGGTGCAAATCACCAACAGCGCGGGCGGTGTTGAGGACAATGCCCCCCCGCTAAGGCGGCAACCGTAAAGTTTTGAGCAAAGATCACATGATTACAGTCACGAACTTCAGCAAGCAGTACAAAGGCTTCACGGCCGTAAAGAACCTGAGCTTTTCAGTCGAACCAGGCCAAATCCTTGGATTGCTAGGGCCGAATGGGGCGGGCAAGACAACGACCTTGCGCACATTGTGCGGAATCATTCCGCCCAGTTCGGGGAACCTCTTGGTTGCTGGCCATGACGTTGTAGAAGCGCCCATCGAAGCCAAAGCGAACTTGGGCTACATTCCTGACGATCCACGGCTCTTTGACACCATGACGGTTTGGGAACACCTGGCGTTCACCGCGGCGGCTTACCGGCTTGCAGACTTTGAAAAGGATGCCGAAGCGCTGCTTGCGTCCTTCGAACTCACACATAAACGCGATACGCTCGTCCATAACTTGTCGCGCGGTATGCGCCAAAAAGTGGCGATTGCCTGTGCCTTTCTGCACGACCCCAAAGTGATCTTGTTCGATGAACCACTGACGGGGCTCGATCCCCAAGGTATCCGGGGCATTCAACAAGCGATCCGCGACCGCGCGCAGGCCGGCGCAGCCATTATCATCAGCTCGCACCTTTTGAGCCTGTTTGAGAACCTGTGCACGCATATCATGGTGCTGAACCTTGGCGAATGCCGCCGATTTGGCACGATGGAAGACCTGCTGAGTGAGGTTGGCCACACCGACAGCACGTCAGCCCTTGAAGAGGTGTATTTCTCCATCACGCAAGCGCAGGAACAGACCTCAGAGACAGCTACAGAGAAGACGGCGGCCTAAGAGATGGATCCTGCACTTCGCCAACTTCTTATCCTGCGACTGCGTGGCGGTCTGCGCCAGCGCTTGCTCCAGTTGGCAAGCGTGCGCGGTTTACTCTTCTCCCTCGCTTTCGGGGGGATCATTTGGTTCCTGATCTCGTCAAACGGTTCCTCGGGCGCGAGCGTTTTTGGGTTCTCGGCTCTGGACCGGCAAGCATTCAGCGATCAGATCATGACGTTTATGCCGCTCAGCATGCTCGGTCTGTCGCTGCTCACCGTCGTGATGACGACAGGCCCTACGTTTCATTTCTCACCGAATGAAATCAATTTTCTTTTTACAGGGCCGTTCCGCCGACGGGATCTGATCATCTATAAATTTGGCGCCTATGTTGCTGGCGTTGCCTTGACCAGCGCGTTCATCACGCTGATTGCGCCGCCGCAATCTGGATCAGCCTTGTCTGTCTTTATAGCCTCGCTGCTGACGCTCGTTTTCGTTCAGTTGAACAGCGCCGTCATCAGTATGACAGGGCACGCGCTCGACGGCGGCAGGCTTGCCAAGATAAAATGGCCGGCAATTGCCTTGCTTGGCACAATTGCGGCAGTAGCCGTGGTTTACACATGGGCCACACCGGACCGTGGTATTTTCGACCTTGCGTCCGACTTTCGACACTCGTTGATCGGGACCATCATCTTGATACCCTACATCGTGTTTGCCGAACTTTTCGTGGCGGCATCGGTGTCACAGCTTGCGCTTTGGGGGCTCATTGCGGTCATCATCAATGCGGCTCTGTTGCGCGCTGCCATCGTCCTCGATGAGCGTACGACTGACCGCTCTCTCGCGGAAAACGCCCGGCTCAGCAACCGGTGGGAGCGCATTAAACAAGGCGGATCTTTCTTCGCGACAGAGCGGACCGAGGTCCGCTCAATCCGTCGTGCGCCAATTTTAGGCGGCTTGGGGCCCATTGCCTGGCGGCAGGTTCTCAACGCATTGCGGAATTCGTTCAAACTCATCTTCGTGTTCATCGGTCTCGCGGCCTCTATTGCGCCGGTTTCCATGGCACTCGGTGCGCCGGTCAGAGAGCCACATACGTTGATGATCATCTATGTCTTCATCGCATTCATCCTGCCTCGCAATCTGGTCTGCGACTTTCGCGGTGACGTCAGCCGGATGGAAACCTACAAGACACTGCCCATCGCACCGTGGCGCATTTGCGCCGGCCAACTCGTGGTTCAGGTGTTTGTGGCCTATGTCATTGCTTTGACGATAATAGCCAGCGCACTTGGCTTTGAGGACAAAGTGACGACCGAAGTTGCCCTCGTTTTAGCGGCCTTTGCGCTTCCCTTGACGTTTCTCATCTACGCAGTCGAAAACACGGTACATCTTCTGTTTCCGATAAAGCTTGTTGCAATGGGCCGGGCAGACTTCGAATTTCTTGGTCGCTCAATTGTCGAGTTTATCGCGAAAACGATTTTCATTTTCGTTGGTATGGCGGCATCCGGTGCCGTGGGGCTGCTTACATTCAAAATGATGGCAGTCACATGGACCGTAGCTGGATTGGCCAGCTGGCTGACACTGACGTTGATTGGATTTCTCGCAGTGGTTGGACTGCAATATGCTTTCCAGCGTTTCGCGGTCGCAGAAACCATCGACTAAGGCAAGGAGTGAGGAACTCCAGCTTAGACAAAAAGGCAGATCTATGAAGTCTATCCCGCCCACGGAACGGGGGAGTTTGCCTGAGATCTAGAAGCAGGAAGCACAGAAATTGCGCGCGTCCGGATAATAGACGGTGATGGCAATGCTTTCCGTGTCCTCAGGTGCACCGCTCCATGCCAGATCGGGGGTGCTGTTGCCGACTGCGCAGCCAAAGCCCTGGAAAACATGGTCGCTGTCGATTTGCTGACCTTGGCGATCATAGTGCTAGTCAGTTGGCACTGATCTGCCAAGGCGGGGGAGGCCAGACCGACGACTAGGGATGCTCTTAGAAGCAATTTACGAGGCGTGTTCGTTCCTTTCGGTTGGTGAGTGGTTTGGCGTTACAGGTCGACCGTTATTATGCCAATTTCGACATTTGCACCGATGGCGTGCCGGAAAGCAGCGCCCCACCGCCCGGCGCAACTGCATCAAGATCGAGGCTTTGCAAGATCTTTCGCGTTGTCGCCACCGCCGCAGACATGGTCGGCAGGCCAGACGCGTGCTCGATCATTTCAATGGCGGGCAGCGAAGGCATTTGTACGCAAGCGGAGGCCACAATCGCATCGACACCGGAGAGGCTAAGATTGCGCCACAGCTCTGCGGGCGCTGTCGGGTCCTGATTGGCCACCTCCAAATTGTCGGGGATTTCGAGTGCCATGAAATCATGCACTTCGATGCCTTCGTTTTCGATGTAATCCACCACCAGTTTGGTCAGCGGCTTCATGTATGGGCAGATTATGGCGACCTTCTTGAAACCCATTTCTTTCAGGCTGTCGACCAACGCGCCTGCGGAATTGAGAGCCGGGGTCGGGCAACCGTTGTCGGCCGTTGCTTTATGCAGTTTTTCCGATGAGGCACGGTGATAGCCCAGACCCATCGACATGATGGCCACGAGACACGCATAAGCCTGCACCTCGACGGCGGCATCGGATAGTTCGGTTGCGCAACGCACACTGTCTGCGTCCATCGCTTCAAGCTCTTCCTTTACCACCGATTTCATCCGCATGCGCGAGGAATGGAAGGTGAAGCGGTCAGGCAGGAACGTCTCTCGCGCCTTCAAAAGCGCGGGTATCTCGGTCTCCATGGTAACGTTGGAACTTGGCACGATGAGGCCGACGCGGCGGTAGGGGGTGACTTGAGTCATTTGAAAAATTCTCCTGTTCGGACGGGTCAAAGCGCAGGGCCCATGACGAGGTTGGGAAGCCAGGTTGCAATGCCGGGGAACAGGCAGAGCAGGACGATGGCAATGAGCATGCAGGCCACGAAAGGCAGGGAACCTTTCAGGATCGTCTTGAGTGAGATATCCGGCGCGATGCCGTTGATGACGTAGAGGTTGAGGCCAACGGGCGGGGAAATCAGCCCGATCTCCATGTTGATGGTCAGCACCACGGCAAACCAGATCGGGTCAAACCCGGCAGTGACGATCACGGGCAAGAGGATCGGCGCGGTCATCAAGATAACGGCGACGGGTGGCAGGAAAAAGCCCGCGACAATGAGGAATACATTGATCGCTCCCATCAGCACCCAGCGGTTCACCTCCAGATCGCTGATCCACGCGGCGATGGATTGGGTGATGAACAGGCTGGAGAGCATGTAGGAAAACACCCCCGCTGCGGCGATGATGAACAGGATCATCACGCTTTCCTTGGTGCTGTCGCGGAGGACGCACCAGAGCGCGGACGGGCTGGTCAGTTTGTAAATGATCATCGCGACGATCAGGCAGAGGAGCGCACCGACGGCGGCGGTCTCTGACGGTGTCGCGACGCCGCCATACATCGCGTAGAGCACGCCGATGATGATCGCGACGAACGGCAGGACGCGGGGCATGATCTCGATCCGCTCGCGCCAAGTGTAAGACACCCGTGCAAGACTGCTGCGCCCGCCTGCGGCCCAGGTGGCATAGATCGACCAGGCCATAAAGAGGCTTACGAGCATGAGGCCCGGCACCACACCCGCGAGGAACAGCCGCCCGATCGAGGTCTCGGTGGCGATGCCATAGACGATCATCGTGATGGATGGAGGGATCAGGATGCCCAGCGTTCCTCCCGCCGCGATAGAGCCGGTTGCGATGCCTTCGGGATAACCGCGCTTGCGCATCTCCGGAATGCCCATCTTGCCTATCGCGGCACAGGTGGCAGGCGATGATCCAGACATGGCGGCAAAGAGCGCACAGGCCCCGAGGTTGGAAATCACCAGACCTCCGGGCACGCGCGTCAGCCATCGTTCCAGCGCCTCGTAAAGATCAGCGCCCGCGCGGGTCGATGCGATGGAAGCCCCCATGATGATAAACATCGGAATGGAGAGCAGCGCGAAACTGTCGAGCTTGCCGAAGAGGATTTCAGGCATCAGTTCCAGCGACCGCAGCCCATCGAAAATAAACAGAAAGCTGGCAGAGACAAGCAGAAGGCCGATCGCCACGGAGATGCCGGAAAACAGCACTAAGATGGTGACAAGCCCGATCAGGGAGCCGAGGATGAGCGGGTCCATGGGTCAGGGTCCTTCGCTTGCAGTGGTGAGGCAGGTCTCTATGAGATCGGCAAAGATCTGCAGCGCCAGAAGGCCAAGGCCGACAGGGAGCGCGAGATAGGGAATCCAAAGCGGCACCGCCGTCACGGTGTCTGACGTCCAGCCACGGGACTGGGCCAGATGCCAGAACTCAAAACCGTAGATCAGGCAGAGGGTGATCACGCCAAGCGCCGCCACCTGCGTGACGATCGACAGAATGCGCGCTGATTTCGGGCCGAGCCAGAGCGGTAGCAAATCGACATTGACATGTCCTTTGTGCTTCTGAACAAAGGCCAGCCCGAGCAGGGTGGCGCCCACCATCAGATAGACCACCACTTCGGTCTGCCAGACGGTCGAGGTATTCAGTACGAAGCGCACAAAGATCATCTGACAGGTCAGCATGACCGCGCCCAGTATCATTGCGGCAGCGAGCCAGCCGGAAATCTCAGACACCCAGCCAATGGTGTTGAGCATCCCGCGGGCGGGCCTTGGGGGTGCGTTGGTTGCGGTGTCCATGATGGTCCATCCTGAGAATACGTGAAGGGTGGGCGGGGCACGGCGCCCCGCCCAGGACTTCGTCACTCGACAGCAAGCGCCATGTCGAGCAGCTCCTGACCATCCGGCACACTGTCCACGAAAGCCTTGTAGGAGGTCTCTTGCGCCAAATCCTGCCATGCGGCGAAGTCCTCAGCCGTCATCTGAGCAATCTCAACGCCTGCGTCTTGGAACACCTCTACGGAAGCTGCATCCTGTTTCTTAGCTTCTTCGAGATAGTAGGCTTCGGCCTTGGCGGCGGCCGCCAAAAGGGCCTCCTGTTGCTCATCCGTCAGCCCCTCGAAGGTGGATTTGTTCATCAAAAGTGGTTGATAGAGGAACCACAGCGCAACATCCGAGGCCGGGGTGTAACACGCAACCTGCTCAAAAATCCGGTAGGACACGAAAGAGGAAGACGATGTATTCGCTGCGTCCAAAACACCGGTTTGCATGGCGCTGTAAATCTCCGACGAGGCCATGGAGGCGATGGAGGCCCCTGCCCCGACGAGCATCTGTTCAAAGGACTTGCACGCCGCGCGGGTCTTCATGCGTTGCACGTCCTCGGGGCTGGTGATGCATTTCTCTTTGCCTACAAATCCACCGGCCAGATAGCCATGGACCAGCACCATCACATCATCTTCGGCCATCTGTTCTTGCAGTGCCTCCATGAAAGCCGACTCCGAAAGGCGCGCTGCGTGATCGTGGTTTTTCACCAAACCTGGCATCAGGGTGAGATTGAACGCGGGGCGCTGACCCCCTGCATAGCTCAGCGGGAAGACGGTCATGTCCAACTGCCCGCGGCTGAGCGGCTTGTACTGCTCACGCGGTTTGAAGAGCGACTTCGACGGATAGATCTTAATGTCCAGATCGACATCGGCGGCGGCCACCTCGTCGGCGACGATTTCCGCAACTGCATGACGCACATCTTTGGTTGACCATTGATGGGACAGTCGCAGCTCCGCGCTTTGGGCGCTCGTGGCAAGCGCTGCGGCGCAAACAGTGGCGGCGAGGGTTTTAAATGAAATACGCATGTGATCCTCCCTATGCGTTTTTATGATCTTTATATGTATACAGATAATATTTATAATTATGCAAAAAGAAAATTCGCGTATCGACAACGCAGGGTGAGAGTGCTATTTGCGCAATGAAACCAGAGTCTTGCCCATGACCCGCGTTGCAGATCAACTGATCGAGACACTCAAAAATGAGATCCACGCCGGTGTGCTGAAGCCCGGTGATCAGCTGGAAGAAGCCGCCTTGGCGCAGCGATTCGACGTCTCCCGCACCCCCGTCAGAGAGGCCGTTAGGTCACTGGTGGAATGCGGTCTGCTGGAAACTCGATCCCGCAAGGGCGCCTTCGTGCGGGAGCTTTCAGCCAAGGAGATTTTAGACCTCTTTGAAGTGGCCGCCGAACTGGAAGGACTGGCCTGCCGTCTGGCCGCCGAACGGCTGACCGCAGAGACAACGCAAACCATTGAGGACGGATTGGCGGCCTGCCAAAAAGCGGCGAACGCCGAAGATCCGGTGGCTTATGCCCACGCCAACCTGGCCTTTCACACGGCCATCCATATGGGCTCGGGCAATGATCGCTTGATCGAACAGCTCTCTGAGCTTGAAACGCGGATAAACCCGTATCGCTCCATGCCCTACAGAATGCGCAACCGCCTTGCACAATCGACGCAGGAGCATCGTGAGATCATGACCGCTATTCTAAACGGAGACGGCGCAAGGGCATCTGACCTAATGCGCAGCCACATGATGTTGCAAGGTCAACGCCTACCGATCATTCTGCAAAATCTGAAGTGATCTTGAATTCCAAGAGACCCTTTAGGCGTTTCTTCAATTCAGTTCAGATATGTTCGTGCTGCGGGGTTGGCCAACTCCGCAGCAAGACGTCGAACGGCCGCTCTGGTGAGTGCAGCGCAGCGACTGTTAGCATCGGCAAGGTCCGCTAATGGGATCTAACGGCTGCTTCACCAAGCAGGTTACGGGCCGCTAAAGTCGGCGCACATTCTATTGCCAATCACTTTTGTCCTCATTGAGGTGATGGGCGATGGCTGCAATTCCGGCTTTAGAAAAGCCAATCTTTATTGGTAGGTATTTCGGCGGGTATGTTGCGACCGCGAAATTTACATGATCGCAGCCCTTGTCACTGAATTCGATCCTTGAGTCCGGCGCAGGCGGCCTTGTAGGTTTTTGTGTAACGCGCGATCCGGTTATAAGATGCTCGGGCGCGTTTGCGCTTTCGTTTCGCCTCTCGTCTGGCGTCAGGTTCAGCGCTTTTGATAACCTCTTCGTCCAGTTTTTCTATATACGTGCCAATTGTCTTTAACCTTTCTTCGTATGCCAAAGTGGTTTGCAGGCACTCTTTATACGTTCCAAGTTGGATCAGCTCTGGTTTCTTCTTGGTAAACCCTTCGCCACCACCATCACCACCGGCATTGGCAACACTTGCCGCTCCCAAGGCTATGAATGTGAATACAATTGAAAACCGCGTTATAGCCCGAGGAGAAACTGAATTTTGCGTACATGTCATGGCGATTTCTTTTTTCTCAGAAGGTTGGTTGAAGGCTTTCGCATTTGCTTTTCAATTTGCTGAGATACTTGAGGTCTCGCGAGTAAAGTCTTTGAGCCTTTTTTTCTTTTTTCTCCAACCTTTTCCGATCTTTGTCGTTGGTTGACGCTCGAATCTCTTCCTGCGTTTCCTCGATGATCTTTCTCGTCTCATTCATTATGTTCAGATGAAACCTGGAATAGTTTTCACACTCTTTGTAGGTTGTAATTTTGTCCAACAAAGAGCCGTTGGGTTTTTGGTCCCGACTTCCGCCGCCGCCATCGCCGCCAGCATGCGCCATGCTCGCCAGTCCAATGGAGAGTGCCAGTGTTATGGCAGGAATTGTTTTCAAAGTGTTTTCGACAATGGTCTTGAGTTCTGTAGGCATAACGCACCTCGGATTTGTGTTGTGTCGCGGCATCTGCGCCAGTTGATGGTTGGTTGTGGTAAGCACGGGGAAGAAATGTTCAGATGTGCGGCAGCCACGCATCCGGTCATTTCATACATCCTCTGACGTCCCCTGAGGCTGATCCAGACTGGCGTCGCCGCCACCCCAGGGGGTGTTGGGTGTGATTGCAACTCGATTGTAAGGTCCTTAATCGGCGCCAAGTGGGCTCAGACCCTGGCACGCAGCTTCTATTTTCTTTTTGTATTCCGCAGCCAAGCTGTATTGTCGGCGCAGTTCTTTGCGCTGGCGTTTCGGGCTGGATTTTTCATCTGCACTTGTGGCGCTCAAGACCGCGTTGTCGAGCTCCTTAATCATCTCCGCAAGATTGGCCATCGACTCTTTGTGGATGGCCAGATTTTCCGTGCAAGCTTTGTAGCTGGTAAAACTTGGAAGATAGGCTGGCGCCCTTCGCTTACTTTTGCTGAAATCGCCGCCTCCGCCCCCATCGCCGCCAGCGTGGACAGCGCCTGCCAAGCCTAGAAGCAAGGCCAAAGCGGTTAAGAACAAATATAGGGAGAGAGGTTTCGGCTTCTTACGAATTGTGCCTGTCATTTGGTTGCCTTGATATTAAACGAGCCACCCAAGTTGCGAAAGGCAGTGGCACCGTTGATCTGACCCCCGCTTCTGACTAACATTCCGACTTGAGCGCTCGCAATTGGGGGGTTTCCCCCAATGGCAACATCGGGGGATTTCCCCCATTCCTCGGAAGAGGATTTTCAGTATGAAAAAAGTATGTTTAGACTTCGTGCAGGCCCTGAAAGACGCCCCCGATTTGGAAGCTTCGTTGAAGGCGTTATCCCGTGAAATTGAAGAGCTCGGTTTTGCCTATGTCCGGTACGGCTTTGCCATGCCAAGCGGGCCGGTGATTGACCCGAATGATACGATGCTTGTGGGTGCCTTCTGCGACGAATGGGAAGACGCACAAAAGGATCGGAACTGGATGACGCAAGACTACGTGGTTCAGCATTGTTCGACCCGTACAACACCACTTACGTTCAGCCGCCTCTACAGTCTCATGGACGACGGCCACATGACGAAAGAACAGGAAGTAACACACGGAATTTCCAGAGAAATCGGTATGGAACATGGCATTGCTGTCCCGCTTAGAGATGGATTGCCAGTGGGGGTAGGCGGTATGTCTTTCTGTGCCTTTGACACGTTCTCAGATGCAGGTTTTGCACAACACCTGGACGAGATTGGCCCCGATCTACTCGACCTTTCTGAGCTGTTTCATTCCAATCTTAGCCGCGGCCACTTACTTCCTGAGAATTGCCGCCTTTCCCCGCGTGAGCGGGAATGCCTTTTGTGGCTTTCTGCAGGCCTGCGCGTCGATCAGATTGCCTTTCGGCTGGGCAATCATCCTAAGACTGTTGAGAAACAGATCTCTTCTGCTCGTCATAAGCTGCGGGCCCGAACCAATGCTCAAGCCGTGGCGCGCGCGCTGACGTTGGATTTGCTTAATCCCTGAGGGATTGGTCCCGATAAAGTTTTCAAGGCAGTAACGCGCATCGAGTTCAAAGACGATCTGTCTGCTCAGCGGCCCGAATTTCTCGATATCCTCAACGCGCAGTGCGACATCGACCTAGGCAAACTGGGTTATCTTCAGCACTCATCGCCGAGCCCACCGCCTGATGCCATCGCCAGGCCAACGCCCGACCCCGCTGTGCTTCAAAAATGACCTACGGTCTCTATTTTTCCGCCGCCCGCGCGACCAATACAGCGCGAGGTGTCAAAAAGACTGGACATTTCTTAGTGTTTTTGTCAGACAAAATCTGCCGCGTAAGGTAGCTTCCTCTCCCCAGCTCAGGCACGGACAAATCATCAATGGTTGGCCCATCGACATCGCGCTGACGAGAGACCTATGAAAAAGCACCCAAACAGCAATCGGCCTCAAAAAATGACCTGGAGTTCCGACCGTGAATGTTGCGATCGGCTCCCCAATGACAAAGAAATCGCCGTGGCTGATGCCGGATTTGATGTTGTCGAAACGGCCGTTCTTGAGGTCGCGCGATACTATTGGCAAACCTTCGCGCAGCCAGAGACGCAATCATGGTTTTACGCCCTTCAAAGAGCAGAGCACAGCTTTGGCGGCGGGCGCGGAGGCGAGATCGGTCTTGAGATCCTAGCAGCCGTCCAAGCCATGCGCATGATCCGCATGTCTTGTTTTAGGTTCAACAACCCGACCTGCCCGGGCTGTTCAGCGATCATGAGCGAGCATGAGCGTCAATTTATGAACGTCTTTCGTGCAATGCGCGATGGGCGGCCCGGGCTGGCTCGAACGCACGCTATGCTGCTGTGTGAAGGCAACGACACGGACCCGCTCATTGACCGCATGGGCGAGCTTGTCCTTACGACATATGGAAAACACACTGAGCCACGATCGTCTTCCGTCGCTGCTCAACATTTACATTGAGGCGCGCAGGCTTGCCGCGCATCTCAACCATGCCCCCGTCGGCGCGCGTTTCGGACTGCAGGCCGGAGTTGGATCGGCCGACGGGGGATATTATCGGCGGTATCATGAGGTGTTTGGTTTGCTTTTCAGATATGCCGCGAACCGGTTTTATGTTTAGCGACGCCATGATCTTTGAGATCCTGAAGTTATACGACCCGCTGCCATGACGACCCAAGACACGCCGCTCCCGGATCAAGCTTCAGACAGCGTTAGGTTTGAGACGCTCGAATTTGATGAGTTCGAACGCGGGTTGCTTCCAGTTGCTCGACACGTCCTGACCAGTTTTGAAACGCCTGAGCTTCACTTATGGGGCCGCGCGTACAGCGAAGCCGTTGAACATTGGGGCGAAACACTGGGGCTGGCTGTTGCGCACCGATTGCAAAAGGTCGTTCGCGCTGTTCTGGATGCACGAGATGGGTCGCTCAGCTTTTATGATCCGCGTGACCCGGCATCTCAGGATCACGCGACGCAAGATGAAGTGACGCTGTTGCGCATGTTGAGGCATATGAGGCGCGATGAAGCCGTACCCGCGCGAGACGCGGCGATCGCGCTGGCCCATGGAAAGATGGACCCCTATATCCTCCGCGCAGGCCTTGCATTTGCAGATCGGTTTTCGTGCGGCACGCCTGGTCAAGCCCGCAACGGCAAGCCTCCGGTCCTCCGCGTGGTGGGATAATCGCGCAGTATTTGAGCCCTCCGTTCCCGCAGTAGCGCGCCCTTGGCCGGATAGCCCGGGGGTGCGGAACCTCCGGACACCGATCAGCCGACAACTCCGCCCACAATTGATCCTGCCGCGAATGTGGCCGCCATGGCCACAGCGCCCCAGAGTGCCGTTCTGAGCATGGCTGGGGCCACGGGTGCCGCACCTGTCCAGGCCCCAAGCGCCCCCAAGGCAAGCAGCGCGATCATCGTTGCCAGAAGCACGCTGATGACGATGAACCCCGCAGGTGCAAAAAGCGCCGCCGCAAGTGGCAGCAAAGCAGCACAGGCAAACGCCGATCCAGAGGCAAGTGCGGCACGTTTTGGGCTTGCGGAATGCAGCTCCAAAAGGCCGACCTCATCGCGCAGATGAGCCTCAAGAACGCCGTTTTGCGTCAATTCCTGAGCGACCTGATCGGCCGTTTCAGGCGTCAGCCCCCGTGCGCGCCAGATTGCAGCCATTTCCGCCAGCTCGCCTTTCGGGTCAGCCTCGAGCGCGCGTTTTTCGCGTTCAATCTCTGCCCGCTCGATATCCGATTGAGATGAAACCGAGATGTACTCGCTGGCCGCGATCGACATGGCACCGGCGACCAGCCCCGCCACGCCTGTGGCCAACACGATATCCGAGGTCGACACCGCCGCCGCAACGCCGATGAGAAGCGAGGATATTGACACGATCCCGTCCGTGGCGCCCAAGACGGCCGCACGAAGCCAGTGGCTGCGCCCCAGGCGATGCGGATCGTCGGGATGAGTGGCTGCGAAGGTTTCCGTCATGGCGTGAACTTTGTCTCGTGCGATGGCTCAATGTCGTCGGGTATCGCCAGCATACTGACAGCACCGACCCCTATTGCCAACGCAGATCCTTCCCGCTTGGGGCTTATCTCAACGCCAAGTATGTTCCGCGAATTTTGGCACTGAAAGTCATGCGTACGAACGCCCTAAAAGCCTGAAACCCCTAGCGGAAAGTCACGTCACGAGGAACGCGGGATATTCTTCACAAACTGCCTTGGCAGCGCCGTTGCTTGCGCTGCTGGGTAACACTTCGGATTTGAACCTTTTAAAATTCCACGACAACCAATGTTCCAAAGGTTTGCGTGTCCACGCCGCCTTCGTCTCCAAAGCGATATCCGAGTGCGGCGGTGACATTGTCCAAGAGCTCAATCTCTCCAGACACGGTAAAGAGCCTGTCCGTCGGCATTGTCTCAATATCACGCAGCGAAAACACGCCTGACAGGGAAACCGGCCCAACGGGAACGGACGCGCCCGCGGTCACATAAAGAGCATCGTAGGGCGTGCCTTCGAACCCGTGGAGAAACGCAACTTCCCCCAGCACTTCTACGCTGTTGAAAGAATGGATAACCCCTCCGACGACGCCGTTTTGGTCCCGTACATCGCCGACACCGCGAGCTTGGTGTTGAAAGCCGACATTATATGCTGTGTCGCCGAATTCACCCGTCAGTGTTCCAGTGAAGGATTCGGGTGCGTCCGTGTTCGAAACGCCGCCCGACAAGATGTTTGTCTGCCCGCGCTCTGTGCCGATTGAATCGCTCAGGATAGTGCGATCCGCTTGGAACACGGCGAACTGAAAGACATGGTCCCCACCCAGAACCGGTATGTTCACTGCTGCTCCGAGACGTTCGGTGATTTCATAGTCTTCCGCGAAGTCAACGCCGTAGATACCGGGGGCTGCGTCCCAGGCAAATCCGAAGGCGGGGTTGTACTTGCCGAGGACAAACTCAACGCCCCTGAACTCATGTGCGAAGAACAGCTCTTCAAAATAGAACCCGTGATCTTCAAAAAAGCGATCATCGGTAGGGTCTTCTACAGGTTCTATAAGAGCGGTGGCATTGACGGACGACGCTGACCCAAAGGAGTAAGAGAAGGCGCCTTCAATCGTCGCGAAGGTGTCATTGAACTCCGCCGCTGGATCATCAGAATCAAAATTGTAGTCGTTCTGAATCTCGACCGTAAACTCCGACGAGAAGTTTGACCCATATTCATCTTCTGCACTTGAGACGAGTGGAGCGCATGGCAGCGCCGCCCCCGCAAGCAAAGTGAGCACACCAATGTCGGTTCCGGCCCGGTGTCGGCTCGTGGCGTTACGTACGGCCACACTACGTTGCATTTTGCATTTTCCACGCGCCATATCCATTCAACCTTTCCTAATTGCTCTCGCTGGTTTTAGCTGGCCGGAAAGGGCTGGCAGTACGTCGTTTAATTTTGGGATACTGTCATGCACATCTACTTGTGGAGTGACCGGCAAACAAGGGACAAAATCAACCCGTTCACAACTATCTGAACAAGCGCCCTTTTGGACACGCCTACTCTCCCGCGACGGCGCCGACGTTGGGCGCGCTGATTGCGGCGGCTGTTGACTTGGAGGATCGCCGATTGCGGCGGATATGCGTAACGAACTTCGCGGTGAGAGCGACAGTCACGAACATCGCGCCGTAAAACACAGCCATGGCCGCAGACGTGCCGGTGTTCAGGACATAGGCAATCCAAAAGCCCGCAAACGCCCCCGCAACAGCGAAGACGGCGGTGAGCGCCAACATAACCGAGAGGCGCTTGCTAACGAGTTGCGCGGTCGCTGCCGGGACGACAAGAAGAGATATCACCAAGATCGCGCCCACGGCCTTGAACGCCGCGACCACCGTCATGGATACAAGGAACATGAACGCGGTGTTCAGCAGGCGCGTGCGCATCCCCAGTACATTCGCAAACTGCCGATCGAAGGTTGTGAGCTTCAACCGCGTGTAGAAAACCGCAAGGAAGGCCGCGTTCACCGCCAGCACGGCGAGCATGACATAGAGGTATTCCGGCCCAATATTCACACCGTTCACAAGCAGAGCGGGGAACACAGCCAGGTTGAGGTCACCGACAAGGACAGCGTTTGTGTCGAGATGGGCGTGCTGTAAATCCATGCTGACAAGGATGATGCCCCCGGCGAAAAGCGCAGGAAAGATAAGGCCCTGCGGAGCATCACCGGCGAGCAGGCCGGTGTCAGACAGCCATTCATTGCCCAGCACAACCAAAAGCCCGGCAAATGCAGCACCAAGGATGAGGATGGGCGAGTTCAGGTCTTGGGTCAGCGCAAAGCCAACGATGATGCCGGGCAACACCGCATGGGAGATACCGTCGACAATCATCGAGTTCTTGCGCAATACGACGAAAACGCCGGGCAGTGCGCAGGCCAGAGCCGTGACAACCGCCAGCAAAATGACCCCCATCACATAGCTCATGGGGTGTCCCCCTCAGGCATCAACTCGCGTCGCAGCGCCTCGCGCGCCCGCACACGTCGCAAGGCGGTGACGACAATGCTGCGTTTGGGAGACGCCAGCAGCGATACCAGGAAGATTGAAAACAGGACCAGAACGATCACCGGCCCGGTGGGCACATTGCCAAGGGATATTGACAGATACGCCCCCAACCCGCTGCCAATCCCGCCGAAAACAGCAGACAGTGCCACCATACCGGGCAAGGTATTAGTCCATTGTCGTGCGGCCGCGGGCGGGGTGACGACGAACGCGACCATGAGCACGAAACCCACGGCTTTCACGCCGATGACGATGGCGATCACGATCGTGCTGAACATCAGCGTGTCGATGACCCGCGCGCGGAAGCCCAACATCGTGGACAGCACGGGGTCAAACGTGCGCAGCGTGAATTCCTTCCAGAACACGATCATCAGGGTGAGGGCCAACGCCCCCACCGCGACGCTGGTGGTCAGGTCTGCCCGCGTGATGCTGGCGGCATTGCCAAAGAGATAGTCCTGAATGCCGCCTTTGCCTGGGTATGGGTTGTTCGCAATCATCCGCAAGAGCAGCATACCCAGCCCGAAAAAGGTGGTCAGAGAGATCGCCATGGCCGTGTCGATCGCAATCTTCGTGCGCGCGGCGACGGCATTTGCGAAAAGGGCCGCCAGCGTGCCGGTGACAACAGCCCCCACGATCAGCAAAAGCATATTGCGGCCGTTTATGCCAAAGACCACCACAGCCATCAGAAAGGCCAGCAGCGCACCGGGCAGAGCGGCGTGGCCGATGACATCACTGATCAGGGACTGTTTGCGCAGATACGCAAACGCCCCCAGTGCGCCCGACACGATCCCGATCACCGTGGTGCCAAAGAACACCATTCGGAAAACGTGGTTGCTGAAGAACTCGATGAGATCCATCGCGGCCTTACCCCGCCTCTGCCAGGAACGTTTCGGCACCGTCACTGGCCTCATAGGCAAGGCGGATGTTGTCCTTGGTGAAGGTCTCTTCACCCGGTCCCGAGGCGATGATGCTTTTGTTTAGAAGCGTGACGTGATCACAGAAATCCAGAACGCTGCCCAGATGGTGATGCACGATCACAATGGTCTTGCCCTGCGCGCTGAGATCCTTGAGCACATCGATCATGGCCTGCTGGCTTTTTGCGTCGATGCCTTGGAACGGTTCATCCATGAAGTAAAGATCCGGGGCCTGAGTTAGGGCCCGGGCTAAGAAGGCGCGCTGGCGCTGCCCGCCGGAAAGCTCACCGATCTGCCGCGAGGCATAGGCCTGCATGCCCGTCTGCTCAAGCGCCGCCATGGCCCGCGCCCGCTCGGCCTTGCCTGGGCGGCGAAACCATCCCAGTTCGCCATAGGTACCCATGACGGCCAAGTCGATCACGGTGGTCGGAAAATCCCAGTCGACGCTGGCGGATTGAGGCATGTATCCCACGCGATTTCGCACGTCATCGAGCGGCTTGCCGAAAAACTCTGAGGTGCCTGCAAGCGGCGTCACAAGGCCGAGCATGGCTTGGATCAACGTTGATTTGCCGGCCCCATTGGGGCCCACGATGCCCATCACACTGCCCGTCGGCACGCAGAAATTCACGCGCCGGAGCACCGGATCTTCGCGATACGCGACAGAAAGATCCCGGCATTCACAGGCGATGGGCGTCACTCTCAAGATCCCGCGCCCAATGCAGTGGCCACAGCTTTTGCATTGTGCAGGAAGACTTCGAGGTATTCATCCACATCCTCTTCTGCGCCAAGGCTATCCGCGAACAATTCATCAGAGGAGATCTCGACGCTCCAGTCAAGCGCCTGCACGGCTTCCTGCAAGCTTACGATGGCCTGCGGGTTGGCTTGATTATCCTGAAAGATGACAGGGATCTTTTTGTCGGCAATGAATTGGGCCAATTCAGCCAGTTCCGCTGGGCTCATCTCCGCTTCTGTGGAGACGAAATCGGTGGCCCGAACTTCCAGCCCGTAGATATCTCCGAAGTATTCGAACGCGTCATGCCCAGTGATCAAAATCCGATTTGCGTCCGGGATGGCAGACAGGAGTTTTGTTGCTTCGGCATCGGCGGTGCGGATTTCATCAATATAGGACTTGGCATTGGCAACATATGCGTCGGCGTTGTCAGGATCGATTTCCGCGAGGTGATCGGCGATATATCCCACGATCGCCGACCACGCCACGGGGCTGTTCCAAACATGGGGGTCGTTGAGGTCATCTTCCCATGGAAGCAGCATTGCCGACGGAAGGCGCTCTGCTGTCGCTAGTGCCTTATCGCCAAGGCTCATCAGCAGGTCTTCCATTCGCGCTTCGAGGAAGAGACCGTTCCAGACCACGGCATCCGCGGCTTGGATCGTCTGAATATCCCGTGTTGAGGGTTGGTAGGTGTGCGGGTCGCCGCCCGGACCGACCATGGTGATCACTTCGGCGTCAGGCGCGATTTTGGACACAGCATCGCCGAGGTAACCGGTGGTCGCATAAACGGTAACATCTGCCATGGCCGATGTGCCTGGCAGGGAGATCGCGATCGCGGCGGCCGCGAGAAGTTTTCGTATGGTGATGGTCATGTCTGAGCTCCTAACAACTCTCTTACCTGTAAGTGGCCCGACATCCGCGGTGCACCCTGCACAACGTGTTACTGCGAGTCATTCGCAACGTCAATGCAATTGCGAAGCATTCGCAATTCGACGTGAACGAGTGATATGTAAGCGACAATACTGTTCTTTATGAGCGAGTCCTACCGCGATCGCGTTTCCGATCGTTGGCAAGGATCAGTGTTGAGCTTAACGACAGGATCCTTCAGCGCTCAGCCCGCTAGGACATGGCGGTATTGAGCACCGTCAAGATGAAACGCGTTGAGCAGGAACTCCAGAATAGACCCTCCCAAAATTTAAGAGGTGGTGCCCCGTTGGTCGTAGATGGGACTTGACCCGCTTTCAGACAGCGTCTTGCGATACCTTTTCCTGGGCTGGAACTGCCTTGATCTCAGGTCAGCAAACCCTTGATGGCCGCATCAACACCAATGATGTCCGCCTCTTGCGTAAGCGATGTCCCATCCCACGCTTAGTCCCACATTCCGACGCCGTATTTTCCTTTGATATCCATCCCAAAGAACGGCGCGACAAACTCCTGTGTGCTCAAAACATTCGCTCCTGCCCGTGGACCGGGCGAAGCAGCCAGCAATGTCGTGGGTTTGTCTTGCCAGATCTTTGTTTCGATCCGGCTCATCCAGTCATGGATGTTCTTCCAGGCCGCAGTGACAAAGCCATTGTATTCGGCAAAGGACACGATCAGCGCATCCGCGGCACCAATTTTGTCATAGAAGTCGCGCGCCAGCGGATGCACGCCATCTGCCGCTTCGCGATCAATCGAGTAGATCGGCATTTCATAATCATTGATATCCGCAAACTCGATCTCAGTGTCGGGGTACAGCACCTCCAAACGCGCCGCCGCGTAGCCTACGAGAGCGCGATTTATCGAATGGCTGTGGTTAGACGCTGCGAAGGCGAGTGTTCTCATCTGATACATCCAGTTTTTTCAGTTGACTACGGGCGCGTGGCGGTCATTTCAACGTGGAAAGATGCGCGATCCGCGCGCATGCTATGCAACATGAACCGCTTTGTGCATGAGTGGTACCCGCGCCAAAATCTCAGTCTTTCAAGGCGTAGGCGTGCATATTTCCAGTCGGTGATTGGTCAAAAATGAAAGGAGTGATTGGACGTTTTTCCAGGGCGGCCTTGGTTACGAATGAGGGATGAATTGCAATTTTTTTGTCCAATGAACCGGCTCTTGCGCGATGGGCCGATCAAACAACTGGCCCGGACGGTTCCCGGCCAGATCCTCCAATGTCTCATCAATTACAAGGTCATAAGGCGTGGCAGACCACGGGTTTCGGGGTGTGAACTGCCAGGTTTCTTCACCGGCTCCAAGCGCGATCGCACCAGCAAGACTGCGCCCCTCGGCATCGTGAACACGCAAGCGGAAAGCCAAAGAAAGGTGGTCATGAGCGCTGCCAAGGGACACGATGAGGGGTTCAGTGGTTTTTGCCGCTGGCGCCTTCAAAGTCCATCGCGCCGGGTCCGGCGGATCAAGGTCTGCGGCGGTGACCTCAAACTCATGCCGTGTGTTTGTTCCCAGCGGACAGCCATCGGCGTCCAGCGCAGCGCCGGATACTTCAAAAGCATATGTGCGGCCTGGTACCAATGCGCGTCCCAACTCGGCATTTGCGATAAGACCGGTTTTGACCCGTCCGGGATCCAGCAGCATCGTCAATCTGTGTCGATCTGGGGACCAAAGATCGCTTCGATTGGCAAGAAACACGCCCGGCATCGCGTCGCCCTTATCGTCAAGCAGCTGGACGGTTTCGACACCTTCTTTCTGGCCCATGGCTCTTGGGAAATAGACATAAATGCGCAGCAGGTTTTCGGGGAGGTGTTCCGCAGTCGGATAGAAATCGGCGTGACCGTCGTTTGCGTCAGGACATGCTGCCAAAGCAGAAGCCGCGACCCAAAGGGCCGCGAGCGTCGCACTCACTGTCCTGAGGATCATTGGCGGATCTGACCCGGAAAACCCTCATCAGCCTTCAGCATGTTTTGGAACATGCGCACGCCGTCCGACATTTGGTTATCGGCGTAGACGTAGTCAGGGAAATTGTACTCGCTGATGAAATCGCTCAGCCGGAAAAACGCCCCTTTGCGGAACGACACGAGTTCCATCGCGCCTGTTTCGAGATCTCGCCGCATCGCAAGCAGAAACTGATTGTCCTGGTCTGCGACATGTACCACACCGGACATCGGCAATGGGATGGTCTCAACGCCAGCCGTCGCGCCGAGATAGGGTATCGGCTCCGAGAGGCCGGGAGAATTGGCCGCCTCTTTGAGCGCATCCATCGAGATCAGATCGGCGTCCATCTCACGGTTGACCACGAGCACATAACTGGAAACGGCGCCCGTCGCATCGGCCGAGGAAAATGAAATGACGTCAAGCGGTGTATTGCCATATCCCAGCTCGGCGATTGTGCGTCCCGTAACATTCGCCCCATTCTCAAGCTCAGACACAGGTATAGTGACAAGGGGTGTGCACGTATAGGCAGCGACGACCGTGGCCGACCCTTCAATATCCAGAACGGTCATGGCCCGGATAGGCGCACGGGTTTCATTCTGATCATGGGCTGCGTGATAGATCTCGATCCCACTGGCCGACCCTGATCCATCGAACGGATAGGGAATACGCCGCAGGGTTGATGCGAATTCACCAGTGGAAACGCCGGAGACAAAAAGCTCGCCGTCCACGAAGTCCAAATCGGTGACTGTCAGCGTCGGTGCCGGAATGTCGCGCCAAAACGTCACCGCGTCGTCCGCTGCGTCAGCCAGCTTGAAACTGGTCGATGGCAAGTCAGACAGATTGAGCGCTTGCAGGTCGCCCTCTCGTGAAACAGAAAAAACCGCGTGGGTCTCCGTTCCGTCAATGGTGGCCGCCAGCGATATGTAGGCCGCGCGGGTCACCGGGTGTACGACCAAATCGCCATAGACGATCGGGCCTTCGGTGCCGAGCGTGTTCTCAACAAGCGTATCAAGGTCAAGAATGTTGAACCCGGCGTCTCGTTCAGGTGCAATACCGTCGCCCGGCAGCTCGTATGCATGGATGGTCCCACCGACGGAATCCGCGACAAACAATGTGTTTTCTGGCCCAAACTCGAGAATCCCTGCGGATTTCAGCGTGTCGGCTTGAGCGACACTGGTGGACAATGCTAGGGCAGCGATCGCTTTGATCAGACGTGGCATGGTCATCTTCAACTCCTTTGGATGAGGGGTCGTTCACGATCATCATCGGTCGTCTTAAGGCTGACCGACAACGATCAAAAAAGCGCATTCCGTGCGCGTATTTGTGTCAGTCTTGTTTCTGGCACTCCCGCGATGTCGGCATGGCGGGTATCTTGTTTCGGTTGATTGCGTTCATTGGTCGTCTGTTGCTGCGCGCTGGTGACTTAGAGGTTTGGACGCAACGGGCCGAAGCGCTCCTTGATGCATTTGGTCACGCAATGCACCTTTCACGAGCACATACTGGGTGAAACGCTTGGCCAAGGTGTTCAAAACCAACTGATCACGGCGAGGGACGATCTTGCAGCCGCTGTGCGCGAAACCGAGCGTGGACGTGTCGTGATCGTGGTGTTTCGCAAGATGAATGAGATCTTACGCTTTGCAGATCGCGTCTTTGCGTTAAGCAACGTTTACATCTTGCGCGATCGAACAAAGACAGTGATTGATGCAGGTCTGATAGAAACACTGGTGCGCGCAAAGGTCAAAAAACACGCAAAAGCCGCTGGCAGCGGCTTCATAGAACCTGACTGATAAAGGCCATTACTGAGCTGCCCGCGCCCCTATCAAAATCCTTTGATTCAGAGCTCAAACTGCCGCGCGTTCGTGGATTGGTTCCAAAATCCGATTGATTGGTTCAGATCCAGATCCAAGTGGCGGAATGCGTCCGAATAATGATCCGTGGTGTCCTGTCAAACCTCGCCAACAGAAGGCTAAGGTCATTGTGATTAGCTGCAATCCAATGGAATTAAAATGAAGTTTTCCCCGCCTAGGCTCTGTCTTTTGAGCGCTTGTCTCTTCGTGCTGTCAGCGTGTCTGCCAGATGACGCTGAGGAGGCGCAGAACGTGGACGTCGAACCTCCGACCAGGGGGCTTATTGCAATCCAGGTTCAGGATGCCCAAGAAGTGACGGTTCGCCGCTACCCGGGTGTGCTGGAACCTGAGGAATTGAACCCGCTGTCCTTCAAAGTAGGGGGGCGCATGGGGCGCATTGAGCTGGATGTGGGCGAGCGCGTCACATCGGGCCAGTTGCTGGCAGCGCTCGAACCGGACCAGTTCCAAACGATCATCGAAAACCGCACTGCTGCCCTTGAAGAAGTCAAGGCCACGCTGGCCCAAGCGGAAGATGACTTGGCAAGGTCCGAGCAGCTCTTTGCGTCTGGCACAATTACCAAAGTGCGGCGAGACGAAGACCTGACGGCTGTAAAGCAAACCCGTGCGCAGGTAACCCAAGCCGAAAAAGACCTGTCATCTGCCGAGCAGGATTTATCGGATGCGCAACTCTTCGCTCCGTTCGACGGAATTATTGATGTGATTGAAGTGGACAGTTTCGCCACCGTTTCTGCCGGTCAGACCATTCTATCGCTCTACCAACAATCCGCTTACGAAGTGTCATTCTCGGTGAGTTTCGATGTGATTGGACGATTGGTCGTGGGGACGCCTGCCCAAGTCCGTTTGGCGGACGATCCAACGATAAGTCTGAGCGGCGTTGTAAGCGAGTTGGGTGAACGGGCAGAGCAGGTTTCGTCTTTTCCTGTCGTTGTGACCTTGTCGGAAGCTTCTCCGGTTATCAAGGCGGGCATGGCCGTCGAAGTGGCTTTGGAATTTCCGCTTCCAGCAGCCAAAGGGCACTTGGTTCCAATGACGGCCGCAATCCCAGATGTAGACATTCCTGAGAACGCAGATGCCACCGACGTGGTGCCCTTAGAGGTGTTTGTCTACGATGCGCAAAGCGGGACAGTAAAACGTCGCGCAGTGAAAATGGCGGGCATTCGGGAAAACAAATTCCTTATCATTTCCGGTTTAAAGCCCGGTGAGCATGTCGCGACCAAAGGCGTTACCTTTCTGCGCGAAGGCATGAAAGTGAACCTGCTCACGAACGACGAGGGAAACTGACATGGATTTCCTCACGCGCTTTGGGTTGCTGAAATCCAGACTGACGTCATTGATGATGATCTTCATCCTGGCCATGGGGCTTTTGTCTTACGTCGACATCCCAAAGCGCGAAAATCCAGAGATCACCATTCGAACAGCTGTCGTCATCGCAAACTTCGAAGGCATGGCCCCTGGCCGCATGGAACAGTTGATCGCGATCCCGCTGGAACGCAAGATCCGTGAAATCGGCGAAGTCGAAGACATTGAGACCATCATCACCAGCGGTCAGGTGCTGCTCTATGTTGAACTCTTCGACACCATTTACGGCAGCGATATCGACAACGCGTGGGAGGATCTGCGCAACAAGATGCAAGCCGTCCAGGCAGAACTTCCCGAGGGCACATCCGGGCCATTTGTCAATTCTGACTACGGCGACGTCTCTATCGCCACTGTGGCGATCACCGGCGATGGCTATTCATTGGCAGAAATCGAAGATGTGGCCGAAGACCTGCGCACAGATCTCTTTCGCGTCGATGGCGTGACCAAGGTCAGTTTTTCCGGAGTGCAGGAAGAACGCATTTGGCTTGAGGTTGACATCCGCAAGCTTGCTGCCGTGGGTGTGCAGCTGGAGCAGCTCTTGGGTGATCTGCAGGAACAAAACGTCATTCTGCCCGCCGGTGAAATAGATGCAGGCGGCAACAATATCGTGCTTGAGGCCAATGGCGATTTGCAATCGATCGAAGAGATTGGCGCGGTTCTGACCAAGGTTAGTGGCCTGTCCGGTTTCGTCAGACTGTCAGACCTCGTCACCGTGCGACGGGGCTATGAAGACCCCAAGGATGCGCCGGTCTTTTACAACGGTGTTCCAGCCGTCGTTGCGGCGATCGAGATGTCGTCGCAGACCGACATTCAGGATCTGGGCGTGCGGTTGAAGGCAGCCCTTGACGCTTTTGAGGTCCAGCAGCCCATCGGCATCTCGCTGAACATCTCGACCTTCCAGGAAACGGTGGTCACGGCCTCCGTCAACAACGCGTTGGAAAACGTAGGCCAGACTTTTCTGGTTGTCTTTGCCGTCATGTTTGTCTTCCTCGGGCTGCGCTCCGCCATCGTGATTGCCTGCATCGTGCCCTTCACAATTTGCTTTGCGCTGGTGGCAATCGGATTTCTGGGCGTCGACATCGAACAGGTCTCGATTGCCGCTGTCATCATCTCGCTGGGGTTATTGGTCGACAACGGCCTCGTGGTTGTGGAAGATATCGGCAACCGGATCGACGAGGGAATGGAGCCGCAAGAAGCCGCGCTCTCTGCGGGCTCGCAATTCGTGGTGCCCTTGGGCGTGGCGTCCATCACGACCATCTCGGCCTTCCTACCCATGCTGATGATGAACGGCGTGGAAGGTGAGTTTGCCTTCTCTCTCGGCGCCGTCGTCGCCTCCATGCTCCTGGGCTCTTGGATCACCGCGCTCTACATCCTGCCATATCTCTGCACAAAACTGCTGCGCAAAAGCAAAAAGCAAAAAGGCCCCAGCCTGTTGGCCCGCATGTATGAGCGCCTGGTGCGGATCCTTTTGCCCTTTGGTATCCCTTTGACGGCCTTGGCGCTGGGGCTGGTGGTCTGGAGCGGCACGCAGTTTGCGCTGTTGAAATCCGAAATGTTTCCCTTCAGCGAACGCGCCGATTTTCTGGTCTATATGGACATGCCCAAAGATGCCGCCCTCTCGGAAACCGAACGCATGGCGCTGCGGGTGCAGGATTGGCTGATCGATGATGAAATCAATCCCGGCATCGTCAACACCACTGTTTTCGTGGGCGATGGAGGTCCGCGCTTCAACCTCGGCCTCAACCCCAATGACCCCGATCCAACAAGCGCCTTCTTCCACATCAATGCAACGGATCTAGATGCAGCCCTGGCCACCATCGGCCGCGCACAGCGCACCTTTGTCGAGGAATTCCCCGAAGCGCGCTTTCGCGTCACTCGTCTGCCTCAGGGTGGATCAGAATCCGGCATTGTGGACGTGGAAATCTTCGGACCTGACGCCGAAGTTTTGATCACAGCCGCAGCCGAGGTGGAAGCCGCTTTTGCCGCGTTGCCGGATGTCGTGAAGAACGAAAGCGACTGGGGCAACAAGGTCGTCAAGATTGTCGTCGACATCGCGCAGGATAAGGCACGCGAATTTGGCGTGACATCCCAGGACATCTCCGACGTGATGGCGGCGTATTTCTCGGGAACGCAGTACTCCACATTCCGGGAAGACGACGAACAAATCCCGATTGTCATGCGCGCCTCTGCGGTGGGTCGTGACAGCGTTGAAGACCTGGCCAACCTGACGGTTTCAACCGGGGGACAGTTGATCGCTGTGGATCAGTTGGCGACATTCCGTCCAAAGCTCGAATACTCGGAAATGAGGCGCGAAAATCAGGTTAGGCGGATCGTGATTTCGGGCAAGAGCAGTCAACTGAGCGCACAGCAGACCCTCAATGAAATCCAACCCGCGCTCGACAACCTGAACCTTGGTCCTGACTATGAGATATCCATTGCGGGAGAATTGGAAGACAATGCCAATGTGAACGGACAAATGGCCGACAACATGCCGCTCGCCCTGGCTGTCATGCTCGCGGCACTGGTGTTTCAGTTCAATTCCATGCGACGGGCTTTTGCCACGTTTCTGACCATTCCCCTCATCGTGATCGGCGCGCCCTTTGGGATGCTGATCATGAACCAGCCTATGTCATTTTTTGCAATGCTCGGGCTCATGTCGCTGATGGGCATTATCATCAACAACGCCATTGTCCTGATCAATCAAATCGACATTGAAATGCAGACGCTTGAGCTGGACGAGGCGGTGGTGAAGGCCGCACGTGCCCGCTCAAAGCCAATCATGCTCACCTCGCTCACCACGATATTCGGTCTCATTCCTATGGCGCTGTCCGGCGGGGCGCTCTTTGAACCCATGGCGACGATGATGATCGGCGGCCTGGTGATCGCGTCACCTCTCACGCTCGTGGTGGCCCCGCCGCTATGCTACGCGTTGCTGAGGATTGGACAGCGCAAGCGGGAGGATGTGCAAGCGGCCTGATGCGGCTCATCTGACAAGAGGGTCAGCCTTCCCACACGTCCTTTGCCAAATGGTGCAAACTGAGACCGTCTACGGATGATCGACTATCTGCATGTCGATAGGGACAAAATCTGCAAAGTCTGCGTCTGTTCCGAGACCATCAGAACAGGGTGTGTATCTCATGAAAGTGGATTGGCCTTCGAAAGATTTTTTCGCGTACCGGACGAAATTGGTTCGCGGTTCGAGCGCCGCCCTGAGCTAAACGACGGACATTGGCCACCCAAACCGCTTACAGCACCGCCCCATCAATGTGGTCTGCATGATCGAGTTCGGATTTCTCACCGCAACCCGCCGAAATAGTTGCCGTGTTAAAATACAGAAATAGCACAGGCTGACTCCACTTTTATCATTTATTTTTAATGGCTTGAACTATCATTTGTCTTTTTTGTGGGTTACATAAAACTCCAGTTTGATATACATCAAACTAGGGAGCCTAATGGCGCGCCAACAAGGACCGATAGTGCGATGACCCGGACACAAAGCGACATTTCTTCCGGGTTCAGTGTCTTCAGCGAGATGGTGACAATCCTGACAGCCTTCGGTCTATCCCGCGGGTTGACGATTGAAGAACTTGCAAACGCTGCGGGTCTACCGAACCTCGATATGGTATCCCCGGGCCGCCGATTGCCTGACACCGCGGTCGCGGACCTATGGCGCACCATTTGTCTCACAGACAAGGACGGAACACTTCCATTGGTCTTGGCAAAATCCGCCCCGCCCAGCATTTTTGCCGGTTTGTCCGAGGGCGCGCGCTACGCCGAAACACTGGGCGACGTGCTGGATCTGTTTGTGGAAAACAAGATACTTATAGCGGACCGGCTGAAACTGACCTTCACGACAACCAGTGAAGCCGCGCTTCTTGATTTTGATCATCCTTTGCAAGATGCTAGTGTAGCAAGTCTCAATGCGTTGGGTGTCTGTCTCTTCAACCGGGTCATTCGAGACGTGTTATGCATTCCAGGTGCGGTAAAAGGCGCAAGGCTCATTGTAGATAAAGACGCCAACGTAGCCGCCTACACGTCTTTTTTTGAAGCCGATGTTCAAGTGGGGCATAGCCTCAATCAAATTGAACTCTACCCGGAGGCGCTCTCAAAAAAAGTCAGCCATGCCAATAGGGAACTTTTCTCTTTCATTCAGATTTACAACAAAAGGATGCGCGCAGAGCTTGAGCGGCGGATCTGGCCGAAAAGCCTGCAAAGACTGCGATCCGCGATTGTCGAAAACGCTTTGAAGTCCGACTACACATCTCATGGAGCCGCACGACGCGCGAACCTAAGCTTGAGATCGGCCCAAAGGTTGGCCGCTAAAGAAGGATACTCCCTTCAAGGTTTGATTGACGAGGTCCGCATCGAAAACGCCAAAGACCTACTGCGCAATCCCGATCTCAAGATCAACGCCATCGCATTCATGCTCTCGTTTTCGGATGATCGTTCTTTTCGCAGATCTTTCAAACGTTTGGCAGGGCAGTCGCCATCCGAATATAGAAGTCGCCTCTTCTAGAAGGATAGAGTGGCGTTGCGCCGTTCTCTTGCGCAAGTCTGAACCTATTCTACAACGCCTTCGGGACCCGCTTCAGTGTTCTGACCATGCTTGCTTGTTGGATCTGAGGCGTCATCGGCGGCACCGTCTCGCCGCGCTAGTCTTTGGTTCAAGATCGAGATGTATGAAGGCCAACAAGCCGCGCGCCCGCGATTGTCAAATAGACCTGCCCGGTCAGGGCTTCGATGGCCGCCAAGGTTCTGGCCTGATCGGAAACCGGGAGAATGTCGCCGTAACCAAGGGTGCTGAGCGTCACCAGACTAAAATACATGAACTCCGTGCTGTTAGGGGGGTGCGCCCCTGTTACTGAAATCGAAAATGAACCTGGAAAGACGTAGTCGATGAGCCCGTACATCATTGCGAAGACCACTCCCAAAGCAAAGTAAATGTTAATGGAAGCTAAGAGCAGATCGCCATCTACGCGCGACTGCGAGAATAGCTGTACGACGAATGAGAGGATCAAAGCGCCGAAAAAGAAGCTGGATGATATGTAGAAGAACGTTAATGCACTGGGGGTTTCCGTCATCATCAGCTGGAGAACCGCCCAGAGTTCAATCAGGCCAAGGGGCGCCATCGGCAGAAACTGAGACCGGATGGAGAGAACACTCAACAGGACGAAAGCTATTGAAAGTAAAACAAATAAATTCAGGACAACAGTAGACCCGTCGAAGAATGGCGGAAGCACGAATGAAGAAATCAGACTGACTAGCAAACCAATTTGGCCCATTGTTCTAAGCCAATCAGAGTTGCGGCCCTCCATCATCGCACGCCATCTTAACTTCCCAAGCACTGCGTTAAAGGTCACCGCCGCACCCTTGGAGGTCAATGAGCGCCAAAATTCATAACCAGCGAGGCTCCGCGAGAATGACATGCAAAACCAGTAAGTTCGCAGCCACCACATAGAACAAGGAGGGTCATAGTAGGGCCTGAAAACCTCAATAGCTCTCATCCGGTAGAGCAGGTCCTTTGTAATGCGCGGGTCCGCTCGCAATTCGCGCGTGAAGCCAGTGAGTTAGGCAGCGGGTTGAGGTTCTAGTAGGGCCATAGTAGGACCGATGAGAGAGAAGGATGCCGGTGTAGCTCAGCTGGTAGAGCACGTCATTCGTAATTAGCGGGTCTCCGCGAGAATGACTAGCGAAACCAAAGAGTTGGTGGCAACGAGACAGGACTAATAGGGCCATAGTAGGGCCTGATAGCCTCAATAGCTCAGCTGGTAGAGCAGGTCCTTCGTAAGGACAAGGTCGGGGGTTCGAGTCCCTCTTGAGGCACCACTATCTCAACGTGAACTTGTCGCTTTCGGCCCGAAGCTGACATCCGCCCCCGTACCTCGATGCTGCGGTCGCAGCCCGCATTGCCGACATTCGCTGCCCGAACGAAATCTATCAGAATCTAAAAATTGGGGCCAAGGCGCTAGCGCCGTTATAGTTCGCCGAGCCATCTGGATTGCCCACATCGACATCTGTTATGACTGTGCATGCGAAATACAGCATGTTGTGTATAAGATGTTTGAGAACTTGCAGCGTGAACTCGAAAAGCTCGGGCGGATTAAAGAGATATCAGTCCCCATCGAGCCTGATTCCGAAGGGTATCTGGACAAGGAATGCCCTTCAGAGCAATGCCTTTTCCTCTTCAAGATCCATAGTGGCGACTGGTCGAACATTGTTCGAGACGAGGAGGTGTTCTGTCCATCCTGCGGGCATACAGCACATGCTAAGTCGTGGTATCCCAGGGCACAGGTTGAGGCTGCTCGAGACTACGCGCTTGGCACGATCACCAACTCTATGAACAAGGCGATGAGAGCGGACGCGGCAGCGTCGACGCGCCAAAAGGGCCAATGCGTGAGTTGCGGGCGCATCGCAAGCTACAGCCCTCGGCTTTTGCATGCGATACCAACGGCAGACACGTCCGAGATTTTCGCGCAACCATGTTGATGCCACGGGCTTTATAAGAAGAGTGCCGGTAGCTCTACTGACGCCATCGTCGCCAACACTGTGCGGAAGTGTAACAACACGAACCAGGTCCTGACCTCGCTGATAAACCCCAATATCTGCTTTAAGCAGCGCGGCCTCGGCCTGATCGACCTGATCATGGAGGAAACCTGGTTCGATCACGATTTCAGGTCGCGTGTCACCATGCCTAGCATTGATTGGGATGCCGAGATCCAACCACGTACGAAGCGTCTTTTCTGCTGTTGGTATGTTCAAGCGCTGGCACTATTCTGGCAAGCCCC
>ERZ1740068.264-NODE-264-length-29631-cov-13.888322_pt1 | contig 29631 bp, 25 predicted proteins | sample MGYA00581735_ERZ1740068 | MGnify/ENA primary metagenome ERZ1740068 (study PRJEB43018, sample SAMN04849740) | marine metagenome | isolation source: floating plastic debris | place: Pacific Ocean | collected 2008-08-30 | study: EMG produced TPA metagenomics...
TCAGGCACTTCAAAACAGGCAGAACGCCAGCGAGAGCATAGCACCCCACAGGAAACATGTGATTGCGTGATAAGTCAAGAATCGATAGGCTCTTTAGAGCAGGCAAAAGTTTGGCCAGAGCTGAACAACTCTTAGGGTCGAATCGGTTGCTGGACAGTTTCAATGTCGTCAGATCCTCCAAGCCAGGCAAAACGCTGGCCAAAGTTTGAAAGCCAGACCCATCGATATTGCAATGCGACAAATCCAAAGAAAGTAAACCGACGCATTTGGGCAGCGCGGTCAGAAAAGTCGAAAAATCTTGTTTCGATGAGAAGCGTGGTGCCAAGTGGGTCGTGTTGGCGGAAAGCATTCGATAAAATTGTGATGGGAACAAGCACCCCCCAAAATCAATCGTTTTCCAAAATCCATGTTCGTCCGTAATGGTTTGAACAGATTTGGAACACTTCCTCCAATTCAGAACATCGCGCACATACAACCAAGACGCTATTTCGCCGAACGCGTCAGGTGGAAGAAGTTGCAGAAGAGGACAATAATGCCTGGCCAAGCGTAATCTCTTGGGTTGGCTCATAATAGGAGTTTAGGTTGTGTTTTGTTGGGGTTACAGAGGTGCTGGTAAAATAAAAAAAAAAATTGTGACATTAGAGGAAACTTTCAAACGGTTTTCGCGCAAAGGACTGGAACCACACAACCAAAATCTCCTTTCCAGAAAAAAAGAAAATTATGTCCAAGGCCGACAAGAGGAAAAGGTCTGCATCCGCTTCCCCTTCAAGGAAGCGTGCCAAGCCAGCCTGGCGCATCCACTTGCACCGGGGAGACCTTTTCCAGGCCGAGCACGGGAACAAGGTGGCGCTGGCCCACTGCGTCAGCCGGGATTTACACATGGGCAAGGGCATCGCCACTCTCTTCAAACAAAAATTTGGTCGTGTGCGCGACCTAAAAGCTCAAGGAAAAGGCGTAGGTCAAGTAGCTGTTTTGGACGATGAGACTACCGTGGTGTACTACCTTATTACCAAGGAAAAATACTACGGCAAGCCCACCTACGATACGCTGAGAGCGTCTTTGGAAGAGTGTTGTCGAGACGCTCAAGCCAGAGGCATCGAGCGGCTCAACATTCCCCGACTCGGGTGTGGGTTAGACAGGCTCAAGTGGCCCCGCGTGCTTCAGATTCTGACAGAAGTTTTTCGTAATGTCTTGCAAATACACGTTTATGCGTTGTAACTGAACAACAGTTCAAATGGCTAGCTTGCTTTGCTTTCTTTGCTTTCTGTCGCCAAAGGTGATGCGCCGGCGAGATTCTGGTTGGGATCAAGAATTTCCTTGATCTTATCTAAGGGTTGGCCTTTGATTAAGGATGCCACCTTGGCACACCCTAAATGCAGCAAGCTCTTGATGTCCATGTAGTTGGCGGCCTGCCACGCAAAATAGTGAGAAAAATAAAAAACACGATTTTGGACTTGGCGCACGTACCAGAGTGAGGTCGTAGAGTGCCTGTCGGTTGTGGCCGATAGAGTCGATAAAATTTGCGTCCCAGGGGTCACGCACAACATCAAGCATAATCTTGGACCGCAACGGTTTTTCAATAAGAGGCGGTTCTGTTCCTTGGTGATGTGTGCAGTACTCCACGATCTTTGCCAAAGTCTTTCCATCAACTTGGAGAATCGGTATCGTGGTCGCGTGCGGATCGGCTTCCAAAGACGTTTTCACCAAAATCGAAATCTGAACATCTTTGCGGTCGAGCTCGAATTCCTGATTGTCGGAAGACACGAACGTCACCGTTGGTGGCAATTCGTTCAAGTCCTTTGTCTCATCCAGGCCAGCGACGGTTTTGTCTTCGGTTGACTCCAAGACAGGCATGGATTCAGAACGTGACGGGAGCAAAGATGCACTGGACTTGGTTTCGAGAGCCATCTTTCTTGGGATTCTGGTTGGAAAACGCAAGCCCTGAAACGACACACCTTGCTCTGCCAAAAAAAAAAGATAAAATTAATATTGTGTTCCTCAAACAGAAAAAAAAAAAGTTTTTTCATCAAAAACCGTGAATTGCTTGCGATTACGTTCTCTCTTCTCGTCTCCTCTTCAACCTTTTCGTGAAGCAAAGAAGCGTTTCAATGCCCAAGGATCGCAGAGACATCAAGAAGATTTGTCTTTTTGTGTAACCTTATATTTTTCTGAGAGAGGAAAACCTGTCTTGAATTGGACCGCTGACAACCAGGTAAAAACATTTTGCACTTGTGTTTGGCATGGATAGGCGTCATCGGCCCTCTTCCCTCCCATGACTCTAGGCTTCTTGAAGGAAGAGTGGCACAAAAAACCAAAGTTGTATTGTGTGTCTGTTTCGTTACTAGGCAAATATCTTTTTCACGAAACCGTCTACGCGCGGGGATGACCTGTAGCCGTACAAGGCGAAATAGAAGAGCAGCGACAATCCGCTGAGGGTGATGGAAGCCGCATTCAAGCCCATGAGCGTGTCTCCGGTCGTGCCCGTGAGCTCTGTGCAGCCGGCGGTTCGGGTCTCCTTGGGGCAAGTGTCACCGAAATTGCCGTTCTCCAACTCCTGGCCAAAGTTTTGTTGGACGTGGATGTTAAAACTGGTGGTCGCGATGGCCACTACCACGGTCAACACCACCAGGCCAAACACCATGTGCATGCGCTGCAGTTTGGCTTTGTTTTCTTGGCGCTTCACGGACTGGCCAGTCAGTTCCATCCACTTGTTCAATATCATGAGCAAGAAAATGGCGTTAAAGATCACACTCAGAATGTTGATGGCCATGCTGCCGTTGCCGTAAGGCCCCGTCAAGGCGCAGTTGTTGTCGTTGTTAACGTCCAAGCACTCCACCTGACCAGCAGCTACCAAGCCGCCAAAATTCCTCATATGAATCATGACGGCGCTGGCGCTCACGGCCGAGGCCCCGGCAAGGAAGGCAGAAGAAAAGCCTGTGATGGCGTCCATGTTTTGTTCGACTTTTTATTTAACACCACAGAAAAAACTCAAAAAAAAAAAAAAAATCTTGCCCGGTCAAGGGTGAGTCTTGTCGACCTTGACGATGCTCCAGTCGATGGGTGTTCGTCCGTGCGCCTCGAGGAGCTGGTTGGCTTGTACAAAATGTTTACGTTCCTTCTGTTGGGTCACAAAGAGCGAGCCGTTGAACGGAGACGGGTGGATACACGTAAGCACCTTGTTGCGGTTCTTGGCGCAGCTCGGAATAAACTGTTGAAAGGCCTGGGCTTTGCTCCCCCACAACAACCACACCTTGAAGGAACCGGTCAGGGCCAGGAACTTGACGGTCTGTTCCATAATCGCCTTCCATTCACGCGTGTGAGAACCCGGACACCTCTCCCGCACCGTGAGCGCGGTATTCAGCAGCATGACTCCTTGCTGGTGCCAAGCCTGGAGCGATCCACAGTTTTCTTCTACCTTCCAGCCCTGAGCTTGCACGCTGGCAGCTATGTTGCGGAGAGATCCGTTGAGGGACTTTACGGATTCGGGTACGCTGAAAGCCAAACCTTCAGCCGATTCTCTATTGGGATAAGGGTCTTGCCCCAGGATGATTACGCTGGGGTTTCGGATTTCCAACGCCCTGAACCATTGGTTGCGCTTCATGGGTAGCACCTGGTGGCCCGATTTCGTGTCTCTCACGATGGCCAGCTTCAGGCGGTGAAAGGACGGCAGCATCTTCCGATAGGTGTTGGCCAAAGCACTCGGCAACTTTTCCCACAGATCGGGAAACGTCGTGCGCTTCTTTTCTTCTTTTTCTTCGGTGGGAGAAGGAGCTCGCGGAGAAGTCGAAGCCATGGTCGTCAACGCTCAACCAGAACCAGCAGATGCGAACGTGTTAGACCCGAGCCTATGTTAGCTTCTTCCTTGTTCTGGCCGTGAGGTCAAGACAAGAACCAATTTTTTTATTTTTTTCAAAGGGAAGGAAAGGCAGGGTCCTTTTTATTTCTGTTTGAAGCGGTGGGTGTTGGGCACAAAGTAGGTCCCTTGGCTGGTGTCGCTCATGTAGCAATTGAGAGATATTCGGCGAATACACTGGTGGCAATAGATGTAGCGCTTGTCGGCCACTTGGTTGGTGTCGATGTCGTCGCGCACCTTTTGACAGTCTGCGCAAGCGGTGTTGTGGGCGTGGTCGACCGGTACGGCCCACAAGGGACTCGATATATTTCGCGCCCTGCCGGGGTGCCGGGGTGAAGGAGGGGGGGAAGGCTTGTTGGGAGCGGCGGGGGACCGCACGGGAGTGATGCATGCGCCCATAATGCGGTGGGGTTTGTTTTTCAGCCTGCAATAAAGTTATGCCCTTTCGGTTTGCGACCCACGCCAGGGCCCGGATCCAGAGCGACAGCGGATTGGTAGAGTTTGTGACGCTTCTCTTGGTCCACGTGCGAGACACCAAAGCCAAGTTTCCTGTGCTGACGCAGCAGGACGGACAGGAGTCCACCCGCGTCCCTTTTGTAGAATACCCTTTTCGCTTGAACAAGTGTCGAGTGGTGTTGGCGTACGAGGCCACGCTGAAAGAGTTGTTGGCTCTCTTTGGCTGGAAGTCGGTGGCTCGTGGGGAAGGCATGTGGTCGGTACACAACATCACTCGGGCCGTGGCCTTGTTGAAGGCCTACAAAAACCACCCTTTCGCGCTGCCCGAACACCTGCACGCCAAGCTCAAGGCCCTCATCATTGACGTAAACCGTAGCTAGCTGCTTAGCTAGCTAGGACAGGGGGCTGCTGGCTTTGGTTTTGGCTTTGTTTCAGTTGGGCGTGCTTGAGAGCGTCTCGTTCCGATGAGCGTTTTACGTGGTGGTCGACCTCGTGCATGGGAGTGTCCGTAAAATCGTGCAGGTCGCGGCCGAGGTGCCGCTCCAACCGGTACACGAATTTGGACGACAGGTTGCGCTCCATGATCTCGGCCCACAAGCTGATGACAAACACCACAATGTAGCTCACCATGGACACGATGAGAAATATTTGCTCCACGTGTTCCCGGTTGGAAAGTTCGACGGTGACTTCGGTCGCGCTCTCGCCCGGGCGAATCTTGTTGTGCAGCAGGATGACGTGTATGGTCAGGATGGTGGTGGACACAATGCCCAACACCAAAGCCGCAAGGCGCAAGTTGGACGGAGTGATTTTCGAAGCAAAAGCCATGGAGGGAGGCGACAACGTTTCTTGTTGACACTCTGACGCTTTTCCGCAATTGGGTCCGACCGGGGCAACCAATCGTGTTGCAATAAAAGGTGTTGTTTAGACGCCGCCATGCCGGGAGCCAAAAGAGTCAGAAAGGAGGTAGCATCTGAGGATCCGGCCAAACGCACACGCCGCTTGGTGCCGGCAGACTGTCCGCCCGCTCCGTCGGAAGAAAAAAAGGCGTCTCCGATGCCGATGCCAGACCCTGTGCCCTTGTCGGAACAGCAAGCCAGCCTCGTACAAGACGTGGTGGCTCGTCACAACGTGCTGGGCATCGCCAAGGCCGGTGCCGGCAAGAGCTCGGTGTCCTTGGCCTGCGCCAAGCGTACTTGGGAGGTGCACCGCAGCAAGTCGTTGATCATCACGTTCAACACCCGGCTCAAGGAAGAGTCGCGCGCGCGCGTGCAAAGCCTGGGATACGCGCACTTTGTAGAGGCCCATTCGTATCACGCGGCTGCACACCGGTTCTTCGTGCCCCACCACCAAGGCGGAGCCAACGACAGCCTCATCGACGCCGCCCTGCGCGTTTCGCCTGTCCGCGTGCTGGACTTTTCCTTGGTGGTGGTGGACGAAGCGCAGGACATGAACCCCTTGTTGGCGCGGTTTGTGGCGCACCTGTTGTCGCACTCGGCCAGTCCGCCGACGCTGCTCATCGTGGGGGATCCTTTCCAGCGTATTTTTGGGTTCAGCGGCGCCACGTGCGACTACATGCTGGAGCCCGAGCGGCATTTCGGTCGCTTCTTGCACGAACAACAACAGCCCTTCCGGGTGCACCACCTGTCCATATCCTGGCGCATCACCCACGAGATGGCCGCCTGGATCAACCAGAACCTCAACCCCTGCGCCTTGCAACACACCAGCCATCCCGCGTGGTGGGCCAAGCACGGAGAAAAAATCATGGCCTGGTGGGGCTACGGCATCCAGGCCAACCCGGCGCGACGGCCCTGTCCCGGATCGGTCCGGGTGTACCGGGGCTGGGGCTCGAGGGAGGCCGCCAAGCACCTCAAGGCCATGTACCAGACCTACGGGGACGCCGGCGTCGCCTTGCTCAGCCACTCCCTCGGAGGCAAAAAATCGCCCGTCCAGGCTCTGGTGAACCGGCTGGGCGTGTCCAACCACGAAAACTGGATCGTGCTCAACGCGTCGGCCAGCCAGCCGTCCGACTTGTTTCAGGGCAAGCGGATCGCCAGCACCATCCACCGCTTCAAAGGCCTCGAGCGCGATGGCGTGGTGGTGTGCGGCGTCGACGCTTTCATCGAATCACGCTACACGGAAAACCCTTTAGACCACTACAACGTGTGGTACGTGGCTTGCACCCGCGCCAAGCAGGAGCTGGTCATCAACATCGCCGGCCAGCCGTACGCTACCCTGCGCAAGACCCGCGTGTGGTGCGGGGTCGGTGGTGGCGCCAACCGCACGGCGTGTACGGTGAACAGCCTCACCAGGTACGTCCCCTTTGACGACGTGTTGAGTGTCAGCCGTCGCTTCGTGGACACCCGAGCGGTCCGAGTGCTGACGGGCCGCGCCGTACCCGTGCCGCCAGGTCTGGTGGCCGGACGACTGCCCGGCACCGTCGAAAGCTTGCGCCCCTTCTTTAACCAGGCGGTCACCACCCACCTCATGTGGCGCATCCACCGCCGGGTGCCCGTAATACACTTCTCGTCCTTGCAAGACCAAACGTATTTCGACGCCGACATGATCGAGTGGGTCACCGCGTTCGCCGCAAACCCTTCCGGAGAGTGGACGGACGTGCTCAAACACTCGATCGCAAGCTACACGCGGCTGACCCGGTACAAACACTGCTGGCGACAGCTCATTGATCTGCGGGAACAACACATTCCGGTCGCGTTCTTGCAAAGGTGTTCCGACAACGCCTTCGACTTGGTGAAATCCCAGGCCCGGGAGCAGAACGACGAGGGCTTGCGCCGCTGTGTGCGCTTTCACATCCCCGTCAGCATCAACCTCACGATGGACTGGTTTACACGGAGGTGCATGAACCCCATTCGGGGCTTCGTCGACCTGTACGTCAACCAGAATCGGATCGTCACCCTACAAGTCGGCGACCAAGTCAAAGCCGAAACCTTGCTGCAGACACAATTGTATGGGTCGATAACCTCTCACCCCACCTTCCTCTTGTGGGCCAACCGGGGAGAGCTCCAAGAGCTTCGCCTCACCCTAGACGCCTTCAGCCCGAGCCGAAATTTCGACTTCATTTTGCGGGCCATTCGTCGCAAGCTGCACCTGCCCGTTACTGAACACGACATGAAATCCGACTTTCATTGTTTTCAAGCCAAAAATCCCAATTTTTACCAGATACAAAAACCTTCCAATTCCTAAATATGACAACTCTTCCCAACTCCTCCTTCTTTGTAGCCGTGCACAAACGAGATAGGTCGAACGAGGCACACACAATTCCACATGGCAGAACAAAAAAGAAGCCTCGCTCTTCCTTCCGGATGCCCCTCACTGGCGCGGGATGTGACAACCCCTTTCTTTGAAGCGTCTCTGGCCAGCGTAGCCCTTCCGGAAATGGACCTCAAGACACCGCCCCTTCGGGTGGCCGCTCATGCCGAACGTGCCCTGGCTCAGGCCGTCGCCCGCGATGGGCCATGGTCACCCATCAAGCCTCGCGTCACGTCTCCCACAAACAGGCCCCCGGCTAATTCTCCTTTGTATCCGTGGTCTCCCATGCCTCGGGTCAGGGTGGACCCGCCTTTTCCGCGCAACGTCGGCCCAAGAGTCAACGGTCCCCCTTTGCCGTCCTGGTCTCCAATGGACTTACTCGAAGCGACGACGCCTGCCGGGTCGGCTGCCACCACGGTGGAGATAAAGGCGGCCGACAGCGCCGCACCCATCCGGCCCATTCCACGCATGGACTTTTTGTGCGGCGTGGGTGGATGTCTACCCGAAAAGAAAGACTTTCGGTTCCCCGACGCTTTCGTTCAGCTCCTTCCCCGTCACACCAACCGCCCCCAATTCCTGGATTGGTACAAGTCCCATCTTGTGTACCCGGATCCCCACGCATGCCAACAATTTGGTTTTGTGTTTCGGGCCTGGGAAGAACAACACTCTTCCACCACCTTGTTCAATTTTGTCTTGTCCATCTACCAGGCCGTATGGCACGAAACACATCGCTTTCACGTTGTAGTCATCCTGTTGGCTGCCTATTTGATGGAAAAATCTCAGCTGGACCTCACTCGTCCCGACATCAAGCCTTGCATCTTGGCATGTGAGTTTTTTTTTTTGAGAGGGGGTTGTGGGAACGATGCTCGCTCATGACCAGGGCGTTTGCCAGGTTTAGGACTGGCCATGAAGTACAGCGAAGACGTTCCAATCTCCAACACCTACGCTGTGCTAGCCAACTTGTCCGGTTGCAACCAAAAATCTCTTGTGCAATGGGAGAAAAAGATCATAGTCGCCTTCAAGTACAACCTCCCCATCTCCTGCCGCCTGTTTACTCTCTGGCTTGTCGAAAAGTTCACGTGTTGAACCTTATATCAAGACTGCGTATTTTTTCATCCTGTAGCGTACGAACTACCATCAGCAAATCTGTATACTTTCAAAGTCATCCAAAACCGGAATGATCATCGAGGTGCGATGCCTCATCTGTGGGCAAGTCGTAAACCACAAGTGGTTACCCTTTATCGAGTTTCAAAAACAAGGCATGTCGCCCCACGAAGCCCTAAACAAAGTCGACGCGAAACGTCCCTGTTGTAGGTCCACCCTTTTGACCCACGTGAATCTCATCGATACCAAGCTGAGAAACGCCCAAATTCGGGAAGACGAAAGGACTGTTTCTGCTACCGAACAGGCCGAACCAAACCCGAGACCGCCGCGTCGTCGTTCTACCCCACGCACTTACCAGGCTCGTTAGTTGAGTTGAAATTTTTTTTTTATCGATTTTAAACTCAAAGTTGAACTCGGTCTCAAGTTGATGAACCCTGGACCCGACACAACAAGCAACCTTGTTGAAATTTTTTTTTTTTTGAAATTTTTTTTTCGATCTCACCATCTCAAAGTTGAACCCGGTTTCAACTTCAATCCGGAACTCGATGCGACAAGCAACCTTCTTGAAGCTCGTCGCTAACTTGTTCGTGTTGGACTTGGGCACAACTTGTTTGACTTGAAAATTTTTTAACGTTGCACTCGGTCAAGGTTTTTCTCACTTGAGACTTTTTAAGTCCCCAAAAAAAAAGTTGCAATCGAATCGTGTGGAGCTTTCAAAAGGTTTCGGGTTGCTTCCGGTAAAGAGTCAAAGGTTGACCAAGTTGATCGGTCCACCTTTGAGGCAAAGGTCGAAACGTTTTCAACTGCAACAACCTTGAACTCGGTCTCAACTTGATCGACAACCTTGAAGGTCGAAATTTTTGTTGTTTCAAGTTTTTTTTGGTCTTGGGTTAGTCAACCTTGCACTCGTCTCCAATTTTTTTTTCTGAAACTTTTTTTTTTTTCAACCTTGGATTCGATCTTACCTTTTCAGACTTGGCTTCGCTCTCGACTGGATTCATCAGAGGATCGAAATGAACAGCTTTGCCTCGTTGCCAAAATTTTCATTTTTAAACTTTTTTTTTTCAGCTTGAGCCGTTACACATGACCCCAACGATCAAAGGGCAGGCATCAATTGATGCGCTAGCGTTCCTTGTTCTTCTCTGGGTCAGCGGATCACATTTTTGAACAAGAGCACCTCTGACTGGCGTAAACTGCAAAACGAGTTCCAATAAACGAAAAAAAAAAAATTACAACAAATCTCATGACGTGTTGGCGAGAGGTGTGTTACCTCATTGACCAGGAAAACATGAAAAAGGAATCAACCTTGTTCTTCCGTAAGACCGCGCCCATGTTCGAACGCAACGCCCTGGTGGCGAACCAGTTTCGCGAGTGGCAGCTCGACCGTCAGAACTCGCCAGACACGAACGGCGTATTTGTCCAGTGGCCCGAAAACGTGCGCGCTCATCGGGAGTTTGAACACGAACCGCATGCCTATCCCTTTGACCTCGGTTCCGACGTATTGCACGTAGCGTTGCGTACCAAATCACCCTGGACCAAAGAACGCCTGGAACAGTGGTTGGAGCCCAGTGTTGTGCCTTTGCGCTGGAGGTTCGACCCCGAATCACCGCACGGCACGCTGATACACTTGTTTTTGCACGTGCGCTCATCGTGGTCCGCCAAACAGACGTGGCAGGCTCATCAGAGGTCCGTCACTTCGATTTGAACAGGAGGCGTCTCGCTCTCGTGTTTTTGTTTGGAGTTGCTCTTGTGCTTCTTGTGGTCCGGGTGTGACGCAGCGGTAGATTTTGGGGTGAAAAATTCGGCGTACATGTATGTCGCCAAGGTCAACGCGCCCACGGCCAACGTGGCGTAGGACACAGACTCAACGCCGTCTCCGAACGTTCCTCCGACCTGACCCGAGGTCGTGTCTACGCTAACGTCGACGTTGCCGTGGTCGGTGACCCAATGAATACAAAGAGCCCCCAGCACAACCGCCAGCAGGTAGAACAACATGAGCATCCACCAAAACGTTTTCATGGCGCGGCTTTGTTCCGAAGAAACTCCCGCCACACGGATCTTGCCCTCCTTGGACTTCATGACGTATTTGAGCCACCCCAAAACCGCCAAGCCTTGGACCGCGATCGAGGCCGCGCCGGTCCCCAGCAAGGCGTGCCCCGGCTCGTGTACGATGGTGCCTCGGGCTTCGTCTACGTCAGATGTGCTCATGTTGTTCGTGTAGTATGCTCCGAGGCCGGCGTTACCCATTCCAATGGCCCAAGGCGCAAACATGATCATGGTGTCCAAGACGGCAGACATTTTGATTTTATTGTAGAGCCAAAGATTTTTTTTTCGTTTCGCTCGAAACCAAACAGCTCATGCACCTGCCGGCGGGGGCAAACCCTAGGCGAGAATACCACGCCACCAGACGCTCGTGGCATTGCAAGACCACCTTTCTGCATCCCCAAGCTCTGGCCTTTTCTTGGAGCAGGCTGACGACACGTTGTCCCAAGCCCAGTTTTCGCCGTGTGCGGGTGACGACCAGGTCTTCGATGTGTCCCACGGTACAAGCTCCGCGAGAAAACTTGTCTTCCACCCATAGCGTACCTGTCGCTACCACCAAACGAGCTTCTACGTCAAACACAACCAGCACGTATCGCTTACGGGCAGACAGGAGCTGCTGAACACCAAGCATGCACTCTGATCCACCCCATGGAAAAAAAAAAAAATTGACACCACGAAAAAGTTGAGACAGAGCCAACACAATTTTTTTTTTTTCTTCTCTGATGCGGCACTCACTCTGAAACTCGAGCAAGGACATGGGTGGATCAGAATGAGGTGACAGCTCGTTCAACAATTCTAGAAACCCGTGATGATAGTCTTGCACCTGCAAAGAACGGACCCAGTAACGATACGGAACAGCCGCCATGAACGAAAGAGTGTCCAAAGAAGATAATACTTGGCCTAACTCCACAGCTGTGACTCGTCTCACCACAAAAGACCAATACCGCTAACGCAAGTATGTGCCCGAAGCACAGTTTTTTTCATTCACCCAGGTTTTACCCCCATGACGACCTCACACGAACCCTGGGTCCTCATCTTCGTGGTGTCTCTTTTGTGTGCCTACGGTCTGCCTCCGTTGGTGTTGGCTGTGTTGTTCTCGGCGTTGTTGCAAGATTCGCAAAAAGCTCGGCCGTGGATTGAGAAATTGTACACCTGGTGGCAAGACCACACCACGAATACGGCAAACGGGTCCGCCCATCCGGCCGAAGCGTTGCAGGGCCTGGTTACCTCGGTGGTTCAGCATACCCGAGCAGCGTCCGCCCAGCTTTGGCCCCCGCGGTCTTAGTTTGAGCATCTTAACTTTGTATTCTTTCCAATAACGCAGAGAGAAATAAAACCCAACTCTTCGCAAGTCAATCTGAAACATCCTTTCGCAGGATTGTACAAAGATTTGGACAAAATTCTAAGACCGATTCATTGGCATACGCCACTCGTTTCATTCGTTGGAGGATCGGTAGGGGTTTGTAGATAATGAAGGAAAGGGTATGCAAATCCGAAGCCATGAAGGAATTCAGATGTATACATTGGTGGAGCTTCGCCTGGTACGGTTTCAGATCGTGGAATCTATTCAAGACAGAGTAAGTCTGTGTGTCGGGCAACCCGAATTGGCCTATGCGCACCCGTCGTTCAGCATAGAGATGCTTCGCAAGTCCAGGTGTATCGTATTCGAGGACACCAATTCCGAAAATACTCGAGACAGATATTGTCGCTGTGTCGGTGTACGCATGTCGGCAACAAATTCGGGTACGATAACAGTTTGCCATGCCGCCCTTTTCGCACACACAGAATAGATATGTGTACAAGTGCGCCATGTGGTCCTTCGTGTCCAAGAAGCCGCAGGCGACATAAAGCGCGGTGTCCGATATCTCGGGCCAATCGCCGCGGGGGAAGGAAAACCGGCAGGCGGAAAGAAAACAGGACACGAGCGTTGGATTGGCACGAATCTAAAGACAGACGTGGTTTATCACAGAACGCTGGCAACGCCTAAACCACACATGATCACCCACGCGTTTTCGTGGTTGAAGATCCGCCATGGTGTGCAAGTGACGAGGAACTGCCCCCACTCAAAAACTCTTCTTTTGAGAGTCAAAGTAAACGCATGTCCTCTTCTGGGTTCGTGGTAGTCGAAAGAGGGGAGGAAAAAAAAGGACGGGAAGAAAAAAAAAATAATGGTTTTTTAGGTTTACCAGTGGTGAGAAAAGAAGACATCGCGTGGATTCGTCAGGCGCTACAAGCCCAAGCCAACGTGCCTCATCCCGTACACCATGTCTGGACCCAGGGAGCGTGGCGAAGGTACCGACGCCGCCTGTCCCACCCGCAACGCTGGGTCCACGCAGTCTCTGGCGTTCCGAGTTAAGATTGCCGAGGCCATGGTCATGTGCGAAAAGTACTTTGGCTGGCGCTTCACCGAGAAAGAGTTGTATTGTGCACAGCGTCTCTACAGTCGATACGTCTCCCAGCACGGCAGCTTTCCTTTGTTGCTGTGGGGTATCCTCGGGCTCGCTACCCGCCTTTTCGGACCGAAGCGCTTAGTGGGTCGCTTGTCCGAGGCCATGCACGTGTCTTTCGAGGGTGTGATAGATGGCATATGGCAGAACTTTTTGGGAGCCGGCGATGCGAACCTGAGGGTGAAGCACGAAGTGGGACAAGAGACGCTGCAGAGCTTGGGCTTGTGGCAAGCGATGAAGCCCAAAATATGGGTCAAGGGAGTTGGCCTGAAAGATGCTGGCGCGGACAAGCTGGCTTTGATGCACGAGATCATCATGCTAAACCACCTCTCTGACGTTCGCGGCGTGCCCTCGGTGTTGGGTGTTTCTGCTCCGGACGAACCTACGCCCACCACCCCTCACGTGGCGCTGTGGGCCGAGGTGGCGGACGCGGTTCCGCTGTCTTTTGTGCTCAGCACCTTTTCGCCCCGATCGAAACTTCGCCAGGTTGTGGCGAACGAACTGGTCGAGCTGGTGTGCAAGGCGCACGAACGCGACACGGCTAATCTGGCCTTGTGCACGGAGAACGTTTACGTTTCGCCCCACGTACGCGGTGGAGTGACGGTGTTGGACTGGAGCCACGGCCGCTTCGACATCGACAAGCCGTCGGTCTCTTGTTTTCCGGACACGCCTGAACTGTACCGTTGCCCCCGAGAGTGGCGTGGCCAACCCCGCACGCCTCGCCAGGTAGACAGATGGGCCCTGGGGTGCGTCGTGTACGAAATACTGGCGGGCCAAAAACTGTGGGCGGGCGTCACCAGCGCAGAGGTGCTGGCGTGGCAGATGCAGGGCCTGGACCGAGCCTTGCTAACGGTGCCTGAACAATGTCACGGATTTTTCCGAAACGTATTTTTCTCCTCTTAACTCCGCCCCAAACCTCAGACACACACACACACATACGGAAAAGAAGAACGCACCGAAACTTTGTTTCCTTGTGTTTCCAGACAAACCCAATACGGGACACTCCAACGAGACTCCAGCAGCATCGAAACGTGTTTCCGAACCAAAACATGATTAAATGGTTGAATCTAACTATATTTGGACCCTGGACGTTTTAAGATCAAGGAAGTGGACCTTCTTTGATGTTGGCTGCAACGCTCAAGAAGCCACAAAGTTTCCGGTTCAGCTTCACATCCGGTAGTGGTCACGTATTCGGAAAATACCGATACCCCAGGCAATACGGGCGTGCGTTTGACGCTGATCTTTCCGTCCAAAGATGAGTCGAAAACGCCAGACGCAAAGACGTCGTACGGGGCCAAGAATTGGAACGCTCCACGCTACATTTTCGGTTGAAATCAAGGCTTCCCCGCCGGACGCGGGAACTTTCCATTCATTACGACGCAGTGTATCGTCACAAAAACCCGGAGCGTCCTTCCCACACGATTTCGACGCCTTGTGTTCATGACGACTCTGTTGGATGTGATTGGAAGGAATGACGATGGGGGGGGCGTGTTTCTCACGAGTCCGATAATTCAACAGCGACCAAGCAAGCCGTTGCCTATCCACAGCATCGCTATGGGTCTGTTGTGAATTTCTGGGCTGAAGATGGGGAAACCGTGGCGGACAAGAAATCGAGCGTGTTGGCAAACATGATGTTATCCCGCAGCGCATCCAAAAGTGAAACAAGGATGTGAAGAAAGAAGTAATAAAACCCCGTTGAAAGAAATGACACGTTTGTGGACCGCAGCGCTGTTGGTCTTGGGCGTGGCGGTGCTCGTCGCGGTGGTGGTGTGGGGGCACGTAGGGAATTCGCCTGCGCCGAAAGAAGGGGCTCGGGTGATGTGGGAACCTCCTGAAACAGGCGCCACCGAGATCGAGCGGCTGCTGCTCCACGGAGAGCGCGACAGCCAAGGCTTGCCCGTGGAAAACAAGCAACTGCTCGCCCTGACGGAGACCGTGGACTTGGTTACGACCCCAGACTCGGAGTCCGACGCCGACGAAAAGGACGACAGCGTGCCCGAGCCCCTGGTGTTTGCCGGGTTGGAAAAGTATGTCCAGTACGTATTGCACGTCGAATCCGAAGGCTCTTCCGCCGAGCGAGAAAGCATGGTGCAAAAGCTGGCGCGCTACCAGTTTCCGCGTTCCGTGGAACGCGTCATGCTCAAGGCAGACGAACGCATCGACCGCACGACCGGTTTTCTGAAGCAAGCCTTGTTCCAAATCGTAGCCTTGACTCGCCTCATGCTCTCGCCGTCCGACGATAACGTTCTCGTGGTAAAAAACAATTTCGAGCCGTTGGTCGACGGACGCACGCTGTTGTCTCGCTTGCGGCAAATTCCGGTCGTGCGGTGGGACGTGATTTGCTTAACCCAATACCCTGGCAAGCGGCAGAGGTTCGGTCCGGTTTGGCGTTTGGCCGACCACCGAGACACGTGCGCCATGATCATTCACCGGCGCTACGTCAAGCGCATGTTCAAACACCTGGAAAGGCGCGTACGCCCCATCTTTCAAAGCAGAAACAACACTAGCCTGCCGGAGTACGACCTGGGGGCCATCCTCGCCGAGCTCCAAGAACACGACATTTGGTTAGGGTTCGACTTGCCCTGCGCCAGGAACCGAGACGCTTCTCCGCGGCGGGGGTCTATCGTCAAAATGCCCGCGTTCGTGCTGCAAAACGTCTGTGTTGTCCAAATCGGGTCCGACGAACCCGACATTCGGGACGACATGTTTGACCACTTCCTCAAAGGACACCACTTGCACTTTGTCGTGTTTCGTGACGGTCCGCCCCAGGATACACACACCGAGCTTGGCTCTCCCTTGTACTACCGTCAGCCCTTGCCCCATCTACCCTTGGAGCCTTTGTATGTGTACCATTACCTCGACGCGTGGTTGTCGTCCGACACGGCTTCCAGGTACGACTTTGTGTTTTACGTAGCTCCGAACATGCGCATGAACGAAAATCCCCTGCGTACCACACCCCCGGACCTCGTCGGCGTGGCCCATCCCTCCAACCTCCTGCCAGACGAAGACAAGAAGCTGTCGTGGGCTTCCACCGGACAGTCCGCCTTGCCCGAGGATAAACGTTCTCCTACGTATTTTAGCCGCAAGTTTCAAGGCGGAAAGGTTTCGGCCATGCACCAGGCTTGCCAGACCATCCGTGCCTGGGTCGACCAAGACGTTCACACAGACCAAGTGCCACAGACCCAAGACGAAGCCTACTGGAACAAGTACCTGAGCTTGCATCCACCCCGTACCGTCTTGTCCCAGAGCTACGTCTACGACCACACCTGCACTCAACCCTCCCACCAGGCCTCGACCATCTGCCAAGCCCTGCAGTTTGGCGGACACCGACCCTTGATGGTCGACGCTTCTTCATCGTCCCCGTCCCCTGCCGAGTAAATTCCTTCTGTGACGGAAGAAAAAAAAAAATTAATAAACGTAAAGATGCTGGGGAACTGAACACGATACGTGTGGGGTGGCACCAAGTCGCAAACGCAAATGAGACCACGGAAACAAAAAGGCTGTGTAACAAACGTAGGGACATGGGACAGTGCGGCATGGGCGGACACACCAAGTCCTTTCACCAGGCGGTAGTAGACAACAAAGTAGCCATGGTGCGACGCTTGTTGGCAAAAAAACCAGACCTCGTGAACCGCGGCGACATGCGCAACATTCACCCCGTGTTTTTCGCCAAGTCGCTGGACATGCTCAAGCTCTTGGTCCAACACAAGGCCGACGTCAACGCGAAAGACGCCGACGGGAACTCCGTGTTGCACATGGCGGCCCGAGATCGAGGGTGCGACTGGGTGCAAACCCTGTTGGAGGCCAAGGCCAAGCCCAACATCCGCAACACTCACCAAATCACCCCTCTGTTGTTGGCGATATACGACGCTCCGTCTGTTCGCCTGTTGCTCAACGCCCAGGCCAACCCTACCGTCACCACCTGGGACAAGAAGAACACTCCGCTCCATCTCGCGACCTACAACAAGAGGTTTGACATTATGGAAATGTTATTGTCTGTGCAAAAACCCGAACAGGTAGACATGGCCGACATAAACGGCACAACGGCCCTCATGTACGCCGCAGGGCGTGATTTTCCCCAAGGGGTACGTTTGTTGTTGGACAACGAAGCCGACCCAAACGGACGGGCCAAGTCCGGCGCCACCGCCCTCTTTTACGCCAGCAACTTTAGCAGCGGCCTTGACGTGTTTCAAACCTTGCTGGAAGGCAAAGCCAACATCAACCTCCAGGACAAGGACGGGGAAACGGTTCTTATGAATGCGATACGCAGCGAACACGCTCGAGATCCGGCGGCTATACACGGAGGCACGTGCATGAACCCTACGGCCATATTCTTATGGGAACAAGGCGCCGACGCCTCTGTCAGAGACAACAACGGACTTCCGGCTTTGTATTTCAAGGACTCTAACGGAGACGTGGTGCTCGTAGAGCCCAAGACCCGAGAGGGAGAAGTCGATCAAGGATAAATTTTTTCTTTTCTTTTTTTTTATTGTGTAATCGATCAGAAGCCCAAAAAAAAAAATCCTGTTCGATGAGAATCAGTGGCTTGCTTGCTTGTTTTTGCGTTTCTTGGGCAATAATTTGGCGTGCACGTGAGGAAACACGCCTCCCGCAGGAATGTGTCCCGGAAACACGGACTTGAGGTCTTGATCAGACTGAAGAGCCATCATGAGATTTCTCGGAGTCGTCCTGACCCTTTTGTCCAATTTCGTACACTGAATGGCCTGCTCCAACCACTCTGTGGCTGCGTATTCCAATACGGCGGCGGTGGCTACGGCCGATCCTGCACTGAAACGTCCGCTGGGAAACGTTTTGCGCATGTAGGTGCTAATCCGACCGACAGGAAACACCAGACCAGCCCGCGCACTTCTTGATTGTTGCTTTGACATGGGGTTCGAGTGCGAGACGAAGAAGATGAAAGTGTAGTTTACCTCGTGGCGTTTGTTTCTCGACAAGTCAACGGCATCGTGTTTGCCCAAGACCAAGATAATTTTTTTTTTTTTGGGAGGAGGAGGGCCAACACTGAGATGAACAAGTTGGCATCAAGAGTAAGGTGGTGTCGGCCAACACGATATTCTGTACACTAGAAGCTGTAATAGAAACAGTTTAAGACATCACGTAACACTGTCCGAAGTGTGGCCAGCTTCCGTAACGGAGTTGGCGTCTGTGATGGTAAACGATTCAATCCGGTCAAGCTGCATAAGAATTTTGGACGGACGTCGTGAAGCGTGTCGTGAAGTGCGTCCGGGAAGCGTCGCAGAAGGGTGTGGACTCTTTTCCGGTGGCGGCGTTGCCGGGGTGGGAGTTCTGGCACCGATGCACTGGCCCATGTTTTGGTTTATTTCAGGAAAGGAAAATGTCTTCTTTTTTTTTTTTGTGTTTTCACCCTGTCAACGTTTCGAAAAGTCAACGGAAGGAAACGGTTCCTGGAAGGGGCCAGGACAGAAAAAGAGTTGATCGGTCTTGACCCCAAAATGTCATCCAATTGGGAGTCCTTCCTTCGAGCGACGACTCCCCGCCTGGTGGTAGACGAGCATGGAAATTTTTCCTTGTGTTCTGTCTGGGATTTTCTGTCTCCTGCCTACGGCTTTGTAGAAGTTCCCTTGCGGTTTCCTACCCGGCACGACGTTGGCTGTTTCAGCCCGTTTCTGAGCGGCATGCAACTGTTTAAGAAGGAAAGCGACGCAGAGGCACCCTTTGAGTACTACCACAGGTCGCACGTGTCGGAACGATGGCCCTTTCCCGACGAAATGATCCAGCTCATGACTCTGCCGCGGCTGGGGCCTTGCGAGCTGTTGGTAAGTGACACCCGCCGCCTGGACACTCGGCGATCCTGGCTGTCGGTGGTCTGGAAGGCCATAGCTACGGACTTGGAGTTCAAAAACGACCTTTCGGGCATGTTTGTGGTGTTTTACCGATTCGAGCACGACCGCAAATCTGGTGGTCCGACGATGCGGGTCGCGGGTGCAGCCGGCACTCGATTGCATCCCGGATTATGGCCCACTTTAGTTCGATCGGAATCGCCCGTCTTAAACTTTTGGAACGTGGATGCGGGACTAGAGAAACACCTTGTGACGCAATCGTACCCCGACATGGCGGTCATCACTCGACAAGTAGGACCTTCTCGGCACCCAAAACACGCAAGCTACAGGTCTGCTAGCGAAACCTCGTTGGACAAAGGCGTTGCCGGTGCGTTGGGGGCGGAAGAAGAAGAAGTTCGTGATTGCGTCCACAGAGAGCGGGCCCAGTGATAGCCACCGTAACCCAAAACCGACACCAGCAGCAGACCCACCACCACCACCACAAACAACAAGACACGGCCGGCCACCCCGGTGACCAGCCGGGAGAAGTACTGCACGGTTTTCACTACGGTGCTGCCCAACGAATTGATCGTGTTTTGGTTGTTGACGAGCTTTTCCAAAGAAGTAAACTGAGCGTCGGTCAAGAGGTTGTTCATGATGCCGTTCTTCTGGATCCAAGTCTGGACGGAGTGAAACGCCGAGGCCTGTGAGAGGCCCGTTTCCCGTACGTTGTTGGTTCCTCTGTCCACTAACTTGAGGGTTTGGTTCTGCGAGATTTGGTTCTGCACGTCGCTGATAACATTTTCGGTCAACCGATTGGTGACGCGGCTGGTCAAATCCACCACCAACGATTGGGTCGAGCCGTGGCCCAAGAGGTCGGCCAGACTCGACAGCCAGTCTTGGTTGTTCGTGAGCTGTTGCGTAATACCGGTTGCCACTTTTTGGTTCAAGGCGTTAGTCACGTTGTTGAAGGCCTGGCAATCGGTGACGGTTTTGATGATAGTGCGCTGGCTCACGTCTCGCACCACACAGGCTTTGCACGCCGCGTTGCACAACACCATGCTGCTGACGACAAACTGGTAGTCGGCGTCTATGGGCTTCTTGATTTCTACCGGCTCTCCGCTTTCGTCCCAGAGCCGTTTTTGAAAGGCGTAATAGCCCAAGGCGTTGCTCTTGACCGTGTTGAGACACGTCTGGCAGTTTTCGTTGAGCTCGTAGGTGCGGCCCGTGGTTACGGTCGGGTCGCACTCGATGTCGATGGCCTGGTTGTTGGTCGCCCCGGACGAACACGCCGACGCAATGTCCACGAGCACCGAGGTCGACACCGTCACGGCCGAATTGGTCACGACAGAACGCGAACTTCCGTGACCCATGATGGAAAGGAACCCTTTTTTTTGTTCAAAAAATATTGCCCGTCTCACACCAGAGACCAATCATCCACTGAACTTCCAATACCCATCGAACCATCATGAATTCAGCCCAAGTGCCTGGTTTTGGACAGAGCGCAAAGTTTATGTGGATGCACATTTCTGCCTCCCTTGGAGTCGACGAGTTCAAACGAAGTGTGGTGGATCCACTCGTGACAAGCATGCAGGAACAATTCTCCATCGCCCTGCTCATCGACGTGCCTCGCACGCACGCACCAAAGATCTTGGCAGCCTTGCCGACCCGGGATTTTATGTATTCGGAGGGAGTGTCTTCTTTGGAGGGACATTTGTCTGTATTGTTGACTTCCTGCTTTACCTTTAGCATTTATCATGCCAACATGGGGGAGAACTCGGAAATGTTCAAAATTCGCGACCCCCTGGCTCATGAACACGCCATACGCATTTTCCGTGCCCACGACCACAAAGACGCTTCCTTCTGTTTCCACAACAAAGCCGCACTGCGGCCGTGCGCGTTTTTCGTGGTGACCCATCGGGACCAAGAAGACACGCCGCTCCGTCTACCCAGCACCGGAAACAACGTCGTGCATCGAGTGGGCGATAGCTGTTCTCGTACTCCACTCCCGTCTGCTCCGGCACCATCCGAGGGCCTGTACGCTCCTTATGACGCCAGAACAGATCAAAGACACGTGGAAGAAAAGGCGTTGTTTGAAAAATACGCTGCTTTCCACAGACTGGACAAATATCCCGGGGACCCGCATCGAAAGGCGAGGCACGCTGTCGTGTTTGGCCTCAAGCCCCATTGGGCGGCCGAAGAGAAGGTAGATCGTCCGTCCCACCCTCCATCCGTGTTCTACTACAGAATGGGGCGTGTAATCGGCGGAAGCACTCTCGTGACCGACGTCGAACCGACGGCGGCCAACCCGAGCCAGGCCACCGCTGTTCGTTTTAACTTGTGGCGAAGCGCAACTTGATTCTGCTGCGCGAGAAACTTTGATCGACTTGTATATTAAAAGAAAATGCTGATCTTGTGGCGCGTATGGTGTGCTGACCCAGGACGGTACGCCTACCGATGGGGCATGACTCCCCCAACGGTATCGCCTTTGGACACCTCTTTGCCGGTCTCGATGGCCGATGTGTCCGAAGACGACCGGTTCAACGTCTCCCCTCCTGTATCGCTCCAACAGGATACGACCTTGACGTCGAGAACTCCTTACGTGCAAGTGGACACCACCAACGGACCTGTACTGGTTACGCTGCCCAGTTCAGGTCCAAACGACAATACGCTGTTTATCGTAGAAAAAACGCAAGGCACGGCTTCTTGTACGGTCCAGAGCGGAGACCTGATCGACGGAACCAACAGTGTGACCGTCGACACCGACCTGGTGGTCTGGGGACAAGGCGGTACGTGGACGGCGGACGTGGATGCCGTATCGAACGCGTTGGTTACGGCGGAAATACCTTTGGCACCAGGCAACAACGGCTATGGCGACAGCGACGCCCACGGTGGCGGGCCTGTGACCACCACCCAACAGGTGATCACGCTAGCGTCCCGAGGCTCGACGACGTTGACGCATCCGGTCGATTCCGACAATTCTCGTTTGGTGCAGACGGCCGTGCAAACCGCCGACGTCGCCCAAGACAGCTCTCTGTTTCCGGTCACCCCGGCGAGGTTTGGTTTGCAAAACCCCAACGACTCGGAAATCTTGAGCGGGAGCTTTACCCTCAAGACCGCGGCTCCGTCCACCACCAACTCCAACATGTCGTTGGGGGGTACCGCCTTTGCGTCTTCCAGCACGCAGCCGGCCGCCAACGGCAACGACGACAACACGGGCAACTTTTGGTACAACGCGTCTGCCGAGGACCCCACCGAGGCCTATTGGGGGGTGGTCATGTCCTCGACCACGGCCCTGTATACCGTCGAAGTAAACTGGTACTCCCAAACCTACGCGGCTTCGTCCATGGTAGTGGAAGGGTCCAACGACGGGTCCAACTGGACCGTGTTGGACACTTTTTCCGTAACGTACGCTGCCACGACGTCCCATCCGGTGTCGGGTGCGCCGCATTTCTACACGCAATTCCGTTTGCGATTTCCGACCACCAACAACACCACGTACGTCGTCTTGCGAGAGGGTCGCTTCTTGGGGGGCGTACCGTCCACCTCCACGCTCAACACCACGGACACGTATGCCGTGTCCACCACTTCCATAGCGACCGACACCTGGGCCTCGGTCTTGGATGCGCAAGTCATGACCTTTGAACCCGCGAGCAGCAGCTTGACGTTACTGGCCTCTTTCGACGGTCGCAGCACGTGGAAAGCGTTCGACGGGACGGCTTGGACCGCGTGGCCGTTGACCGACATCGCTACGTCTCCCATGACCTCTTCGCGGTGGACCAACGCGTCGTGGACAAGTGAGTTGGCCGATACGCTGGATGTGGCCGTGTGGCTCAGCACGTCGTCGGGTGAGGCCAATCCTTCGTTTTCGGGCGTAACCTTTCGGTTTCAGACCCCGCCCTACTTCAAAACCGCTCCAGAGCAACCCACGGAAGTGAGGTGGCTGTCGGATTCTCAGGTCAATGTCAGAAACACCAGCGACTCCGCCCAGACCGTGAGAGTGAATGTATGGACCAAGAACACGTAACTTGGGCTATGGTGTTGTGTACTCCTGCATTTTTCGCCCAAGGCCCAAGGCACCAGTGGGGGAGGAGGTTTTTTATTACTTGTTTTCTCTGGAAAAACGTACATGATGGGCGGTTCTGGTTGCGGTGTCCTGGATGGGTGCCCATGAGCTCCGGGACCTGAAGAATAACAAAGGGTTATGACCGTAACTTTGCGCAGCAGCAGCAGCAGCAGCAGCAGCATAAGAAACTTGTTATTTTTCGACGGCGAAGAACGTATTATTATTAAAGCTCTGCGGTATTGTGGTGTTATGCATCTTGTTCGAGCGCAGCGAAAGCCCCCGGGGCCAGCTTGAGCCCCAATATGTAGGGCTTGCTGCTGCGGGGGTCGTCTGGGCCGGGACGCGACTTGACCACGATCTGGCGCTTGGCGAATACGCCGCTGTAGGTGTTGTAGGTGAACGGATGGTCGCGTATTTGGTTTCTCCGGGTGTAGAGCAAGTAGGCCTTCCTGAACTCGCTCAGTGGCTGTACGAATGTCTTTTTCTCGTCGTCCTCTACTTCGCAGTACTCCTCCATGAAAGCGGTCAGGGGGTCGAGTTGGAGCAAAGCCTTTTTGCCCGAATCTAAGAATTTCTGCGGCAGCACTTCGGCGATAGCCTTGTCAGAGTAGAGCGCGCAAAGGTAAAAATAGGCCGAGTTGATCACGGTAAGAAACCTGTCCCTTTCGGCCATGCATTTCTTGAAGAGGTTGGGGTCACAGCGACGGACCGTGTACTGGAATTCCAGGACGATCAAGCGTCGGAACAACGACCCACTGTTGTCCTTCCAAGCCGGAAGCTTGTTGCCGGCAAACGCGCCCGGAATATCCCACTTCACAGTGCGGGGAACCTTGTACTTTCGTATGACCGCTACCTCCTCACCCACGGCCACGCTCTGGAAGGTGGTTTGGTCCATGCTAAAGTGGTTGTCAATGTCGAGCGCCAAGAAGACGCGCTTATCGCAGTAGCCGTCAAAAAAGAATTTTTTCTGGCCCACGTTGGCAAAGTAGCCCACGTCGTTTTTGTCAAAGAGACAAGCCAGCAAGCGCAGCAAGCTGGACTTGCCCGTCCCGGCCAGGCCCAAGAAGAAGGGCATGCAACCCCAGTTGTCCTTGACGTTCAAGGGATGCAACAAGCGGCCCAGCAGCCCCAGGATCCACACCACCTCCATCTTCTCGAATTGTTGTGACAGCAATATCTTGTACGTGTTGGGCATGAGGATGTGAACAAACGTCGCTCCGGGTTTAGACATTTCGGCCGCCATGCCCATCTCGTCGTACACCATGTCGTGGAACTTGCAGGCGGTCTTTTTGCCCACGATTTGGTCCACCCCCCACTTGCCCTCGGGCGGCTGAAAGTAATAAAACTTGTTGTCATCCGTCTTGAACAACCCGTTCTGAAACCCGAATATGTGAGGGTTGGGGTCCAAGTCCGGCAGCCATTCGCATTTCACTTTGGTGAGGGTTTCGATGCACTCTCGAGCTACGTTCCCTGAGCTGGTCAGCGCGTTGAACCAGTACTCGTGCAGAGAGACGGGCATCAGCGACGAATAGACAAAATCGGAGATTTCCATTTCGTACTCGTACGACTCTGTAAAGGTCCCATCCTCCGTATACCGCGGTTTGTAGATAGCTCCGTTTTGCCGCCGGTACCGGTGGCTGCTCGCCTTGTGGTAATAGAAATGCAACAGCTGCTGCGAAGGCTTCAGCTTGTCTAAAGCCACTTGCCGGAACATCGTGGTCGGACACAAGGTACCGAGATAGTCGCACAAGGACCGGTCGTTGGAGTGGAGCAACAACTTGGTCTGCACCATGAGGTTGTAGCTCGTCTTCAGGCCCATGGCCACCTGCGTCAGCTTGGCCGAAAAGGCGCGACCCTTGCGGGTGTGCTCGTCCGCGATACCGCGCGTTATCAGCTCAATGTGCAGCGCGCCAAACACGTTCTGAATCTCCAAGTATCGTTTGTCCATAACAGACGCGTTGGGAAACAACGAGCCCACCCGGTCTAACACGTCGCGCTGCCCGTTCTGGTACGGCGAACAGAACAAGAGATGAAACGACTCCAAAGCGAGCAGCACTTCCTTCTTCGTGCTCTTCACCGACACCGGCGAAGCCAACAAGTGGTCGGCAAAATCCTTCCAGTCGTCGTTACTCCAAGCGGCCGCCCGCGCCAGCAGTTGCCGCTTGTGCTCCCGCTGGTCCTCCAGGTCCTCTTCCACTTCTTCCACCCGGTCTCCCAACTGGTCGCCTTCGTCTTCACCCCCTTCCCAGTCGTCCTGTTCTTCGTCGCCATCGTCGTCGTCATCATCATCGTCGTCATCCGAAGCAAACGGCATATCGTGGTCGTCGCTGTCGCTGCCCGGCACCGGCACCGGTACGGCTCTGGGACGCTGCTTTTTCTGCGCGGGCGGCTGTACGAGTTGGAATCCGGCCGCCACTCCCATGCCACCAAAATCCACGTCTTCACCCTCGTTTACCAATTCGTTTCGGCTGTTTCGTTTTCGGCACGTGCTCGAGTGAGTATAAATAGGGCTTTTGCTTCGTACTTTTTGAAACGGTGGTTGTTCATGCAAGTTCGCTTCGTCATCTGCGCTGCGGTTGCGCTTTCGGTTGTTGGGGGACGCAGTAGACCGGCCAACTTCGTTGGCTGCGTCGTTGACGAAGCCGGCCATGTCAACAAGTGGCGGACATGATGGACTCGAAAAAGAAAAGACTGGGTTTTTTCTGTTTTCATAACCACGACTCATATATATATATTTTTTTTTTGGGGGAAGCAGGGAGAGGCACAGAACATGTGTCAGTAGAAAATATAACCCCATAACTGCGCACAAATGGATCAATCATCCTTTCGTTTTGGAAGTCGGACGCAAAGCCGACGCATCCCAAACGATGGCGTCAAACATGACGTGGTGCACCATGACCATAATGGCGGCCGCCAGCGTAAGCCTGCTGGCATCCGGGTCGCTGACGACGAGGTCCAACAAGGCGATAGACGCGATAGCGGTGATCCACAAATTCAACGAAACGCTCCATCGGCCTTGCCCTGTCCTGACGAAACGCCACACCAAGAACATCCACAAAAAGGCCGAGGTCAAAAACACCAGAAACCACGCCTGGACAGAGGCCGACTCTTCGCCGGCGCCGAACGCCCACCAATACCACAGGTACACGAACGAAGTGGCCGTAAGCAAGGCCGACACGATCCAGTACTCACGCAAACGACCCGTTAACGGACCCCATAGGTCTTTCGATTTCAGGTTAGCGTAGGAAAAACCCCACGCGTACGATCCAAGCACAGCCGCTCCACCGAGAGGACCAGCGACCTGCAGTACCGACATGTGGTGAATGTATTTATGTTTTCGTTGTTTCTTTATAGTTTCCGGCAGAATCTTGGTTTGTTTTGTTTTTGTGTTTCGTCCAGATGCCCGGACGGGCCAAGCCATATGAAATAAACAAGCCAAAGGCAGATGAGCAGCCTTTCGGATGCTCGAGCCGAACTCGTGCGTCGGGGTCTGAAGCACGGCATCCCGCAAGATCGCCTGGACCGCATGACCACCGTGGTGTTGAAAAAGTTGTTGACCCACGACAAGCCTTCGTCCGTCCGTTCGTCGGAAGCCAAGAAAAAAGAAACCAAAGAGCGGATCTCGGAAGACCGGCTGCGGTCGCGTCCCTCGGGGCCAGACGACGACGACCGCCACGAAGACAACCAAACCGTGGTTGACCTGGCGTACGCGGAAGAGGCGGCCAATCCGGCAGACAAGTATTACCGGCGTCTGCGCAGCTTGGTGCAGTTCGAACACAAACTCGAGGAAGCGGTGAAGACGAACGTAGCCGTGCTGCGAACCTTGCGGTCGGACTTGGACACCGAAGACATCAAGGCGGTCGAAGACGAAATTCGGGACAACCAGGAAAAACTCGGCTTGATCGACAAGGAAAAACTCGAGATTCAGCACTTTCTGCAAGAGTTTGTGCAACAGCGCGTGGCTTTTTACCGGGAACGCACGCCCGAATTTATGGACCCCACAGGACACTTGAACGACTTTTTCGAAAAAAAGATCCAAAACCTCCTCGAGTACTTGCAAGCCATGCGCGAAATGGATGGAAGACCCGAATAAATAAAAAAAAAAAAAATCGTGTGTTTTATTTTTTTTATCCTTGTTTATCCCTTAGGGCTTAAGACCGATCGCCACCCACGTAAACCCTTCGGGCGATTGGCTAATGGCGTTGCTTCCGGCCACGGTTCTCTGCAGCTCCCCGCTGGTGGACGTGGTGGTGCGCAAACCGCCAGATTCCATAAATACATCTTGTGATGTCAAATCGGCCGTGCCGCTCACCCTGGCAGTGACGCACAAGCTGTAGGACGTGTTGGCAAACGCGGCCGGGAACGCAATGGTGCGTGTGGTAGAGGACTCTGTGTTCTCGCCCCACATCTGGCGAACGTTGCCCAGGTCGAGGTAGTTGGACGCCGACTGGTCGGACGCTACCAAAGCGGTGTTCGGAATGACCGTATTCTGCGCCTTGAGGGCGGTAATGCGCACCGTGGACGTGCTGTCGTAAAATCCCGTGGATTCGAAATTGAACCCGGAGACCGGGTCCCCCGAAGTGGTAATCAGCATGAACGCCCCCGTCGTATCGCTGACCAAGGGTCGGTCGTCGACTTTGATGTCGGCTATGGCTACTTCTGTGGTTCTCCAATCCTGGTTAATGGTGGCGGCGCCGTGAGTAGACCCAGCCTGAAACCTCAAGGTTTCGAATCCGGCCGCCAGCAACGCATTCAAGTCCGCATAAGGCCCCAGCGCGTTGGTGAGCGGACCGGTCACCGCCGTCGTGTTGTAATACAATGTCTCGAACGCAGGCTCGTCCACACTGGTGTCGCCGCTCGTGCTGTCCAACGAGATACGGTAATCGTTGCCGCGAGCTTCGTGCAAGACAGACACCGGCTTACCCCCCACGTCCAGCACAATAGGGCCCGTCACTTGCGCGCCCGTACCATCCGAAAACGTGTTGCCGACCGTGCCGAGCGTCACCGCGTGGGTGTTGAACGAAAAATTCGAATTGTGAAAGTGCCACACGCCCACCACATTGGACAAGGTCAAAGTAAAGCTTCCGCCCGAGGAGTCGAGGTCGTACGAGCCGGGCAAGAGCAGCGTCTCGGCCTGGGACAAGCGACGCAAAGGCTCGTTCAAAAACTCCTCTGGCGCACCCACACGGACTGCCCTCAGCACACATTTCGCCTCTGACGCCGCATTCGCCGTCGAAGTACCGTCGAGGTTAAACGCCGGCGCGCAACGCAATTGCACAGGAGCCGACGACGCCGCCACCCACTCCACCAAAAGGTCCACCTCGATGATTTTTATGCTGCCTCGCAGGTATACGCGAGACACGGCCGCCCACGTTTGCGCGGCGTTGGCACCGCTCAAAGTCAGCAGTTCGGGATCGCCAGCAGAACCGATCTCTACCAGAATCGTGGCGTCGTCTACGTTGTCTGCCAACCCGATCGAAACCACGTGCTGGGCTTGCGTCAAGTCTTGCTCCAACACCCAGCGAACTTGCACCACGTCGCCCAAAACAAACGTGCCCGACCAGGGAAAACGGTGTTCAACCGTTACGGACGCATCGGTGTCGCGCAACTCGAGCGCTGTCGTAGAGTTGTCCGACGCCAACACGCGCAACGACACACCCGTCCCCACCGCAGCCACGCCCGCGGTGCCGGCCAAAAAGTCCAGGTCCTTGAGGCGATCCAGGCAAACCGGCAAGAAATTCGCAATGTGGGCGGCCAAGGTGCCGCCTTGGGACACAAAACTCGACGTCGCGACGTAGGTCTGCCCGCCTTCACGCACCAACTCCCCCGAAATGTACGTCACCGGCGCCAAAGCGAACGCCGGCCGCACACGCAACGTCAAGACCAACCACTGGGCGCCCTCCACAGCATCCAACGTAGCCTGGGCTTCGTGGTCGCTTACGGTTTCGATAATGTTGCCGATGGGACTTACCGTAGTCTGCCGCGTGTAGTAGTATCCGTTGGCCACAAAAGGAAGACGAACGAAAGGACCCGTGACGATCGCCCATTGGGCACTCTCGGCCGCGTTGTATTGTGCGCCGGCCGTGTGCGCCGTCGTCGCCGACACCAAGGCGCCCGTGGGCGTAATGGCCTGGTCTCCCACCGAGTAGACCTCACCCGAAGCCCAGGATCCGCGAAAGCCAGGCACCGGCACCGCGCTCAGCTCGCGCACCTGCCACGTTCCCACCCCGTGGTCTAAGGCAAGCAAGACTTGTCCGTCGCGCGAAATGGAGGTATCTCCGCTGACCGTGCCCGAAGCGCTGGCGACCGTAACCGCGTTTGACCCGCCAGCGGGTGCGTGTAACAGAAACACGGCTCCGGAGCCCGTCGGAGAGGGCAGCGTAAAGGTGCCAGAGTATTGCAACTGGTAAATTCCCGGACCGCTGTTTGCGTCGCTGGTGATTATGCCTCGCCGGCGGAACAGGGTTTCGTCCAAGGCGTTGGCTATTGACTGCAGCGAATTGTCTGTCGTGGTCAGGTTGTCACCAAACGCAGAGGCATCCAAAGGCAAATGAGCCAAACCGTCGGTTCCGTTGACTAGCACGTTGTTGGCGT
>ERZ1740068.265-NODE-265-length-29606-cov-9.201178_pt1 | contig 29606 bp, 18 predicted proteins | sample MGYA00581735_ERZ1740068 | MGnify/ENA primary metagenome ERZ1740068 (study PRJEB43018, sample SAMN04849740) | marine metagenome | isolation source: floating plastic debris | place: Pacific Ocean | collected 2008-08-30 | study: EMG produced TPA metagenomics assembly...
ACCAATGGTGGTAGCAGCTGGACTAACGTGACCATTCCTACTTACCTGGAGCAAAACTGTTCATTTGGAAGTCAGCAATTTACCAGAGGACAATCATGGTATGACCTGATTATGGCGGTATCGCCCAGCAACCCTAATATTGTATTAGTAGGCGGTATTGACGTTCACAGAACTACCAATGGTGGATCTTCGTGGTCATCCGTTTCTTACTGGACCGGAAACTGTAGGTCATTCGTTCACGCAGATCAGCATGCCATGGCTTTTAGACCTGGTAGTCCTAACGCGGCCGTCTTCGGTCACGATGGTGGTGTATCTTACTCGGCTAATGTAGGTAATGCTTCAGCAACGCCTTCATTCAGCACCAGAGTAAATGGCTACAACGTCACCCAATTCTATGGCGCAGACCAGGTCAACACTGCAGGCAGCAATTTCATGATAGCAGGTGCGCAGGACAACGGTTCGCACAGATTTACCAGCGCTGGTATCAACTCTACTACAGAAGTAACAGGCGGTGACGGTGCTTTCGCACATATCGATCAGGACAACAGCAACTTCCAGATTACTTCTTTCGTATTCAACAGCTTCTTCAGGTCGACCAACGGAGGTAGTTCATTCTCCAGCATTCTGCAAAACCAGAGCTTTGGTAGGTTCATCAACCCTACTGAATACGACGATGCAGCCAACATCTTATACAGTGCTGCCAATGAAGACCAGTACATCAGAATAAGCGGAATCACCGGCAGCACAAACCCTCAGCTGATTAATGCAAGCCTTGGTGGTTTCAGGGCATCTGCCTTCAAGGTCTCTCCTTATACCAGTAACAGATTGTTCATAGGTACAGGTACCAACGGTGGCTCGGGTGGATCTAAAGTATTCAGAGTAGACAATGCGCAAGCGACTCCTACAGTCACTGAAATTAGTACTTCTTCTATTCCTGTGAATGGTTATATCTCCAGTATAGATGTAGGCTCAAGCGACAATCAGCTGATCGTCACTTTGTCAAACTATGGTATTGTTTCCGTTTGGGAGACGAGAAATGGCGGTGCTACCTGGATCAACAGAGAAGGAAACCTACCTGATATTCCAATCAGATGGGCAATCTACAACCCGAGTAACACTGACGAAGTTTTACTTGCTACAGAGCTGGGTGTATGGTCTACAGAAGATGTGAACGTATCCAACCCTAACTGGGGTGTTACGAATACAGGTCTTGCAAACGTAAGAACAGACATGCTGCAAGTGAGATCTTCTGACGGTCAGGTGATCGCGGTCACACACGGCAGAGGTCTGTACACAGCTCAGCCTTTCTCATCAGGTCCTCCGGCTGACACACAGGCGCCTACTGCTCCTACCAGCCTCACAGCTTCTAATGTGACTACTACCTCGTTGACACTGAACTGGAATGCCTCCAGCGACAATGTAGGTGTAACAGGATATGAGATTTTCGAAGGTGGTAGCAGCGTAGGTACTACCACCAACACCACTGCCAGCATTACTGGTTTAACCGCCAGCACTTCTTACAGCTTCACCGTAAGAGCAAGCGATGCCGCAGGTAATGTTTCTGCAGCCAGCAACACAGCTAATGTAACTACTGCCGGCAACCCTTCAGGATGTGGCCCGGGTAGCATTTCCAGCTTCCCTTATGCCAATGGTTTTGAAGGCGGTGCTACCGGTGACTGGGTACAGGCTACCGGAGACGATGGTAACTGGGTGAATTTCACTGGTAGTACTCCATCTGGAAGTACCGGACCAAGCAGCGCATCAGAAGGTTCAAGGTACCTGTACCTAGAGGCTTCCACCAACGGTACAGCTGGTCAGATTGGCAACAATGCCACTGCCATCCTGGAAAGTCCTTGTATAGATTTAACAAATGAGACTACTGCTACATTTACTTTCCAGTACCATATGCTGGGTAGCAACATGGGAACTTTAAGACTAGAGGTGTCTACTGACGGCGGCACCAACTACACGCAAATCTGGTCAGAAACCGGAAACCAAGGCAATTCCTGGTTCACTGAGGTCATCTCTCTCAATGCTTATGTTGGTGGCACCATCAACCTGCGATTCAGGGGAACAACCGGACCAAGCTGGCAGAGTGACATGGCCATTGATGACTTAAGCATTACTGCCGGTGGCGGTGGAAGCACTATTCCATGCACACAAACTATTACCTCATTCCCTTATGGCGAAAGTTTCGAAGGCGGAGCAGGTACCTTTACGCAAGCAACTGGTGATGATGGAGACTGGAGAAATTTCAGCGGAAGCACACCATCAGGTACCACAGGTCCTTCCAGTGCGGCAAATGGCAGCAACTACATGTACCTGGAGGCTTCCACCAATGGAACTGCTGGTCAGATTGGTAACAATGCCAATGCGATCTTAGAAGGTCCATGTCTGGATCTAAGCAGTGCAAGCGCCGGAACATTCAGCTTCAACTACCATATGTGGGGATCCAACATCGGGTCACTCGTTGTGGAAGCGTCTACGGATGGTACCAACTGGACGAATGTCTGGTCAAGATCTGGCAACCAGGGTAATTCATGGCTCACGGCCAATGTTTCACTGGCAGCGTACCTCGGCAGCACTGTTAAAATCAGATTCAACGGTACCACTGGTCCGGGATGGCAAAGTGATATCGCCATCGACAATGTGAGCGTATCTACAAGCGGATCACCTTCCGCATTGGTAAGCGGCCAGTCGAGCGACCTTGCGGGTAATGTTGAAATCGGAATTGTGGAGCTCTATCCTAACCCGGTGAGCGACAAACTGACAATCAAAGCTGACAATTTCAACGGTCAATATGCCTTGATCTCTGTATCAGGACAAGTGTTGAAGTCTGGTACAATGACCAATGAAATGGAGCTAGACGTTACCGATTTAGTTCCCGGTTACTACATGGTGAAGTTGAGCAATGCAGATCAAACAGTCATCAAAAAAGTATTGAAGCAATAAGCAATCTCAGCTGAAGCTTTCTCCAAAGCCATCCTGGTCTGTGATCGGGGTGGCTTTATTCTTTCATCAAATTCCTTTCTTCAGACAAACTTTCGGTTCTTGCCCCGAAAGGGAGCCGCACATTTCCTTCTACTTTATCGAATACAATTCTCATTTGCTGAACCACAAAAAATTGTGACTGGTCTTTGCCATTATCCAGGGCTACTCGGGTAATTTCCTCCACCATCTACTAACTCATCAACAGCATTCACGGCTACAGTGTCGTACTGCCGACAAAAAGAATTGCCAAATAAAATATCAACTATTTCAATTTTACATTCACAAAATTCCATGCAAATAAGTGAAATTCCCTAAACCTTTCAATTCCCACTGAAATTGGGTATTTTCCATAGAATTTTTTTGCTAACCTAATTTTTACTACATGAGAATTTTCACTAATTCTCCCAAGTCCCCATGGGTGATTCTGGGAGTACTTTTCATTTTTGCGCTAGTCAGCATCATCGCCAATCATAACCCTCCCCCAAAGCAACTAACACTCAAAGATCAGATTGCCTTACACGGAGAAAAATCGCTCCAGGAAATTGAGGCAATGCCAAAGTATGACCGACCAGATTTAGCGGTAATGCAAGACTTTGACATGACGCGCGACCCTTCTTTGAATGACGTCCCTACAGCCAGAACTGTAAGGGCATTTGAATCACTGAAAGGTGGCAAGCTGGCGCAGCGTGCCATCCAGGGCGTCAACTGGGATGAAAGAGGACCGGACAATGTAGGGGGAAGAACCCGCGCACTGATGTTTGATCCCAACGATGGCACCAACCGCAAGGTATGGGCTGGCTCTGTAGGTGGTGGACTGTGGTTCAACAACAACATTACCAGCGCATCCAGTCAATGGCAAAATGTCAATGACTTTTGGGCCAACCTTGCGTTGACCAGCATCTCTTACGACCCTTCCAACACCAATACTTTTTATGTAAGTACCGGAGAAGGATTTTTCAATGCGGACGCCATCAGAGGCGCCGGTATCTGGAAATCTACCAATGGTGGATCAAGCTGGTCTCAACTGAGCAGCACTGACAACAGCGATTTTTACTATGTACAGAAAGTGGTGGTCACCTCCTCAGGGACTGTACTGGCAGCTACACACACCGGCCTTTTCCGATCTACCAATGGCGGCAGCAGCTGGACATCAGTCGCTACCGGAGGACGATTTGCCGACATAGAAATCGCTTCAAATGGAGACATCTATGCTTCCAGAGGACTTTTTGAAGAAGGTATCATCCTTAAGTCTACCAATGACGGTGTCTCTTTTACAGACGTAACTCCCACCACAGGCGGCCAGAGAATTGAGTTGGCTACAGCACCTTCCGCTTCAGGAACCATCTATGCAGTAGCATCCGATGGCAACACCAACAACATCGCATGGTTCAGGAAGTCCACCAATGGTGGCAGCAGCTGGTCAACCGTGACCGTACCCAAGTACCTCAACCAAAACTGCTCTTCAAGCTCCACGGACTTCACCAGAGGTCAGGCCTGGTATGACCTGAGCATGGCAGTTCACCCTACCAATCCCAACATTGTGCTGGTAGGAGGTATTGATGTACACAGAACTACAAACGGTGGCTCCTCATGGTCTTCTATCTCTTACTGGACCGGCGGTTGCCGATCATTTGTCCATGCTGATCAGCACGCTATCACTTTCAGACCGGGTAGCCCCAATACGGCCATCTTTGGTCACGACGGTGGTGTTTCTTATTCCACCAACGCAGGTAACTCAGGTGCCACTCCTTCTTTCAGCACCAGGGTCAACGGCTACAACGTCACACAGTTCTACGGCGGCGACCAGATCAATACTTCAGGTAGTAACTTCCTGCTGGCAGGTGCACAGGACAACGGTTCACACAGGTTTACCAGTGCAGGTATCAACTCCACCACGGAGGTAACCGGCGGTGATGGTGCTTTTACGCACATTGATCAGGACAACGGTAACTATCAGATTACCGCCTACGTTTACAACAGTTTTTACCGATCTACCAACGGAGGTAACTCCTTCTCCAGTATTCTGCAAAACCAGACTTATGGGCGTTTCATCAATCCGACGGAATTAGACGATGCAGCCAATATTCTCTACAGTGCAGCCAACGAAGACCAGTACATCCGCATCACCGGAATTACCGGATCTACCAACGCTTCGCTGGTGACAGCCAACCTGGGCGGCTTCAGAGCTTCTGCATTGAAAGCTTCTCCTTATACGAATAACAGACTGTTCATCGGGACAGGTGTCAACAGGGGAACAGGCGGATCAAAAATCTTCAGAGTTGACAATGCGCAAGGCACTCCTACTGTAACGGAGATCGGTACTTCTTCTATTCCTGCCGATGGATACATCTCCAGTATCGACGTAGGTACCAGTGATAACCAACTGATCATCACTTTATCTAACTACGGTATCGCTTCCGTCTGGGAAACCAGAAATGGCGGTGCTACCTGGATCAACAGAGAAGGTAACCTACCGGATATTCCGATCAGATGGGCAATCTACAACCCTAACAATACAGATGAAGTCCTGCTTGCCACAGAGCTGGGTGTTTGGTCTACAGAAGATGTCAATGTCTCCAACCCTGACTGGGGCGTTACCAACACAGGACTGGCCAATGTGAGAACAGACATGTTGCAATACAGAGATGCTGACGGACAAGTAGTAGCAGTGACACACGGAAGAGGTTTGTTTACCAGCCAGCCGTTCTCAGGTGCCGCAGCAGATACACAGGCACCTACTGCACCCACAGGACTTGCCGCTTCCGGCATCACCACTACCAGCCTCATACTGAACTGGAATGCCTCCACGGATAATGTGGGTGTTACTGGTTATGAAGTTTTTGAAGGTGGCAGCAGTGTTGGCACTACAAGTGGCACCACTTACAACGTCACAGGATTGTCTCCCAACACCTCTTATAGCTTTACCGTAAGAGCCAGTGATGCAGCAGGCAATGTTTCTGCAGCCAGCAATACTGCCAATGCCACCACTGCAGACAACAGTTCTGGCGGTTGCGGAGCCGGCAGTATCTCAAGCTTCCCCTATGGAGAAGGATTTGAAGGTGGCGCAGTAGGCGCATGGACGCAAGCTACCGGAGACGATGGCAACTGGGTAAATTTCAGCGGCAGTACACCTTCCAACACAACAGGCCCAGGCAGCGCCTCAGAAGGTTCAAGGTACTTGTATCTGGAAGCTTCTACCAACGGTACAGCTGGCCAGATTGGCAACAATGCTACGGCCATCCTGGAAAGCCCCTGCATCGACCTCACAGGTGAGAGCGGCGTCACATTTACCTTCAAATACCATATGTACGGCAGCAACATGGGAACACTCCGACTGGAAGTTTCCACTGACGGCACTACCTATACGCAGATCTGGTCCGAATCTGGCAACCAGGGAAATGCCTGGTTAGATGGCTCTGTTTCACTGAATGCCTATGCCGGCAACACCATCAATCTGCGATTCAGAGGAACTACCGGATCGGGCTGGAGAAGTGACATGGCCATTGACGACCTGGGGATCAGCGCCGGAGGAGGTAGCAGTATCTCTTGTACGCAGACCATCTCTTCCTTCCCTTACAGCGAAAGCTTTGAGAGCGGAGCTGGTACCTTCACTCAGGCTTCCGGTGACGATGGAGACTGGATCAACTATAGCGGCAGTACACCATCGGGCAGCACCGGACCCTCAAGCGCCGCCAATGGCAGTCAGTACATGTACCTGGAAGCTTCCACCAACGGAACTCCCGGACAAATTGGCAACAATGCCAACGCTATTCTGGAAGGCCCCTGCCTGGACTTGAGCAGTGCCAGCTCAGGAACTTTCAGTTTCAACTACCACATGCTGGGCAATGCAGTGGGATCTCTGGTTGTAGAGGCTTCTACTGATGGCACCACCTGGACCAACATCTGGTCAAGATCGGGTAGCCAGGGTAGTAACTGGCTGACAGCCAATGTATCGCTGGTTTCTTATCTCGGCGGAACTGTGAAAATTCGATTCAACGGCACTACTGGTTCTGGCTGGCAGAGTGATATCGCCATTGACAATGTGAGTGTCAGCACAAGCGGATCTTCCGTTGCTTTGGAAGGAAATCCCTCCGGTAATATCGGTAATGTGGCCATCGGAATTGTGCAACTTTACCCCAACCCTGTCAATGACCAGCTGACTATCCAGGCAGACAACTTCACGGGTCAGTTTGCGCTGATTTCCGTGTCCGGACAGGTTTTGAAGTCAGGAGAAATGACGAACGAAACAGTGTTGGATGTGACTGATTTAGTTCCCGGTTACTACATGGTAAAATTGAGCAGTGCAGATCAGACAGTCATCAAAAAAATACTGAAGCGATAAGGGGAATCCCATAAAGCTATATTAAAAGCTACCCTGGTCTTCGATCGGGGTGGCTTTTACCTTTCCAACTAAAAATCTCTTATGGCGTCAACATGGGAATGGAAACAAGCATTTTCTCAAATTCCGGATCTGCCTTCTGATCCCCTACCGGACCAAGATCTCCAATCGGTATCCACTGAAAAACTTCTTTTAATTGCTTGAGTAGTGCGCTGAATTCAAAAAGATTCTGCGTTCTATTGACTTCGAGACCGAGGTACCCTGCCACTGGTTCACCCAGTAGATAAGCCATGTAAGGGGCCAAAATACGTTTGGTATAGCCCTTCAATTCTCCCAGTTGAATCAGACTACTCACCAGCGCTGCAGTAAGTTGATTCCCTGCATCAGAAGCCCTGAATTGTATTCTTTCGATGGATCTAGCCAGGTGACTGGCAGTCCTCATATTGTTCCTGATCAACGCTTCATCCAACCCCAGGAGATAAGAAATGGCATTCCATCGCCTCAGATAGGCCTGCGCGTCGGCATCGGCAATCGTTTTACCACTTTTGCGAATGGCCCTGATGGCAATCAATGAGAATGACAGGTTGGTCATTGCCTGGTCCAATTGATTGACGGGATAACCCAATTGATCAACCTCCCAGCCAGTCCGCAGCATCTGATCCCTCACAAACTGATGTACGATTCTTACTTTGAGACATGACAGGAAACCACTACCCTGCCCATTGAAGGCATTTGGGCTACATACATCAAAAACGAACCGCCCGGTCTCCAATAATCTGGTTTGGGTTTTTTCCAATATTCTGCCAGTCTTGATCAAAACCATTGCACCATCTGCCCCTCCGTAGCAGTATGGCAAAGAAGCCAGGCCCAGCATAGCCGACAGGTCCAGCATATTTTCCTGAAAGAAAAGGGCGGAGTGCGTCAGGGTCTGCTCGTCAACCCAGTCGGGTAAGGAGCGCACAGCGTCTATCAATGGGATGATGTCATTGGGATGAGCCTTATTGAATAGTTCATCATCGTTTCGCAGCTGCCAGATATGCTTCAAGTGCTGCTTTTCTACGGCATGCAGTTTGTCCGCAAAATGATGATCTCCCATGGACCGGTAATGATCCAATGATTCAATAGTACTTTCAGTTGTCACACTCATAGGTATGATAACTGTATGTTGAGGAAATAGTTACTTAAGAAATTTTATGAATCTGCATTGCTCCCTCTTTGTGAAGGTGCTCAAAACGTCCATTCTGGTAGTGGAAGAAACGAATTGCCATAATCAGGAATACGCCGGTTTTCTCAGCTAACGGTTTTCTACTTGCCGATATCTGGGTAGTGACCGGCTCGATAGGCATTTTTAGAATGGGTAGCATAGAACTTTCGTAAGCCCCAAACTTTCCATGATCGTCTTCGCAAGAAGGCACATAACGGTTTTCTTCGTCAGAATAAATGTAATCTGACAGGGAAACGAGCCGGGCATTGATTTTAAAATTGGTCGCTCCTTCAGGGTACTGGAATGTTTTTGCGGGAATAAAAGCGGGGAAATGCAGGATCACACTACCTTTTTGAGAACCTTGTCTCACAAAATATTTAGCACCAAAAACAGTTTCATACGGCCTTTCCGGATTAAATTCAAACCCGTGAAGCAGATGTCCATGCTTGCTAACCACCAGAGGTCTGGTACCTGTCTTACCCTCTTCCAGCTTGGCAAGGTTTCTAAATTGTGCCGTCAGTTTCCCTGAGACGTAGGTCTCACATATATCTGACATGTCGGAGGACAAACTACTCCTTAGTGTTTTAGCCATCATAGAGGCGATCCCAAATTCTTTTTGGTGATTCCTGACCTCCGCATAGGCATCAGCATTTTTGATCTGCTCTGCCGAGGGCCCTCCTTTCTTGGCAATGATTGTTTTGTCTACTCCTTTGATCTGATACTTTCTATAGCCGGCTGGTATCTCAGATGCACTTTCAGTTACTTCCACTTTTTGCTGCATAGGTAATTTCAATATTAACTCATTGATTTTTAATAATTTAAGTGCAATTGCTTAAATATATTAAAAAACTATAGATTATAAAAGCCTAAGAACGAAAAGATTACAATTTCCAGCCTTAAACTGATCATCCATCTTTTTTTACTTCGGAAAAACAAAAAATTATCCAACCAGAGCATATGAGAATACAATTAATTAGTTTATTTTAAGGATTCTTTTGTGCTTCAATTTTTAATGGGAAACGCTGACAACCTAGGAAATATATTAGTGCGTTAGTTTTTATAATGAGAGTACTCAAGGCATTTTTTATTTAAAGACCGCATTAAAATAAAAATTTATGTCTATTAAAAAATCAGGTTTGTTCTCAAACCTTGCTTCTGATATACCCGCTGGGTTAGTCGTTTTTTTGGTGGCCTTGCCATTATGTCTTGGCATTGCGCTGGCTTCCGAAGCCCCCCTCTTTTCAGGCATCATCGCAGGGATCATAGGTGGAATTGTCATCGGTATGGCAAGTGGTTCACACCTGTCGGTGAGTGGACCTGCTGCAGGTCTGGCTACAATTGTTGCCGCCTCTATTGAAGAATTGGGCAGTTTTGAAGCATTCACGCTGGCTGTTGTTCTGGCTGGTATCATGCAGTTGACACTGGGCTTCTTGCGAGCCGGTATCATCGGACACTATTTCCCATCTGCTGTAATCAAAGGGATGTTGGCCGGTATCGGTGTACTTCTGATCTTAAAGCAAATTCCACACGCACTCGGCGACGATCAAAACTATGAGGGAGAAGAAGCATTCTTCCAGCCTGATGGCGAAAACACCTTCACAGAAATTATTCTTGCCGTACAAAATATTTCCAACGGTGCACTGATTATCTCAGTCATCTCACTTGGCCTGCTTATCTTATGGCAACAAGACTTCTTCAAGAAACTTCCTTTCACCAAGATCATTCCCGGGCCGCTGGTGGTCGTATTATTAGGAGTAGTGCTCAATATGACCCTATTCAGAGGAAACAATGGCTTGTACCTGGAAGACGATCACGTTGTAAATCTTCCTATCCTCAAAGGCACTGAAGAGCTTGGCTCACTGATACGGTTTCCAGATTTTTCTTTTATTGGAAAGTGGAGTGTATGGGTGACAGCCATTACCATCGCAATTGTGGCTAGTCTGGAAACACTCCTTAGCTTAGATGCCGTGGATAAACTGGATCCCTACAAACGCATTGCTCCACCCAACAGGGAACTAAAAGCCCAGGGGCTGGGTAACCTGATCTCAGGTTTAATTGGCGGCTTACCTATTACTGCAGTAATTGTAAGGAGTTCTGCCAACGTTAGTTCTGGTGCAAAATCAAAGTTTTCAGCGATCTTCCATGGATTCTTACTCCTGTCCAGCGTCTTGTTCTTTGCAAAGTACCTGAACCTGATTCCCAAAGCCTCGCTGGCAGCGATATTGCTTCTGGTAGGGTATAAGCTCATGAGCCCCAAACTCATCAAATCCATGTGGAATAAGGGCTTTTCACAGTTCGTACCTTTTGTAGTAACCATCGTCGCCATTGTGGCAACGGATCTGCTGAAGGGCATAGCCATCGGTATAGCTGTGGGTGTTATTTTCGTCATGAGAACCAATATGCGGCAGGCGATTACCCTCAAGGAAACATCGGAGGATCGCAGTGATTTTATATTGAAAGTCAACAAAGATGCTTCGTTTCTCAACAAGGCTTCCATCAGGAATAAGCTGAGAAATCTCCCCAACAACTCTCATGTGACGATAGACCTCACCAATGCCAATTTCATTGACAATGATGTCATAGAAACCATTGAGGACTTTCGTTATACTGCAGAGCTCAAAAACATCTCACTGGACTTCATAGGAACGGAAGACATGGATGTTCATGAAAAGATGCGGGAACTGGCTACGGTCTAGTCTGGCATTGGGCAATATGTTTATTCATTGTTCGTATGGTATTGAAGGAAACAATATTTAATTTTCGGACATGAAGTTGTTATTCACGCGTTTCTTTTTCAAAATATGCGTTCTGGTCCTATGCCTGTTTGCAGGTAATATGACTACAGGCTGTAAGGAGCGTTCGCACGCTGTCAAGACCGTACAGCCTATCCGACGCAAACGGCCTTACAATCCTAAAAAGGATAAATACCGTAAACGTGTGAGAACCGTGAAAAAACGATATAATTAACCTACATCCGAATGAAGTATTATTTCCCGGCACTGCTGCTGTTGCTATTCAGTTGTTCACCAATTGCTGATAAAGGAAACAGCGATAGCATTACACGTACTTATGGCCCCATAGGCAGCTCTGCGATGGTTTCAACTGCTCATCCCCTCGCCTCCAAGGTGGGGAAAGAAATCCTGCTAAAAGGAGGCAATGCCTTTGACGCAGCCATTGCCATTCAGTTTACACTAGCCGTCGTCTATCCGGTAGCGGGAAACATCGGAGGAGGTGGCTTTGCAGTGTATCGCTCCACTGATGGACAGGTAGGATCTCTGGACTTTCGGGAAAAGGCACCAGCAAGTGCTCACAAAGACATGTACCTGAATACACAAGGCGAGGTCATTCCTGGAATGAGTACGGAAGGTCACCTGGCAGCAGGTGTACCAGGTTCTGTAGATGGCATGTTTAAACTACACGAAAGATTTGGCTCACTGCCAATGGAGGACCTGATCCAACCAGCCATCGAGTTGGCCTATGAAGGCGTGCAGTTATATGACAGAGATGTAGAAAACATTAATAAGTATCAGGAGCTGTTTAAAAAATATGATCATGGACATAATCAACTCATCAAAGAAACCCCATGGCAAGAGGGCGATGTGCTGGTTCACAAAAACCTGGCCGGCACACTCAGTTTCATCAGAGACCTGGGAAGAGATGGCTTCTACAAAGGCATTGTTGCCAATCAAATAGTAGCGGAGATGAACAGAGGTAGCGGTCTGATTACCAAAGAAGACCTGGCCAACTATTCTGCTATCTGGAGAGAGCCTCTGGTGGGGCAATACAAAGGCTATAAAGTTATTTCCATGCCCCCTCCCAGCAGCGGTGGTGTGGCATTGCTGCAATTACTACAAGGAGCCGAGCAGTTTGATTTTAGTAAAACTGGTCACAATAGCGCCGAAACCATCCACCTGATGACAGAGCTGGAAAGAAGGGTCTATGCCGACAGAGCCACCTACCTCGCCGACCCGGACTTCTTCGATGTACCGGTAGACATGCTCCTGAGCAAGGGCTACAATACAGATCGGTTTTCTTCGATCAAAAAAGACCAATCTACCCCCTCCAGTGAAATCAAAGAAGGAAAGGTGGACATCATTGAAAGCATTGAAACCACGCACTTCTCTGTGGTAGATGCCAATGGCAATGCCGTATCCATTACGACTACGCTAAATGGCTACTTTGGCTGCAAAGTGATGGTCAAAGGCGCCGGTTTTTTCCTCAACAATGAAATGGACGATTTCAGCGCCAAGCCGGGAGTACCCAATCAGTTTGGACTCATCGGCAATGAAGCCAATGCGGTAGCACCTGAAAAGCGGATGCTGAGCTCTATGACACCGACTATCCTTGAAAAAGATGGCCAGCTGGCCATGGTAGTAGGCACACCTGGAGGATCCACCATCATCACCTGCGTTTTCCAGACCATACTCAATGTGATTGATCACGGGATGACCATGCAGGAAGCCGTCAATGCACCGAAGCTCCATCACCAATGGCTTCCAGACCGTGTACTGTATGAAGAAGGGACACTGGATGAGGCGTTACTCGGTGAACTGAAAGCGCTCGGTCATGAAATGGAACCACGCAGTGCCCTGGGCAAAATGGATTGCATCCTCGTGCTCCCTGATGGCAAGCTGGAAGGCGCATCGGATCCCCGCAACTATGGGACAGCGGCGGGATTCTAGTTTAGACGCTGGATTTTGGCACTGGCTCAAGTTTGCAACTTGAGCCTACGAATAAAAGCCAGCTTGTAGCTGGCCTGGTATCAATCACGAATCTTATCGAATAGTCGCTATGAAAGCTAAGTGATATGTCGGACTTAGGTCGGAATCTAAGCCTCATCTGGTCGTAGCGTTGCGCCCGCGCACTGGTCGTAGCGTTGCGCCGGGCCGCGTAGGCTGCGATCCTATCGAGTTAAGAGCGTCTCGCTCGACAGTATGATAATAGCCTAAAATCTAGGCGAAATATCTCAAATCAAGACAACAGCTTCCACCAGCAAAATACATTTCTGATTTGCTGACGACTCCTGTTCAAACTCCTGCTGTTGTTTGGTAGAAGTCAGAAAAAATAAAGCCACTCCAAAGAAGTGGCTTTATGCATAAACAAGTATTTCAAATATCAAACCCAAAATATGCAATAGCCAATCTATTAGAAATCCTATTACACAAATCGGGTTTTTGAAAGCGTCTGAGTCTGTTCAGACATTTGAAATTTCTTTCAAGTCCTTAGTGGGAAACTGTCAGGTCTTTGATCCATACTTCTCCGAAGTTATTGATATGCCTTTTCAATTGCGGGCTCTTGGTGGACTGCGCAGACTGCAGGTAAGTACCGGCTTTGAAGTAATTATCCCTGGAATTGACACCCGTTGCTTCAAAAATCTTTGTACCATTCATGCGTGCGATCACTTTTCCGTTTTGCATGGTAATCTCCACACTGTATTCCTGATCCATCGTCATCATGAAACCGGTTTTCTCTTCATTGTTAAGGTCTTCGGTTACATATCCCTTGACGATTACTTCAAAAGTCCCACTACCCGAGCCGTTATTGGCAGTTCGGTCTTCGTTGCGGTCCTCCAGCTGCACCCTGATGACATCGTCAAAAGAGCCGCTTCCATGAATCTGCCCAAAGCACACCTTACCCGAGGAGGGTAATTGTCTTACCTGCACCTTATAAGTCATCTTGTGCAACGTCCCGGTAGTGCCATCCCACTCAATTTCATTACCACTGCCATTGAGTTCTCTTAACTCTGATCGCATGTTACCCGATCCACTGGAAGTTGGATTACCGGCATGGCATTTGAAAGCTGCGTATCCATTGGTATCGAAAAACCAATTACCGTTGTCGCTGGTACTGGCCCTGTCCTTGTAGGTCAATCCATTGGAGCCATTCTGACCATAGGAACCTGCACCAATATTGAGTGATCCGGAAAAAGCATTCAACTTCCAGTCGTTGTTGAAATTTGAAACGGAACCGGATATCACGCAAGCAGCAGAAGAACAACCTCCACCGCCGCTGGATCCTCCCACTTCAGTGAACAACCACTGAAATTTGGTAGCACCATTCCAGCTACGAGACTCTGCGTTTGCACCATTTGACGTACTACCACCAGCGATCCCAATGGACTTACCACTGTCTCTGCTTTTCATGCGGTAATAACCACTTCCTGTACTTAGAAGCTGCCACTGCTGATGAGTCACACCACTATAAGCACGTTGCGCAATATTGGCGCCATTGGCATTGCTACCACCAGCTACTTCAATGGATTTTCCGCTATCTACGCCTTTAAGACGGACATAACCACCCCCGACGCTGATAACCTGCCATTGTTTATGGGTATCTGAGGCACTGACAGATGTACCCCCCTGCCGAAGATTGGCACCATTAGAATTACTGGCACCCTGCACCTCCAGGTAGCGACCACTGTTGCGGTTCTGAATGTAATAGGTCTTCCCTGCTGTGGGAACAGCGCCCGGACTGTTGAGAATACCGGACTCATCCAGCACAGCTCCCTCTGGAGAAACCACCTCTTCTTCGGAACAGGCAAAAGCAAAAAACATCATGAAAATTGTCATCACAAGCCACTTACCGTTGGCTCGACTTTTAGAAAAATGGGTTAGCATAATAAATTAAGTTTTGCGATTAAAGGATCCGACAGGCAGACCATCTCAGCCTGCTGCAGTATCCAACATTTTAAAGATTGTTTCGAATGAAACTTTTTAACTATACGGTAGCTACTCGTAATAAAATTTTGGTCTACCAATATTTAGTTCACCAAAATTTGATTCATGAATATATGACAATTATTTGAATATCATAATTTATACGAAATATTTTTACCCATTATTTGAAATAATCACATCATATGATCACAAATACTGCCATTATTTCAATAAATCACAAAGGACGTACTATTGTTAATTGCAGAACAATTATTGAAGTGAATTACTAGTGTAGTATCAACATAAACTTCTTTAAAGCCCAAAAAAGCTATTTTTTAAGTAAAATATCGTGATACTGCAGTGAAAAGAATAGAAATTATAAAAATTGGTTGATCAATTTTAATTCAATACAACTAAGACACTGTAAAGGATGAGTACGGCACCCCAAGAAAGCATGATCCAGTAGCTATTAATTGGCTGTCACCCTGAACTCGACTCGTCTGTTTAGTTGTCGGGTTTCTTCATCAGCATTGTCTGCTACCGGTCGGGTTCCACCGAAACCTTTGCCCTCTATGCGGTCTGCATTGATCCCTTGGGACACCAGGTAGGTTTTTACTGCATCTACACGCTGTTGAGATAGTTCCAGGTTAGATTTCGGGTTTCCGTAGCTGTCAGTATGACCTTCCAGAAAAATGGCTACACGGGGGTTTTCCTGCATCATCTTCAGCAACAGGTCCAGCTCTTGTTGTGCTTCCGGTAAAAACCGATCTGTGGCTCGGGTGAAAAGGATATGTTGCAGTCTCACCTTGTTACCCACCTTCAAGGGCTCTAACTTAAATTGATAGACCGAGTCCGCTCCTATTGTAGTCATATCCAATGTAACTTCCGCTGGCAGATAACCTTTTCTATCCACTACTATGTCCAGAAGTTCATCATCAGGGACATTAAACTTAGCCTCTCCATACAGCGAAGAGGTCTTTTTATGCTCTTTTGCCGAAAGTTGCTGATTAATGACCAGCTCTGCTGCCAGGGGTTTGTCGTTCTTTGCGTCTACTACTTTCACTTCCAACACCCTCATATTAGGAACGAGGTTGAGCACAACGGTTTCAGGGATAGAATCACTGCCTATCTTCACTTGCTTGATATCACCATAGCCATCACTGTTTCTGGTAGAAGTAAAAAAAGCATATTCACTATCGGGGCGGTAGTTGAAATCAAAATCTGCACCTTCGCTGTTGATGAGGTCATTCAATAGCCTGGGCTCAGACCATTTCTTCCATCCTTTGCCCTCCCTTTTTGAAATCCAAAGGTCATAGCTACCGATGCCAATGACACTGTTGGAGGCAAAAACGATGAAACGCTTAACCGAAGCCAAAAAACCTGCTAACACCTGAAAGGGGGAGTTAATGTCTTCCCCCAGATTTTTCATATCACCCCATTTCCCATTCTTTTGTCGCTCGCAGACATACAGGTCTTCCACACCTTTGGAATTAAATGATTCCAGGGCAAGAATCAGGGTGGTTCCATCTGCCGAAACTGACCCCGAGATATGACCGGATTTTTTCACAAAATAGGGAATTTTGAGGTTGCGGGGTTGCTGCCACTTGCCATTGACACGCTCACTGATGGAGATACCATCGGGCGAATAACGTGCCTTACCGCCATATTGCTCTGCAATGAGCATGTAGTTGCCATCAGGCAAAAAACCTATAATGGTGTTTTTACCGTTGTTGTTGACTGCTTTACCAATATTGACTCCTTCGCTCCAGTTACCCAGACTGTCCAGTTCACTCACCCAAATATCTCCCTGATCACCGACGCCTCCGGCATTGGACGGATCGTTGGCCCGCACGAAGTAGAGCTGCTTCCCGGAGGGGTGCAAAACTGGTGATTTCTCATAGTATCTGCTATTGAGCTGCTCAGTATAGGGCAAAGCCGGTGACTGAATTTTCAACTGCCCCAAAACCGGCAGTGCTATGATGACATAAGCTATCAGAAAAGTGAAAAGCTTCATGAATTCAATTTATTGTTGTTATTCTTTCAACGCTGGAAGGTGCAAATAAAGTACCAGGCTTCCCTGTTTTACGCATACCACAGAACAGGCACCCCCAATTCGCATGCAAATCTATAAAAGAGATGTTAGATTCAAGTGAAAAGATTTAAGACTTGACTTGGGAATGATACTGAAAAAGAAATACAATCAAAACAAGAATTGTTTGTTGATTGATTCATTTTGAACGCAAAATATCAGGAGAACTTCTTGTACTGATAATGTCCATGATATAAATAGTTGATGCCTGATCTATATATAAGATCTTAAAATCCCGAACAATTATCCTGCGGTCAATGCTTCTCTGGTCTGGTTAGTTCAAACAATTTTCAGGGGTTTAATCACCAGTTTTCAGATTCTTTTTCTAATTCTTCCTGGGAAACAACCCTACCAGCAGCAATCTGCTTTTCGGCTATCTCGAGGCGTTCGTTGTATGCATCCAGTGTAAGAGGTCGTCCATCTACCATATAGGCAACGATCATCTCACTATCTAGCTTCTCATTAATTTTATCCGATAATGGGCCCTGATCCAAATCCATGATTTTTTGTAATACGTTGAGTTTCTTTTCTTGCAAGTCCATCTAAATGAGCAAAACCCAACCCCAGGGCACGGGGTATCTCAAAAGCAGAGAATTATCTGATAGACCGAAGGTTGAGGAATTAGGTATCCCTCAGGGATTAAAGATAAATAATATTTCAATACCCCTTCTCAGGATCCACCACATGGATCAGCTCTCCACCGGTCTTCATCGCCTGATAGTTGGCAATGATCTGCGGGACTGCAGCTTCAGGGTTGGTAATACCTGCGATATGCGGTGTCAGTACCACCTTGGGATGCTCCCATAGCGGACTCTCTTTATCCAGCGGCTCACTTTCAAATACATCCAGCAATGCACCGGACAAGACACCGGTTTCCAAAGCCTCCAGGATATCGGCTTCCCGTTGCTGCTGCCCTCTTCCTATGTTGATAAGGTAAACCGGCTGCTTGAAGCGTTTAAAAAGTGACTTACTAAAAACCCCATCTGTCTCTTTGGTCATCGGCAACACGCCCACCAGCACGTTGATACGCTCCAGGAACTCATCCAATTGATCTTTGGCAAAACACTCAATGCCATGGGCGCTCCTTCCGGCCTGGCTGTAACCATAGACTTCAAAACCCATTTTTTTGATCATCAAGCCTATCTCCTGCCCCAGATAGCCAAACCCAAAGATACCAACCCTTGTTTCCAGCTCTGGAAAGGTATCCTGATCCCAAACGCGATCGCGCTGATCTTGCTGGTATTTGTAAAAATTGCGATGGTAGTTCAGCACACCCATGGCCACAAAAGTATTCATAGACCGGGCCAGTCGGTCGCTGACCACTCTGGTAATCGGTATGTTGGGTAAATGAGGGTCATTGAGAATATGATCCACCCCTGCCCCCATGGAACAGATCAGCTTTAAGTTGGGAAACTCGCGCAATACACCATAAGGGTGCAACCAAACCACCGCACACGTTACCGCTTCTTTGTCGGGCACCTCCTCATAATCAAACACAGACAAACCTTCACTCATCTCCAACAGCGGCGCAATCCAGAGACTGCTATCCCTCGTTGGTGCTATGATCACAATACTCATTCCTTTCCAAAATTTGGTTTACTTACCCATTTATTACCTTCCATGGTAAAGCGCCACGGCAGGTCTTTGTCTTCTTCTGCATAATCAATGCCGATGCGCTTACGGATTCCAATCTCAAAATCCCTGTTCAGGCCATCTTCCAGCCAGATTTGATTCCCTGTGAGGCGCTCACCGTAGTGCTTTTTTCCAATACCAAGTGCCTTACTCATACTACCCGGCCCCGAAGTAAGGGCAGGCTTTTTCACAGACATGTTCCTGCGCTGCTCCATCAGGTCAACGCCAGACACAGGCTCCACCGCACGCACCAGCACCGCATCAGCCAGGCCGGCCTCATTGGTTACAATGTTAAAAAGGTGGTGGATGCCATAACAGAGGTAGACGTAAGCAACGCCACCGGCCTCATACATGATACTGGTCCTGTTGGTAAACCGGTTGTTATGGGCATGACAGGCCTTATCGGTTCGTCCATTATAAGCTTCTGTCTCTACAATAATCCCACAGGTCACCATACCATCAATAGAAGTAAAGAGCAACTTACCGATCAAATCGCGGGCTATTTGTACTACATCATCCCTTAAGTAAAAATCTTCGCTGAGTTTAGCCACTTTTGCCGTATGTTTGAACTGTCAAATTTTTATAAAATTAGTTTAAACAAATTCAAATAACGATGTTTAGAACCAAACGATTCGCATTTCTCACGCTGATATTAGCAATGTGTATCAGTGGCACTGTAGTTGGACAGCAGATCAATACGCCTGCACCCAGTCCATCCAGTAAACTAATGCAAACTGTTGGGCTGGTCGACGTAACTATCGACTATTCGCGCCCTGGCAAAAAAGGGAGAGAGATTTTCGGTAATCTGGTACCTTATGACAAGGTATGGAGAACCGGTGCCAATGCATCTACTAAAATTACGTTCAGTGGTGAAGTGACCATAGAAGGCAAGACTGTACCTGCTGGTACCTATGCCATCTACACCAAGCCTGGTAAAAACCAGTGGGCTGTAATGCTCTACAAAGACCTTTCTTTGGGCGGAAGAGTAGCTGGATATAATGAAGCCAACGAGTTGACAAAGTTCATGGTCACTCCGATGAGTAATAACAGAAGTGTAGAGTCTTTCACCATCGATATCAACGACCTGAGTAACACAGGCGCCACCATTAACATCTCTTGGGATAAAGTGATCGTGCCTATTAAAATGACTGTAGATACAGATGCTGCTGTCGTCTCTCAGATCGAGCGATTTGCCAGCAACCCTACTGCTTCACTGGCCAACGACTACAATGCCGCTGCTTCTTACTACCTGGGGCTGAAAAAAGACCTGGACAAAGCACTGGTATGGATTGACAAAGCGATAGAGATTCGTCCAAATGCTTTCTGGATGATCAGGACCAAGTCACTGATCCAGGCTGAAATGGGTACTTACAAAGATGCCATCAAAACAGCTGAACAAAGTATGAAAATAGCGAAAGAAGCAAATAATGCGGATTATGTAAAATTGAATCAAGATGCGATTCAGGACTGGAAAGGTAAAAAATAATTAACCTTCCAAACTTTGCTATCGGCAAAAGCGTGTTTGCATAAGCACTCTTTCGCTCTAAGACATAAAAAAAGACAGGAAAACCTGTCTTTTTTTACGTTAGGTTGGCAACTATTGTATCATTATTAATAGCTGCGATAGATTTGGTTAGCAAAATAAAGTAGTAGTATTATTTCTACTCCTTATGCTATTATAGCAAGAATTTTCTCTTTCTCAAAATTTCATTTATTGAATTTTTCCTCAACAGAATTTCACACGATTGCATTAAAATCGATAATCATATCATATGATATCAGCATAACCGTCTAAAGGATTCTTTAACAAGGATTTAATCTATTTTCCCTTTCAAAAAAGAAAAATAAATCAATCATAAAATAAATTGATCTCGTTTTGGATGCGATCAATTACCCTGGATAGGGTTAATGTATCATCTAGTGACATCAGCTGACTTTCTGCCAGCCCATGCTCCAGGCAGTTCATGGCTTCCGCAGCTTCATATTGGTAACCAAACCCTTCAGTTTCAAAAGTTTCTGTTACAACATGACCATCAACATGGATTTCAATAGCTGTTGGTTCATGCCACCTGCGGTTGATCTTGATCACCGCTTTTTCACAATGAATGGTCGTTTCAACAGGCGTATGTTTCAGGAAGGTAGAGTGTAGTGCTGCCGTCACTCCGCCAGGATACCCCAGCTTTGCATGCATTTCCGCATCTACGTGGGTTTCAGTCATAGTGGCAGTAGCTTCCAGGGACTCAGGAGCACCCAATAACGTCACAGCCGCAAAAACAGGATAAATACCAATGTCTAGCAAACTCCCACCACCAAGCGACTTGTTATACAACCTGCCATGTGGGTCAAAATTTGTGGCAAACCCAAAATCGGACTCCAGTTTCATCACCCGGCCATATTGCTGGCTTGACACAAGGTCTTTCACCCGCAGAAAATGAGGCAGGCAGGCGGTCCATAACGCCTCCATCAAAAACACACCGTTCTTTCGTGCCAGATGCACCATTTCCTCCGCTTCTGCCAGGTTCAACCCGATGGGTTTCTCACACAACACCGGCACTCCCGCCTTCAGACATGCGATGGTCATTTCCTTATGAAAGGCATGAGGCGTCGCCACATAAATAATGTCCACTTCGGGATCTGCGATCAATTGCCTGTGATCATCGTAGGCCACCGCTGCCTGGTAATCTTCCGCAAAGGCTTGCGCCCGGGACAGCTCACGGGATGATACTCCATGAAGCTCGGCATTTTCCAGCAACACGAGGTCACTGGCAAACTTCCTTGCAATCTTGCCTGGCCCTATAATACCCCACTTATACTTTCTCATCTCTTAACACAGTCTGCAATAGAAAACTAAAAATAATTGTGGCAGCCAAACCGATGGCATTGTACCATAAGTAGCCCAGGTCTATGACATTCATTTCATTGAGCACATGACACGTGATCACCAGCAATTCAGCCAGGATAGCCCCAAAAAATACCGCGCTACCGCTGATGCTTTTAAAGAAGAAAGCCACAAGGAATATTCCCAATATGGTTCCATAGAAAATAGATCCGATGATATTCACTGCTTCAATCAGGTTCTCGGCATTGTCTGCAATGATGGCAAACAGGATGGCAATCACTCCCCACCCCAATGTCAATAACTTAGAAACTTTCAGAAAATGCTCGTCCGTAGCGTCCGGTTTAACCAGCCGTTTATAAAAATCTATGGCCGTAGTAGAGGCCAGCGAATTGATCTCTGAGGATGTAGAAGACATGGCCGCAGAGAAAATAACAGCGACCAACAAACCAATCATACCGTGCGGGAGGTAGTTGAGAATAAATGTCAGAAAAACGTAATCAGAGTCTTTGGTCTTGATATCCTGATCGAGGGATTCGATGAGGGCTTTGAATTCTTCACGCTTGGCACGAATGCGGTTATCGTAATATTGCAACCGCCCTACCTGTACTTGTTGCAGCACCTCGCTGTTGACCGTCTGCTTTGATGCAGGTAATGAACTGGCAATTTCCTGACGTTTATCCAGCAGCACCTGATATTCCTCATTCATCATCTTTACTTCTATGGCTTTCCCGGCATCCTGCAGCGCAACTACCGACTGCTCTTTGAAATGAAGTGGCGGACTGAAGAAGATGTAAAAAATGTACAGCATGACTCCTACCAAAAGGATAAAAAACTGCATCGGGATCTTGAGCACTGCATTGAACATCAATCCCATACGGCTTTCTGCAATATTTTTACCACCAATGTATCGCTGCACCTGCGACTGATCGGTCCCGAAATAAGACAGGGCGAGGAAGAACCCGCCGGTCAACCCTGACCAGATCGTATAACGCTTCTCGAAATTGAAATCCAGGTCGATGGCTTCCAGTTTGCCCAATGACCCTGCAACAGATAATGCCTCTCCAAAAGACAAGTGATCAGACAGGTAATAGAGCATGATTCCAAAGGCGGCTAACATCCCCACAAGAATGATGGTCATCTGATGCTTTTGCGTGATACTTACCGCCCGGGAGCCGCCAGAGTACGTATAAACCACCACCAATATCCCTACCAGCAGGATGGTCAGGGTGAGATTCCAATCCAGAATAGTGGAAATGATAATGGCAGGTGCATAAATGGTGATCCCCGCTGCCAGCCCTCGCTGCAACAAAAAAAGCGAAGCACCCAGCATGCGTGTTTTGAGGTCAAACCTGGACTCCAGGAACTCATAAGCGGTAAAAACCTTGAGTTTATAGTATATCGGGATAAAGACTGCCGATACAATGACCAAAGCAATGGGCAGCCCCAGGTAGTTTTGCACGAATCCCATACCACTCTCATAGGCCTGACCTGGTGTAGAAATAAAAGTGATGGCACTGGCCTGCGTAGCCATGACAGAAAGCCCAATGGTTCCCCATTTCATGGTGCCATCGCCTTTCAGATAGCCTTCAATACCAGCGCTTTTACGTGTCTTCCAGACACCATAGCCTACAATGCCAAAAAGGGTCCCAAACAGGATTAAAAAATCAAAACTATTCATCTAGGCAAAGAATTTTGAGAAGAGGAACATCAGCGCGATCATCACTACCAGATTGACCAGAACAGCCCAATACATGGATTTCCAGCTACTGAAAAACGGTGGTTTGTCTTCGGTATTTTCCATGGCCTTATTATTTACCCAGTGAAATCATGTTGGCAAATATTCTATAAGCACCGGGTACTCCGGCAGGCAACTCCCTGAACCATGAGTAGCCTGTGTAGATATAATGTCCTTTGCCGTATGGTGCAATCAGGAGTCCACCATCTCTGGCCGGTTCTCCGGGATCATTGGAAGACAGAATCGCTGTATATTCATCGGCCCACTCGTTGGGGAAATACAAGCCACGCTCCTGCACCCAGCCCTCAAAGTCAGCTTTGGTGATCTTATTGGGTTTATTCAATACCGGATGGTCTGGTGCCAGCATTCGTACTTCTGCTTCCTCTACCGTTACGCGGTCCCGCGATACCTTGATGGGGTAGGGCGAAAACCGATCGGTTACCATCCTGCGGTTGGTATTGTATTGGATGATGAGAGTACCACCATTTTCGGTATACTTCAACAATTCACTCATTTTAAAACTCAACCACGGCAGCGTATTCAATGCCCTCACTCCCAGGATCACTGCATCATATTTTGCCAGGTCAGTCGCTACGATCTGGTCCTTGTCCAGTAACGCTACTTCATAACCAATTTGTCTGAGGTTATTGGGAATATCATCACCAGCTCCCATGATGTAGCCAATCATATCACCTTTTCTTTCCAGGTTGACTTTGATCAGTGAGGCTGCGTCTGTAGTGTACATCCCCTGTACCGGAATGTGATCATATGTAATGCGCGAAAGACCATTGTTGTAAGGCTGCCCATCAATGGTGACCAATGCAGTCAGTTTTTCCTGACTTTGCTTCTTCGGCGGCGTAATGGAGAATGTATATTTTTTCTCCTCCCCTTTCTGTTCCAAAGCGATGTCAAAAGAAGCGGGAGTGGCTTTCCAGCCATCGGGCAGATCCAGACTCAGGGAGCCATTTATTTGACCCTGGCCACTGGTAACGGTTACCTCCACGGGCTTGGCTACATTCTCGTTGAACAGCAGAACATCTGCATCAATGTTGGCAAAGACCGGTGGCGTGATTTCCAAAGGGCGGTACACTTCTCCGTCTACGGGATCTGTTCTTTTGAATATCAGTGGCGAGGTATACTCAACAGGAATACCCTCTACTTCCAGCTCATATGTTATTGTGATGGCCGGATCGTTCTCCGGTTTGCCACGCATCAATTGCTCATCTACCGTATACATCCCAAGTGAGCCTGCTTTGGTGAGCCAGTAGGGGTTGCTGTAATCAAATGATTGCGGGAGCGTCACCTCCTGAATCAATTTAAATGAAGCATTTTCCTCCAAAGTCTGACTCAGGTTCTGGTCCGTAGCGCGAATTTCATTGAGGTAGATATTCTTAACGCTGACACCAATGGCTGACCTGTTAATCAACTCATAAGATATTTTCATTTTGTCGCCGGGAACGTAAGCAAAATCTTCGGCGCTGGCTTCCAGGTAGAGCCCCATACATGCCTTGATCAGTTCTCTGATTTCAGCAGATTTTTCTTTCTTCCAAAACTCATCAGACAATTCCTCCAGTGCCACCAGTGCCTGTAAAAGGTAAGGAACGGCCATTTCAGGGCTGGTAGGATCAAAGTCATCGATGGCTTTCTGTATCTCTGCCTGTACGGCGCTACCACCTTCTACCCTATCCCAGGAAGTCTTGATACCTGTCCAGATATCACCCGTATCGTTTCCTTCCAGCTGCTCCAGGTATTCTATCACCTTTCCTCTGCTTCCTGTAGACCCAAAACCCTGGCTCTTGTGCATGCTGCGGCTAAGGGCAGCTACCTCAGAATAAGAAAGGCCTGTCAAAGCGTTGTATGCACCCACGTCTACGGTCTTGAACCTGGATTTGTCCATCTTGCCCCAGTTATTCCGGTAAAACCAGGAGCTGGTGTTCCAAAAGAGCTTGGCAGGCTGCCAGACATCTACATATTTCAACTGCTCAGGATAAGCATTCTTGTCTCCAGCCAACTTAAAAGCTTCTCTTGCCAGAATGGCCGAAGCAGTATGGTGTCCATGGGTAATACCCGGCTGTTCACTAAATCGGGTAATCATGATATCGGGCCTGAAATTACGGATTACCCAGACAAAATCTTTCAATACTTCTTCTTTGTCCCAGATGTTGAAGGTTTCATCGGGGTGCTTGGAATAACCAAAGTCATTGGCTCTTGAAAAGAACTGTTTTCCACCATCGGTGCGGCGTGCTGCCAGTAGCTCCTGCGTTCGGATGATCCCTAGCTTTTCCCTGATTTCGGGTCCTATCAGGTTTTGTCCACCGTCACCACGGGTAGCAGAAAGATAGGCGGTTCTCATCTGCTCGCCATTGGCGAAGTAGGCGATCATTCGGGTGTTTTCATCATCAGGATGTGCAGCGACGTACAGCACTGAACCCAATACCTGTAGTTTGTCTAGTTTTTGGCGAATCTGTGCGGAATTGTACTTAGCAGGTGCCTGAGCCAACAGCGTAGCACTACTGAGCAGACATATCAATAAAACTGCAATCTTCCTTCTGTTAATCATAAGATCTGGGTCTTCTGTTTCTTTTAAGAATTATTGTGACAAGCTTTAACTGGTCAAAAATATAGTAACGCCAGCGACTCTGTAAATTGTTTTACGTCAGTGGTCATCTAACAGACGAACTGGCCAAACCGACGTCCTGTCAAATTGGGTAAAGCTATTTTTGCTGAAGCTGAAGGTTTATCTGTCCTTCCTGTTGCGCTCCAGGCGCAATTTCTACCAGGCCAATGCCGGTATTAAAAGCATCCACGCCAGAAGAAACCGATTCTATCGCTACCGAATTAAAAGGTTCTGGTGTGAAAATATGGACGAAACGAAGATGATCTGACTGCTGGATATTTAAGGTGTAGCGCTCAGAAGACATGGAGATATCGTAAGGCTTTGCATCAAACTCCATACTGTGGTCATAAATTGGCTTACTGAAATCAAAATCGCTCATTTTGACAGTTTCACCAGTCGGTAAGCTTCGGTCATCATCAGTAGGGTGATGCGTCAGCGGGCCACTTTGGATCTTCCAGTAAGCCCTGTCACCATCAAGCTGAAAGTAGGGATGCCACCCGGTGGTAAAAGGCATTTCCTGGTCGCCCGTGTTGCGTACCTGGTAATGAAGGATGACCTCTCCGCTTTCGCGAATTTCATAGCTAAAAGTACATTGAAAAGGAAAAGGGTAACCCGGTTTACCACCATCGTAGGATAATTCAGTGACGACTGTCACCGCATCCTCTACAACCGTCCACGATACATCCTTCAGTACCATATCCTCTACAAATCCATGCAAAGACGTATTTCGCGCTTTCTCGTTGACTTCCAGCTGGTAGGTTTGTCCTTTAAACTGATATTTCCCATCCCTGATTCGGTTTTGAAAGGGCATCAGCCAGAAATTTCGATGGTAGTGTGAACCTTCCAGTTCTCCGTGACTGGCAATGGGCATCACCAACTCCAACCCAAAAAGCTCCATCCTGGCAATCAGTGCGCCGTATCCAGGTAAAATATCGATGTGATGACGGTTGACAGGGTCCACGATCATCAAACCGCGGTATTTCCCAAACTTATATTCGTTGACTAAAAAAGACATATGCTACAATTACATGAACTATGACCCGTAAAAGTACACGATTGCTGGCCAGAATAAAACAGGAATTATACGGTTGTCACCATCTTTGCGTTACACGATCGAGCGGTGCCTTAATTGCCTCCTCATTGACTTCTACAAGATTGTATTGTTCACTGAAAGAAATGATCAGACTTAAGTGATTCTTGAACAATGCTAAAATCTCTGTTTTTTGAAACCGGCCAAAGACAAAAATTAGCCTTTCCGGCACTGCGCGGGACACGTAGGATTTGACAAAGTCATCGTCTCGGGTTACCAATACAAGCTTATTGCGAAGCGACAACTTCCTGATGGCACTGTCTTTTACAGGCACATTACTGATGATATCGTTCACGTGTGAGGAGAGGTACCCTTTCTCTGTAAAAATGGGTACAAGATCGGGAGGTAAATTTTCATCTATCAGGTATCGAACCCCCGTCAAGACTCAGGAGGTACGCTGATGTACATGGTTTCATCGTCCACATTGGCTAAAATCTTGATCTTAGCCGCAGCCAGTAGCTCTTCAAAGATCGCAAAGTCAACTGGCTCCCGCTCGTCATCTTCATCCAGAAAGCATTCTTTGGAAGCATCTATGACTACCAGGTAATTCGACTGATCTTGTAATTTGTCTAATACTTCTTCTTTCGTGAGCGCCATGCTTTTTTGTTGTAATTATGGCATTAAATCTACTAAAATTCTATTTTTTTCGATAAATGGATTCCAAAAAACGTTGAAAATAATCACCAAGGTCCAGGAAAACCACCTCACAGCCAGCCACCGGCAGATCGTTCTAAAGATAGTGAGAAAGGCCTGTGACAGGATTGAGGTAATAATTGGCCGGCATAAGTTCACCTTCGGGGTCCCCGGCCTACTCTTAAAATAAATGGCCAATACGGCAACCACTGAACAAAAAGCCATTGGATGGGTTAAAATGTCGCACAAGCACCTGGCGTATGATTGACAGGCAGCGCTGGACCTATTTTTGATTTTGACAATGCAGATAAAAGAGATTAGCAACTTATTCAATTTTGGCCTTTTGGTATTGACGTGGATGGTACAATTGATTGTCTACCCCGGGTTTCAATATTATACGGCGGAAAACCTGGACCGATGGCATCAGGCCTACACACCGGCCATCAGCGTCATTGTGATACCATTGATGTTTGGACAGCTATTTCTCACCGGCTATCAGCTATTGAAAACACCGGGGTTGGTCAGTATAGTCGTTTTTATCTTGGTCATTGCCGTCTGGGCACTCACTTTTGTGCGGGCAGTGCCTTTACACAATCAACTGGCGGTGGGGACTGATACGGAAAATGCGATTAAGTCACTACTCAGCGTTCACTGGTACCGGACGGTTGTCTGGACGCTCATCTTTGTCCTCGGGTTGTTCAGCAAGTAGAAAGGCAATCGCGTGTTTATTGAAATCTTCCGAGGCGTCGATGTTACAGACATGACCCGCTCCGGGCAGAGTGATCAGCTGTGAGGCTGGCTGTCTTTTGCAAAACGATTTTGCTGCATTAAGAAACACAAAATCATCTCCTCCCATAATCACCAGACTATTGAAGGCGAGCTGACTACGATAAAAAAGATGGAGCAATCGAAAAAACTCCTTGTACAAACCCACCCACTTCATGTATTCTGGTGGCGTCAACTTGGCAGCCTGTCGCTGATAAATACGGCGGGCCAGCTGATTGCGCTTTCGCGGCATGAGCAAGTAAGAAAATATGCTATACATCTTCTCATAAGGCAGCCACAGATTGAAAAACCTGGCCAGGTGTACAAAGGACCTGATGAACAAATTGCCTTTGAAGATCGCTCCGGAAAACACGACCGACTGTACAAAATCAGGATAGCGGGTCGCAAAATCCTGCATCAATACACTGCCAAAAGACAAAGTCACAAAATGGGCTTTCTGCACTCCTGCGGTGTGTAACACCCTAAAAATATCTTCCGATATCAGCTGAAACCTATATTTCTCAAATGATGGCAATACATCCTTGGACTGTCCGTGATCCCGCAGGTCGACCAGCAAGATGTTGAAGTGTTGACGAAAAGGGTCTATCTGATACTTCCAGGTCTGAATACTCCCTCCGGCTCCGTGTAGAAAAACCACCCACGGCGCCTCATCTGATCTGATGTAAGATTCATAATGCAACATGCACTCTCATAACCGCAAACGCCATCGGGTTGTTAGACAAAAGCGCCTGAATCTACCGAACCCTTTGCATTAAATCCGGTATTAAGACGCCATAAACTGTGTCCTCACAGGAGAAAAAAGTAGGCAGTAGGCAGTAGACAATAAAAGGGAAACCAAAGGATGTGTCACCACATCCGACCAAAACAGCATAAAAAAGTAGACAGTGGGCAGTAGGCAATTTTCACAGATAATTACGGTATTCCAGTATTTCGCCATTACTCATTAATAATCACGCATCACTGACCGTGCGTCACTCATCAAAAAAGTAGGCAAT
>ERZ1740068.266-NODE-266-length-29595-cov-7.239303_pt1 | contig 29595 bp, 22 predicted proteins | sample MGYA00581735_ERZ1740068 | MGnify/ENA primary metagenome ERZ1740068 (study PRJEB43018, sample SAMN04849740) | marine metagenome | isolation source: floating plastic debris | place: Pacific Ocean | collected 2008-08-30 | study: EMG produced TPA metagenomics assembly...
GGGTGATTTGGGCTTTTACAATTACATCGTAATCGAAGTAGGCTTCATAATCAATCTCCATGGGCAGGTCGCAGCACAGCGCAAGTGCCGGGTGGACTGCAAGTAGCAACCAGCCAACGAGTAAGGTATACATCAATTTAAGTATTACCATGTTGAAATAACTACTTCGGATAGAAAAGTCACACAAGAAGGTTGTCAGGGCCGGGCCCCCAATAATCAAGGAAGAACACTGCTTGTTAGATCACATTTTTTCGTTTAAGAGGAAAAAGAGTCGAGCTCGAGGCAGTTCGGTTCTGTTGGTCCTGTCGGTAGCCGGGCACGTTAGCTCAAAGACTTTGAAATGGTGAGCGGCTACCCTATAAAACACAAAACTGATTGCCAACTTTCCGTATAAACCAGTTCAGTAAAGTTTTCACACTAAAAAATAACCTGCCTCCATTGCGCCTGAAGGCTGGCCCCGGGGGGAGGAGCCCGGGGCCACTCCCAAATTTAATTTGGCCCCGGCTGCTCGAAAGGTCGGGGCCACTTCCAAATATAATTTGGCCCCGGCTACGCGAAAGGTCGGGGCCACTAACCGGGGACCTACTGGTCCCGACCTGTGTGACTGCCCGGGGCCACTGTCCGTCCAAGTGGCCCCGACTGCCCGACAAGCCGGGGCCAGTTTTGTTGGCCATTCCATGTGGTTTTTAATTGGATGGTGCGGGGCCATCCTACCGCCAAGGTCGGAACCACACCTATTGTTCACACTGGTTTCGGGTTGCAAAGTATTTTGGCCCCAAGACCAACCCCAAAGAAGCAATGAATTTTCCTTCTCATCTCTTCCAAAAATAACCGTAGTAGGAACCAAATGAAGCGGTTGCCCGGAACCACAGGCGCACCATTTACCGGCCCCGGGTGGTAACTAAAAAAGTAATTTGATATTTAAAAATTGTCACCCAATTTTTGAATAATTATACGGAGCCACAAAATTTCGTTGATTGGCCCCGACCGGCTTCTGGTCTCAGCCAGTGGGCTAACACGGTCCGCTCGAAGTTCAGAAGGGGCAAACCACCATGCCCGATCCCCAACCGGCTTCTCGTCTCCGCTCGAAGTCCGGAAGGGGCGAACCACCATGCCCGGTCCCCGAGCGCAGTCGAGGTGCCCGGGATTCCAATCCTCAATGCTTATCAGATTATCAAAGTAGTTTTGAGAAAGGTAGGCCCATCGGCTCAGCCAGTTGGCAGACACGTCCGCTCAGAGGCCGAGTTTTTATTAGCGCACTCGTGCCCGAGAAAGGTTTTCTTGTATTAGTCCAATGCGCTCCCAGTCAGGCTTCTCGTCTCAAAGTTCGGAAGGAGCGAACCACCATGCCCGGTCCCCAACCGGCTTCGCGTCTCACCAGGGTGGGGTAAACCACCATGCCCGGTCCCCGAGCGAAGTCGAGGGGCCCGGCATTAATTCACCCATCAAACCTCGCCTACCACTCATCGAACCTCTCATGCTATTCATCCAATAGACCGACCCAAATTCAAGCGCGCCCGTTTAGCATAGAAACAGAAAATTTTAACCACATTCCTATATGCAACAACTTGACGCAAACCAATTGTTTCACTTAAAACAAAACGACCATGGATACTTCCGTTTGTCTGCCTGCTGGTTGCGTCACCGTTACGTTGAAACCATTTTCTGGAGCTCTGACCCAAGAAACCGGAGCTAAGACCATCTATCCTTCAACGGAGATCCTGTCGTACCGACGGGTTCCCCGACCCACCGCTTCCTTTAACAATTGGCTGTTGCCTGACCCCTTTTGGTCGCACATTGCCGACCATGAGCTTTCGCACCGATATTGGCGCGAATAAGTCAGGACCCATCCCGCGGCTGCGCATAGCGTAGCCTTTTCATCAGGTTTTTCGGTCGCGCCTGTGTGTGACTTCCCTTTTGATTTCTGCCTTGGGCGGACCGGGAAACCTACACCCCAATCACAATAAAAAAGCGAAGCGAAAAATGATCTTATCAATAGCCATAATCGGAGGAATGACCCTCGCCCTCATCTTGTTCGGCGTGTGGGAATTCCAGCAACACCAGCGCTACCTGCGCACCATCCCCATCCGTATTCACGTCAACGGCACCCGCGGCAAATCCAGTGTCACCCGCCTGGTGGGAGCCGGATTGAGGGCCGGGGGATACAACACCATCACCAAAGTAACCGGCACCTTTCCACGCATGATCCTTAGCGATGGTACCGAAGTGGTGGTGCACCGAAAAGAGAAAGCCAACATTTTGGAACAGCTCAAAATCGTGCAGTTCTGTTCTAACCACCGGGCCGATGTGCTGCTCATCGAGTGCATGGCCCTGCAACCCATCTACCAGCGCATCACCGAGCATCAGATGGTGAAAGCTACCCACGGGGTTATCACCAACATCCGCCTGGATCACCTGGATGTAATGGGGCCCAAGCTGCAAAACGTGGCCGAGGCCCTTTCGGGAACCGTACCCCAAAAGTCGAAGCTTTTCACGGCAGAAGACCGCATGCTCGACTTTTTGGAAAAGTGCGCGGCAAGGCGCAACACCGAATTGATTGCCAGCACCGGCGATCAGGTAGCTGCGGAAGAGATGGAAGGCTTTACCTACATCGAACACCCGGAAAATGTGGCCTTGGCCCTGGCCATTTGCCAAGACCTGGGGGTGGACCGAGCAGAAGCACTGGCCGCGATGAAAAAGACCATGCCCGACGAAGGGGCCCTCAAGAAGTTTAGCCTTACGGTGGAAGACCACCTGCTGCACTTCTACAATGCCTTGGCGGCCAACGATCCCGAGTCATCCATCATGCTGTGGAACAACATCCTGAAAATGGAGGCGGATAGCGTGCGGAAGGTGATTGTGCTCAACAACCGCAAAGACCGCAAGGAGCGCTCGGAGCAGTTGGTACAAGCTGCGGCTACCTTGGAGTTCGATTCGCTTTGCCTTACGGGCGAAAACGTGGACCTCGTGAAGAGCATGGCACTGAAGCAGCGCATTCCTGAGGAAAAGATCGTGTTGATCGGCCAGGACGAACCCGCTCATCAATTGCAAAACATGCTTCCCGTGCTCAATGGTGAATCCGTAATGGTGGCTTTTGGCAACATGGGAGCCGGCGGAGCCGAATTCGCCAAATACATTGAAGAAACCACTAAAACCAATGCCTTATGATCGAGCTTGCAGTCACCTTCGGGATCGTGATGTCCCTCATCTTTATCGAAGCCTTCGGCATGGCCGCAGGCGGAATCATCGTACCGGGCTACATCGCCCTGCAATTGGGCGAACCGGATCGCCTCATCGGAATGGTGCTCATTGCCCTCCTCACTTTTCTCACACTGAAAGTGATCGGAAAATTCACCTTTCTTTTCGGCCGTCGACAGATGGTAGTAGCGCTGCTGATTGGCACTTTATACGCCATCGTTTCGCACCATGTGATGTATTTCAATACGGCCGACAGCACCCTTGAACTTTCAGCCGTGGGCTGGGTCGTACCGGGCCTCATTGCTCACTGGGCGATGAAACAAGGCTTTACCAAAACCATGTCCATGTTGGCCATCATATCGGTATTGGTCCGCTTCATGGTCATCCTCGTATTCAACGGAAGTACCATCCCTAACCTCTACTAAATCATGAAAAATCTATCGATCCGCTCCACCTTGGTGCTGAGCATTTTAGGAAGCTTGTCCATCTTGCTATTGATTGTAGTAGAGTGGACCCAACACCACCAAACCCAGGCACACTTTCAGCAAAAAATGGAGGCGGCCCGCCTTATGCAAGAAAGCCTGGATTACCTCAAAACCACCCACTTCAAAAACGAAGTGGCGGTGGACAACATCAACGATCCGAACGATTCGCGCATCATAGGGGAGCGCTATTCGTCCATCACCTCGGGGCGTGGCTCCTTGCCGGTGAAGTTGAGCACGGTGAATCCCAATTTTGCCGCCATGATGGTCGATCTGTTTAAGAAAGCCAACCTGAAGGCCGGAGATCACATTGCAGTAGGTGCTACCGGCTCTTTCCCAGCCCTGAACATTGCGGTGGCTACAGCTGCAGAGGTGATGCAACTTAAGGTCACGACCATTGCTTCGGTAACTTCTTCCTCCTGGGGGGCGAACCACCCGGACTACACTTACTTAGACATTCACAAAAGTTTGCAAAAGGGTGGGTTTTTGTCGCAAGAAATGTTGGCGGCCTCTATTGGTGCCAACCAGGATATCGGCCGCACCATCAGTCCCGAAGGACGTGCCCAAGCCGCTACCGCCATTCACCGAAACGGTTTGGAGTTCATCAACGGGCAATCCCTGGTGGAAAACATCGACCGCCGAATGGATCTTTTTGCCCAATCGGCCGACCACAAGGGCTTGCCGATCGACCTCTACGTGAATGTGGGTGGGGGAGTAGCCAGCCTGGGCAGCACCGCCAACTCCGAAGGATTAACTGCGGGCTTGCTGGAAGATGTAAAGCTCGACGAATTCATCGACAAGCGGGGCGTGATGTTCGAAATGGCTTCCCGTGGCGTAGCACTGCTGAACCTGCGCAACCTTACTCCACTGATGCGCGAATACGGCCTGCCGCTGGACCCGGTGCCGCTGCCATTGCCTGGTGAAGGCACCATGTTCTACGACCTAAAATACGATTTGCGCTACGTTACCGGTGCCACCCTGCTGTTGGTACTACTCATTTTCGGAGTAATCCTCTACGATAAAAAGCAAAATGCCCTCGGCAACGAGATTGTTCAACCCGCCCATTAAAAACAACCAGGAAGATGCGAAAAGGAATGTTATTGCTGATGACGCTGCTGATTGCTGCGGCCGCTTCAGCCCAGAAAAAGAAAGAACTCACCCCCCGCAACAGTGTGGCCAAGGTGGTGCTCAAGGGGCAACAGGAGTATACCTACTACGCCATGAGCGAACAATCGAAAACCGAATATGCGGTGACCGGACCGGGCAAACTCACCCTCAATTTTAGAGTAAGGGTGTCGGGCGCCAATTTCAAGTCCGTTCCCTTTGTGGTGAAGCACATCCGCTCCGACAAAAAGGTGGAAACGGTGCAGGTACCAGAGCTGTTGGCAGGCAACCTGAAGTTCAAAAGCCAGCAGCTGGAAGGAAGCCCAACCCGTGCCTACAAGGTGGTGATCAACGTGCCACCCGGCAAACACCGTTACAAATTCTACAAATACAAAACCGATCAGAAGGTACACATGCGTGCCTTCTACTTGCAAGAGCCCAAGCCGCAATGGGCCGATTTGAACCCTGAGGCGAATTTGGAAGCCAAGCAAGTGCGCTTTCACAAAACGGGCACTACGCGGTCTTATTTCCGCATTACTCGCCAGGATGCCTTTCAGTTTACGACTCAATCGCCGGTGCGTTTGCGCTTGATCGTTCGCCCTGAGTTTACCTACCAAATGTTGGAAGAAACTACCTTGAAAGTTCGGGTAAAAAACCTGGAAACGGGTGAGAGCAAAATCTACAAGGTGAATACCCGCAAATCGAATAGGGTAGAGTTTGTGGGCGATCCCAAGCGCACTCCCGGTACTTCCAGCACCATCTACCTCAATTTGGATGAAAGTACCTTGGGCCAGGGCAACTTTGCCATCTCTTTGGTAGGAGGCGCCAAGGGCGCTATTTTAAGAGTGTCACAAGATCAATTGCCTGTACAATGAAGCGCCCCTTGATCACCTTGTTGCTCTGCCTGAGCATTCCCTTGGTAGGAATGCCGCAGGTGGAACAGGCCCCGGGCACCCGCCCGTTCTACAGCCTATACCTGCACAAAAAGCTAAATCAACGCTTTTCTGTGGATGCTTTCACCCTGGTAGGCATGCGCTCTACCAAACAAGACTTTTGGTTAGCGCAATACCAGTTGGGCGTCAACTACCGCCTCAACCGGCTCTACTCCGTTTCGGTAGGCTTCGGCCAGTCGATGTACCCTTATCGCAATGCCAGCTGGTGGGAGCGCCACTATCCAGAGTTGGAACCGAACAGTTTGAATGCTGCTACATTTAATACCCTCAACTTCCGGGTGAAGCGAGACGATTGGATTGGCCGTTCGCTCAAACTCTCCAACCGGGTGATTGTGCAACACTACTTCCCGAAATTCGAGAAGTACCAAACCCGCTTGCAACTGAACACCCGCCTGGGTTACCGCCGGGCCAACCTGCCGCTGGCTTTGAAGCCCTTCGTGCAAGGAGCCGTTTTCTATTACCTCAATGGCGTGGAAACCGATTTTTACGACGAGGAACTGGAATACGATTTCACCGCTCCGCCCGATGGCTGGCACCGCTACCGGGTGCGGATTGGCACCAGCTTCCGGCCCATCAAAGACTACCGCAAGTTGTCTCTGGTGGTGTACTACGCGCTCAACCGCGAGTTCAACCTCGAGGCCTTGGGCGGAGGGCAGTTGAATACGCCGAGGCCTTCGCAAGTAAGCGACCGGGTGTTTACCAACAACCCGTTCAACAACTACAACATATTTGGCGTGCAGGTGAATTATTTCCTGTAGCCAGCAGGTTTGCTTCCTGAAAACCGAACCGGCCCTTGTAGACGATGCCCATCGTCGGGGCCGGTTCTTTTTTTGCGCGCGGTACGCGCTCATAGAAACTCGGTCCTTGAGCGGCAGCCGAAAGGCTATCATTTTTTCATTTGGGCTTCTCGACTCTCATCCGGGCTTCTCGTCTCCGCTCGAAGACCGGCATTGGAATGCTCGACGACCGGTTTGATAATACTCGAAGCCCAGCATTAGAAATCGCGCGGAAAGCGCTCATAGAAACTCGGTCCTTGAGCGGCAGCCGAAAGGCCATCCTTTGTTATCTGAATGCCTATTCTCTGCCAAAAGACTAATAGGCTTCGCTTCGATCATTTACTCTTAATAAGAGTGCCTTGCCAGGATTTCCCCTGTAGGGTAGAGGTGTAAAAGATTTTGTTCCCTTTCACTTTGTTCACCTTCACGTTCATCACGGCACCTTTGCCATATGGGAAGTTGGGGACGGTAACTTTTTGCATCGTCATGTTGTATTCGCAATCATTCACCCAATCCAATTCCGATTGAATGATGTATTTGCCGCCATCGTGGTATTCGGTTTGCGTTGTGCCTTTTATCACCACTTTAATTTCATCGTTGGAACCGCCGTATTTAAAAGTGCCTTCATGTAAAATTTTACACTTGTTTTGAGAATCGATTGATGTTTCACTTGTATCGGTAAATCCAAAACCGAATACCAGGATAAAAAGCGATAGCGTACAAAATTTAAGCGCGTTCATGTTCAATTAAGTTAGGGTTAATGGTGCTGATGGAATCGATCCAGACTTCTATACAATGAATGAATTTAGGAAGTTTTAGGTACAAGTTGGTAACAATTAGCTTTTGGTTGTTTGATTCAGAATCTGCACCAGTTAACTAGATAACATGGTCAAAGCCAGTGATCATTTTACGCTTAAATTGAAGGATGAATTACTTAGATGACTACCCGAAAACCGTGGTTTGAAAAAGAGGCTTCCTGACGTACTTTTCCAATATCAACTGAGTTGAAAAAGCCACAAGCGTGGGGAGAACACCACCAGGAGCCACCTCGCATGGCGACTACACCTTCCGTAAAATGCTTTGGGGTATTGGCACAAAACTCAAAAACGTTTCCATACATGTCGAAAAGTCCAAAAGGATTGGCCCAATACGCGCCAACCGGACTGGTAGTAATGTGTACTTCTTTGTCGTCTTGCACGATATGATCTTTGCCCCGCCAAATGTTGGCGTGCGCATGAATGTTTTGAGGCCCGTTCTCGAAGTGTTGCCCCCGACCGAAAACACCGCCACGCGAAGCCAATTCCCATTCATCCAGGGTAGGTAGTCGGCATCCGGCCCATTGGCAATAAGCCTGAGCATCTAAAAAACTAATGCAGGTCACCGGGTGGTCCATTTTATCCTCAATTCCTCCTTTGGAAATTCCATTGGGAAACTGCCAATTGGCAGTGGGGTCTTGAAACCATTCAAATTCTTCCAACCCCAAGCGGAAAACCAAGGCATTTTGATGGCGTTCGGCCAAGGTTTGGTAGCCGGTGACGGCTGTAAATTGGCTAAACTCTCGATTCGTTACTTCATAGCGGCCAATGGAAAAAGGAAGCACGGTGACGGTTTTAGCTGGATTGAGGGAGTGGTCTACTTTTCCTAATAGAAAGGTGCCGCCCTGAATAGGAACAAACTGACCCAAAGATGCTTTCATCGATTTAAAAAAGTCGGCGGCCAGCGATAGAATGGCATCGGTGTTTGCTTTGGTGAATGGTACTGCGAAAGGATGCTCAAATCGAGACATATTTTGGGTCAAGGAGTCGCCGACATACAGCTCTTGGTAAATGGTGGTGGCTTGAAAAGGAGCGTAGTTGTTTTCCATTAGTCGACAAAGCGTGGTTAGAATGTAGGCATCTTTGATTTTCGTTTGCTTTTGAAAAGTGCTGATCAAGGTTGGAATAAGCTCATAGGCCTTTAAGGAGACGATTTGTTGTTTGAATGCATCCGATACCTGACCCGTTTGCTGTATGCATTGTTGCATCAAGAGAAGGACACTGTCCTGGTGCTGCAAAAGCGCCTCCTTTTGCCGTTGGCTCATCAGATAGCCATCACCCGGTTGATCCAGGTAGGCCATGATCATCTCCGAGAAATTTTTTGGGTAAAACTGTGCGTAACAGGCCTGATGAAAAGTCTCTGGAAACTGAAAAGCATGTATAAAGTGTTCCTTAGCGGTCAATGCCTTAAAGTCGGCCTCGGAGATTTCTGCCCGACCAGATTGGTCCGTATCAGCGGTTAGCTGGCTGAGTTTCGTGGACTCAAAACAGGTTAAATCGCTATTTTTTCGGTGATAGGCAGCATAGTCTTGAAAAGATAGGCTGTGGTTGTAGAAGACGCTGGAATCAGCTGGGGCAGTCTTGGTTTCTGAGTTAGCATTGGTGTCTGCCTGAGGCTGACAACTCATCAGCAGGGTGATGGAAAATAGCAATGCGGTTAAAAACAGAGTCTTTTTCATAGTCGGGGTTTCATGCATTTAAAGGTAGAGGTTTGCCGAAATTTAATGCAACAACAGGTGTTGGTTAGGGGAGGATAATTCTTAAAAATTCTAAAAAGGTTGTGCCTCAGTGGAGGCTTACTTGTGGTCATCCGATTGAAACCAATTCTTGTACACCTGAGGACTGGGGAGTGCGAAAGGTTGATTTTTTTCTATCCGGGCTTCTCGTCTCAGCCAGTAGGCTGACACAGTCCGCTCGAAGACCGGCATCGGAATGCTCGACGACCGGCATTATAATACTCGACGACCGGTATGATAACACTTGACGACTAACATCTGTATGTTGCGCGGAACGCGCTCATAGGAATCCGGTCCTTGAGCGACAGTCGAAAGGCCACCTTACATTCTTCAAAAACCGTTACCTTTCAATAGCAAAAGAGCCCGCCGACGACTGTTTCTCTCCGTTTCGCTTAATCAGTACCTAACTTGTTAGTACTATGGAGATCGGCAGCCCGCACGGCGGTCTCTTTTATTCCTCCTGAATCAATTCGCGGTACAAAAACTTGTTTTGCAACGATTCGAAAGGCCGGTAGGTGTAATACACGTAACCGTCCTGGATTTGAATTTTCTCCACGTAGCGCCAATACAGCCGAAAGCTGCTTTTGACCTTACCGGTTTGCGTATCCAGCTCTTTGAGTAGGTAATAACCTTTTTGGTTGAACACCGCATAGATGTTGCCCGTCACTTCGTCCCGGTGCATTTCCCGCTCCCAATCTTTGGGGCGCACCTCGCGGTGGTAGGTGATGCGAATGGAATCTACCACCTGCGCGTCACGGTCGAATTTGAACAACTGGTTTTTATAGTGGTCAAACACCATGATGGTATCGTTCACCACAAAGAGCGGAGCAAAGAGGGGCGTATAGTACAAGCTGTTGGGAAAACCCGTCATCAAAGCCGCAACATCTACTTTATCCATGTTGTTGGCAATGGCAATTTTACGGGCTTGCAACTTTTGTCGGGGCTGCATGAACTTGTATTCTGAGCGGTAGATTTCCTCTAACTCTTTGTCGACGACTTGCTTGAAAGGCGCAATCGTGCTGTCCGTTTGGTGAAAGGCGAAGTAGCTAAACTCCGGATAATACCACCGGTAGTCAGAAAATAAAATCTGTTGGTTCAAGGTATCTTCTGCCGGTCGAATCATTGCGTCAAAATCCTTTTTGGGCAGTTGTAACACCTGTAGTTCGTCGTCTTCGGGAATTACTCGATACACATTGTATTTCGCAATTACGTTGACGTAGCCCAAAAAGTCGCGAAACAGCTCCTCAGCTTCATCAGGAATGATTACTCGGTGTAAGACTTCCTGGTTGCGGTCGGCCAACACCACTTCGCTGCCTTTTTTCAAGCGCTTTTCGTAGGCCAGAAAAATGAAGCGACCATCGGGCAGCAGTTCAAAGTCTTCGATGTTGAATTGGTTGGTGCCAAAAACGGTATCAGGGGGAGGGCGCTCGGCCGAAACCACAGCCTCTTTGATCACAATAGGAACAATATAGAGGCTTACGTTGAGCCGGAGCGTATCGCTCAGTTCTCCGCTCAGCATTTCAGGGGTAACCTGATGGCTGTAACTCTCGTAACCGAGGTGTTGAAAAAACAAGGTGAAGCGGGTCAATTTGCGTACCTTGAGTTTGTAAATTCCCGTTTTGCCGGTGCTGGCCCCCGTTTGGGTGCCGTCTACGGTCACAGAAGCTTGGAATAGCGGTTGTCCGGTTTCTGCGTCTGTTACTCTGCCGATTACGACCACCGTCTTTTGCTGTGCAAAAGCGGTAACGGTAGCCAGACAAAACCACAAGAAGAGCGTGAACCGAATTTTTATCATACTATTCAAATCGTGCATTCGTTATGAGGATGCGCAAGTTTATCCAATTCCACAAACACCACCCGGCCTGAGTGGTGCATTTCATAGCTAAACCAAAGTATATGGAATACGATTTTTACCGAATCTTGAAGGTTTCTCCTCAGGCCAATTTCGCTACCATCAAACGCGCTTATTACCAGCAGGCCAAGCATTTTCACCCCGATAAAAATAAGGCAGAAGATGCTTCAGAGAAGTTTATTCTGATCAAAATGGCCTACGAAACACTGTCGGACCCTGAGTCGCGCAAGCGCTATGATTTTGACAGGCGCAGGGCACACCGCATGGCTTTCGCCAGGAACCGGCGTCAAAATGTACACGCAGACTCAGCAGAAACGGAAGAAGACTTTGACCCCGCTTATCCCTATACCTTTGAAACCGAAGGAGTGAGCTACAAAGACCGCCCCTTTCTCTACAATTGCTTTTTTGCTTTTGGCATCATTGCCGGGATTCTGTTGGTGGGCCTCAGCATCAAGCTTTATTTCATTACCGAGGGTGTGCAGCGCATTGCCTGCATCTTTATTTTTCCTGGCCTGGTATTTATCCACGATGGGTGGATGGGCTTGAGCTGGAATCAGGAGCGCACGGTATTACACCGGTTCACCGACCGGTTAAGAAAATTTTTTCGAGTAGACTTCGATTTAGATCCGAAGTAACCAGTTGAAAGTATCTTCCTCCAAGCCGCGCTTCAAACGTCTGAGGTAGTTGGCGAGGCGGTTAGAAATCTCACGCGATGGCAATTCGGGCAAAACGAATTCTTCACCATTGTAAGTGATGCTTTCTATCTGGATCAGCGTTGCGGCCGTGCCTAAACCAAAGGCATCTTGTAGGCGACCGCTTTTGTAGGCGTCTACCAACTCCGCTACACTTATTTTCCGTTCCTCAACCGGCAATCCCCATTGGCGGGCAATTTTCAGCACACTTTTACGCGTAACTCCCGGCAAAATCGAATCGGTCAGTGCGGGAGTCACCAAAGTACCATCAATGATGAAGGCAATGTTCATGGTGCCCGATTCCTCAATGTACTTGTGCTCCTGGCCGTCGGTCCAAATCAATTGATCAAAACCATCCTGTTGGCCAAGGGCGGCAGGGTAGAGCGATCCGGCATAGTTTCCAGCGGCTTTGGCCGATCCGGTTCCACCTGATGCTGCACGGGTGTAGTGTGTTTCTACTTTCACACGTACCGGCTTGGTGTAGTAACTTCCGGCGGGGGAAGCCAAAATCAAGAAGCGGTAGGTTTCTGAGGGTTTCACACCGAGAAACTCATCGGTGGCAAACATGAAGGGACGTAGGTAAAGCGAATAATCCTCACCTTGTGGTATCCATCCTTTTTCCAGTTGCACCAACTTGGTGAGCCCTTTTAAGAAAAGGGCCTCCGGAAATTTCGGCATTTTCATGCGAACAGCTGATGCATTCAGCCGGCGAGCATTTTCTTCAGGACGAAAAATCAATGGAGTGCCATCGGGAGCTTTGTGGGCCTTTAAACCTTCAAAGATCGATTGGCCATAGTGCAAAGCAGAGGTAGCAGGACTCATCTTCAGTGGCCCGTAGGGCATGATCCGAAGGTTGGTCCATTGACCATCCCGATACTCGGCGGAAAACATATGATCGGTAAACTGACGACCGAATTTTAAGTGATTTGGATCAAAAGAGGGAAGGCGGGATTCAACTACGGTATCTATTCTAATATCTGGCAGGGTCTGGGTCTCAATCATAACACGTGTTCAAAGTGCAAAAATACTGAATCTATGACGTTCAGCCAACGTGCAATTGGCGTGTAATAGTTACACTAAGACCCTTTGTGAATTGATAATGAGGACTATATCATTCGAAGGTCTTGCTCCTGAATCCACCCGGTTTTGCCATCGGCCAGTCGGATATTGTACCAACCGTTAACCGACTCGAGCAAGGCTACTTTGGTGCCTTCGTGCAAGTTAAAAAGTTGATTCCCCTGGGCATTGGGTTCGCTCTTGATCGTGACGGTAGGGGAGAACACGATGGCTTCGGCGATAGTGGTTTGATAGCTATGCTGTTGCAGGCCGAGCCACAAGAATGTTCCAAAAAGCACCAATGCGCTGCTCGACAAAAACAACAACAAGCGTTTTTGCGCTACCTTTTGGGTATTAATGAACCCAAAGAGGCCTGCAACCAAAAACACCATGAAGGCGATGGCCAAACCGCCCCAAACATCGGCGGGTAGCAAATGAATGACGCCCAACCACCATTTGCTAAAGGTGCCATCTCCCAAGGTTTCAATTTTGTCTACAGTTTGGCTGTGGGCCAACTGAAGGTTGAACGCAATGTCAGGATCGCCAGGAGCCATTTTTTGAGCCTTTTCATAAAACAAAATGGCCGAGGGTAATTCTTCCGTTTTGAAATAGGCATTGCCGAGGTTGAAATACAAGGTAGAAGACACATAACCGGCTTGCACAATGGCCCGATAACTTTCGATGGCTTCGGTATAGTTGCCTTCATTGTAATGAACATTGGCCGAATCGAAACTTAGTTCATAGTGGCTACGACTGTCGTTTTCGGCCAATAATTGGCCCACCAGCATCAGCAATCCGAAGAACAGTAAGCAGTGTTTCATTTCAGATGTCCCTCCAGTTGACGAATAATGTTGGCGGATTGGTCGTAGATGGCTTGCTCGGTGGTGTCGCTCACCGGGGCAAAACGGGCCATTTCACACCGGTCGAGTACAGCAATTAGCTCATTGACGGTCGATTCGGCAACCTGTTTTCCAAGTAAATTCTCACGAATGTTGGCTTTGTTGAGTTCCGAAACCGGCAAGTTGAGTTTATCGCCCACAAACCCGTAGAGCGCTTTGAAAACGGCTTCATAAAAGGCATTCTTAGCGCCTTGGTCCATTGCCTTTCGGGCTTCGCTCAGGCGTTGGTTAGCGATCCGGTTGGCCTTGCGTTGCCGTTGGCCCACCACATCCGAATTGCGCAACTGTTGCCGCCTGCGCAAGGGCAACACCAATAAAAAGAGCAAACCCGGCGTAGCCAACAACGTGTAAAAGCCTGCTGAACCGATAAAGTAATCGTTGGCTTCTTTCAATTCAGCCGGCCCTGGTTTGATGTAGCGAATATCGCTGCCAAACACCGCCAGTTCTTCTTTTACGTTGGGTGAGTAGTTGCTCACATTGCCCGGGCCATTGCCATCGCTGCCTTTGCCTACCACAATAGAGGAGGCCTCCGAACTCAGGGTAACGTATTGTTCTTTTTGGGGGTCGAAAAACGAGAAAGCAACCGCGGGTAACTCGTAGCGCCCTGCGTGGCGCGGAATCAATAAATATTCTGATTCTTTGGTGCCGCTAACTCCTTCAGAAGTGGGTTTGAAGCGGTTTTTTACTTTCGGATCGTAAACTTCGAATTCGGGTGGAAAATCCAAGGCCGGGTTGTTCACCAAATTAAGGTTGCCGTTGCCACGAATCGCAATTTTTAGGTTAATGCCCTCATTGGCGGCTACTGAATCCTTGTCGATTTCGTGCGAAAACCGAAAGCTGCCTACTGCACCATCAAAACCATCGGGAGCGCCACCCGGGAGTGGCTTCACTTGAATGGTGGCTCCATTGGATACAATGGTCATGTTCTCTTCTTTGTAATCGAACATTGAATCGAACATGCTTCTTCTCCGCCGGTTTTGCCGAATGCGCACCCGCAGATCGATGGACCAGGGATCGATTTTCAATTCTCCTGAGCGCTGTGGGAAAAGCACCCTGCTGTCCAAAACAGCCGTTTGAAAGGGTACCCCGTTGATGTATTCGGTGCGCAACTGCCCCATGTTGGGCACTTCAATTTCTTCGGTCCAAAAACCGTTGTAGTCCGGTTCTTTGGAGTTGTTGCTCCCGGCAATTGACAGTTTAGAATAGAGCTTAAAGGTGGCCACAATGGCCTCGCCTTTGTACACTTTTTTCTTATCCACCAGCAAACGGATGTATAGGTCTTTGCGTTGACTGCCCGAGGCATTTTGTCCGGCAGGTGCTTTGGTCACTTTGATGGTGATCGATTCGGACTTGTAGATCTTACCGCCAATCTTGGCCTTAGCGGGTTCAATGGTAAAAGTGCCTGCCTTTTTTGGCGATAGGGTGTAGGTGTAAGTGAGCTTCAATTGGGTGGCTTGGCCGGTACCCGATGAAATTCGGGTTTCCTGCTGGGGCGGAGCTACCACTTGAAAATTATTGAGATTGGGCGGCTGAAAGGCCTGTATTTGATTGGTGTTGAATTCAAATACCAATTCGAAGCGACTACCCATCACCACTTTGCCGGGTGCGGTGGCCTTCAACTTCACGTCTTGCGCTTGCAAATCGGGCAACAGCCAAAGCCATGCTGTTGCAATGGCCAGAAAGCCCAAGAGGTATTTGGAGTGCTTGCTCATGCTTTCCTTACCAATCCTTTTCGATTTTCACTGGTTTGCCTTTGCCTTTTCTGCGCATCAGGCTTTGTTGGGTGTTGCGTTCTTGCTGCTCAATGGCTTCTAACATGCGTTCTGCCTCTTGGGGCGATACCTGTTGGGGGCGCATTTCTTGTTCTTCGCCTTCTTGCTGATCGCCCTCTTTCCCTTCGTTGCCCTCTTTCTCCTCCTGCTCTTGTTGATCTTGCTGGCCGTCTTTGTTTTGTTCGTTTTCTCCGTCTTGCTGGTCTTGTTTCTCCTGGTCTTGTTGATCTTGATTTTCCTGGTCCTGTTGGTCCTGTTGGTCCTGCTGGTCTTCCTGGTTATCGCCGTTTTGGTCTTGTTTTTCCTGGTCGTCTTTGTTCTCCTGGTCTTGCTGTTCCTCTTGGTCGTCCTTTTCTTCCTGGTCCTCCTGATCTTGATCGTCTTTATTCTCTTCGTTTTGCTGCTGTTCTTTCAGCAGTTTTTGCGCCAGGGCAAGGTTGTAGCGGGTATCGGCATCGGTGGGGTCGTTGCGCAAGGCATTTTTATAGGCTTCAATGCTGCCTTCCAAATTCTTTTCCTGAAACAAGCTGTTGCCCAGGTTGTGGTAAGCCGCGGCTTTTCGTTTGGGATCTTGCGTGGTGGTAGCCAATTGCCGGAAGGTGTTGGCGGCCTCCTCGTATTCTTGTTGCCTGTAAAGGGCATCCCCTCGGTTAAAAGCCCCTTCGTAGCTTTCGGGGGCGATGTTTAACGCTTCTTGGTAGGTGCTGTCGGCTGCGGCATAAGCTCCTGCTTTGTAGGAGGTATTGCCGGCTTCAATCAACGATTCAACTGGTTGCGCCCACAGCGAACTGAAGGCAACACAACACAAGCCGATGATCCATCCGAGGGTTTTCATGCGTTTTTAGAGTTGGTTCCCAATACGTTAAGGTGCAATGCCCAATCTGGTTTCCTTGCGGGAAAAACCAGGTCAAGAATAAGAAATCCTAAAGCCAGTGCGAGAAAATATTGGAAATGATCGTTGTAGTCGGCAAATACCTTGCTATCGATCTCTGCCTTTTCCAGCTTGGCCATTTCTTCAAAAATATAGCCCAGGCCCGCATTGGCGTTGCTGGCTTGCACATAAACGCCTTTGCCGGCCCGTGCAATGTCCAGCAACATCTGCTCATTCAGTTGGGTCACTACCGCATTGCCGTTTTGATCCTTGCGGTATTCACCGGTTTTTCTTCCTTTTCGGTACACCGGAATCGGAACCCCTTGTGAACTGCCCATGCCAATGGTATGCACCTGAATGCCCAATTCTGCCGCTTCACGGGCCGCTTTCAAGGCATCGTCTTCGTGGTTTTCACCGTCGGAGATGACCACAATTGCCTTGCCTGCCGGCGATTCCAGGTCAAACGACTCCACCGCCAATTCAATGGCGGCTCCAATGGCCGTGCCCTGCGTGGGCATGATTTCGGTATCGATGGTGGAAAGGAAGATTTTTGCCGCCGAATAGTCGGTGGTGATGGGAAGCTGTACAAAAGGCTGGCCAGCAAATACGACAATGCCCAAGCGGTCCTGGTTCAGCTTTTCAATCAATTGACTGATGGCTCGTTTGGCGCTTTCCAGCCGATTGGGACTCAGGTCTTCTGCCTTCATGCTGTTGCTCAGGTCGAGGGCAATCATCAAGTCTACGCCTTCCCTTTTCACCTCCATCAGCTTACTGCCACTTTGGGGCGACATTAAGGCCACAATGAGGAAGAAGATGGCGTTGCGCAGCAGTACAAACTTAACGGCTGGAAAGGTCACACTCAGGTTGGGAATCAATCGGGCAATCAAGGGATAATCGCCCCAGCGCTGCAACAGCCGCTGCCGCCAATAAAATGCTGCCCAAAAAAACAACAGGGTAAAGGGAATGACCACCAATCCCCAAGCCATTTCGGGCCGCCCAAACCGAAAGCGCGACAATTCGGGCATGATAAACAGGAGAAATACCCCGGCCAACACTGCAAAAAGTGCCTCATTGGCCAGTACCAAAAGGAGGGCCGAACGGTAACGGTATTGCGTAGTAGTGGCCATTAGGTGAGGGATACAAAAACGGTTTGTCGGAGAAAGAATTCTATGACTAATAGCAATACGGCACCCATGGCAAACCAATGGAAGCGCTCGGTCTTCCGGCGGTATTGGGTCACTTCAATCCGGGATTTTTCCAATTGGTCAATTTCTTCGTAAACCTCGCCCAGTTCTTGGTTGCCGGTGGCCCGGAAGTATTGACCACCCGTCATTTTAGCGATGGACCTCAGGGTTTCTTCGTCAATCTTCACTTCCATGGGCTGGTAGCGGGTTTGGCCAAACATGTCTTTTACCGGAATGGGGGCCTTGCCGTTGGTGCCTACTCCAATGGTGTAGACCCGAACGCCGAAGCTCTTGGCAATTTCAGCTGCGGTGAGCGGAGGAATGGAACCCCGGTTGTTGCTGCCGTCGGTGAGTAAAATCACCACTTTACTGATGGCATCGCTGTTTTTGAGGCGGCTAACGCTGTTGGCCAATCCACTTCCAATGGCGGTGCCATCCTCAATCAGGCCATTTTTTAGATCGAAAAACAAATTGCGCAGTACGGCATGATCGGTAGTGAGCGGACATTGGGTAAAGCTCTCTCCACTAAATACCACCAGGCCAATGCGGTCGTTGGGGCGGCCTTGTATAAAGTCTACTGCCAACTCCTTGGAAGCTTCCAGACGGTTGGGCTCGAAATCGCGTGCCAACATCGAACTGGAAATGTCTACGGCAATCACAATGTCGATGCCTTCGGTGGTTGAATCTTCCCAGCTGGAAGAAGATTGTGGACGGCTGAGGGCCAATACCAACAATACCAAGGCGCCCATGCGCAGTAGGAGCAGCGCATGACGCAGCCACTCAAAAGGTTGAAAGGTTTTGTTTTCTACGCCATCGATCGTAGCCACATAAACTTCGGCCTGGCTTTTTCGGTACGACCAAATGTACCAACCCACCATGGGGATGAGTAGGAGTAACAGCCACCACAATTCCGGATATGCCCACTCATACGCTTCCATGCTATCCTTCGGAGTTGGTAGGTTTTGGAGTGGTTTGATTCACGAAGTCGCGCACCTGTTGTAGACTGAGTTCATTTTCAGAACCGAGAGGCTTGCTTTTAGCAAACTTTACCAAATCGGCCAGCTTAAAGTAGTTGCGCAGGCTATTGCGGCTATCACTACTGATAGACAGTTGATTAAAAGAAGCAATGATCTCTTCAGAGGTTTGTTCTAAGGCCCGAATGCGGAAGCGGGCTTCGAGGTACTCGCGCAAGATGACCGACAGTTCAGTATGATAGGCTTTTGCCTGATCGTTTTGCCAAAGTTTTTTGCTTTCCAGTTCGGCGAGGCGTTCCAGAGCGATTTCGTGAGCAGGCCGTTGTGGTATAACCGGAGCTTTGGCCGCAACCGTTACCGGTTTCCGGCGGAGCAAGAAGATCAACACCGCGGTGAGGAAACTGACCAAAACAAAGCCACCCGCTATCGGCAGCCAGTTGTCTTTCAACCAATCCATCCAGGTGTAGCGTACGTCAATAGGTTCTTTGATGTCTTTCGGGCTACCGGTGGAATCTACCGCCACGGTGTGCACTTCCAATAGTTCTACATCGGTAGAATACACATCGCCACCCACCACAAAATCAACCGGTGGAATCGGGTAGTAGCCCGAGTCGAACGAGGTGACGGTGAGGGCTTGCTGCATCACTCGGGTGCCCATGTTGTTGCCCTCGAAGCTGGTATCGATCTTACCTTTCGACAAGATTTCTACTGATTTAATCAAAGTATCCTTCCAGGCGGGCCATACTACCGTATCACCGGCAGGAGCTTGCAACTCAAAGGTCATTTGCACGGGTTGGCCCAACAAGATTTTTTGGGTGTCCATGGCCATGGTCACCTGTACTTCCTGGGCGAAGCTGATTTTGGCAAAAGCCACCACCAACATCCATAAAGCAATATGTTCGGCCCAACGAATCATCTGCGGCTTTCCCGTTTTTTAAACAGACCCATCAGTGGTGGTACATAAGATTGATTGGTGGCAATGTGCGTATAATCGACACCAGCTTTGCGGCAGGTATCTTCCATGCGGTGGCGGGTTTGGGCCGCTCTGGCGGCAAACTCGCGCCTAACGCGCTTGCTAAAGGTATTGACCCACCGGCGTTGGCCACTTTCCAAATCCCGCAAGGGGAGCAATCCCATGGCGGGTAGTTCTAATTCTCCTGGATCAAACACCCGCAGGGCAACCAGGTCGTGTTTTTTGTTGGCAATCTTAAGGGCACTTTCGTAATCGGCCGACTGAAAGTCAGAGAGCAAAAAGGCGGTGCTCCGCTTCTTGATGGCACTGGTGAGGTAGCGCAAGGCTTCCGCCACATCAGTGCCCTTGTGCTCTGGCTCAAAATCCAGCAATTCGCGGATGATGCGCAAAATGTGGGTGCGTCCTTTTTTGGGAGGAATGAATTTCTCTACTTGATCGGTGAAGAAAATGACACCAATCTTGTCGTTGTTTTGAATGGCGCTGAAGGCCAGAACCGCACAAATCTCGATTAGCTGGTCTTTCTTGCGCTGCTGGTGTACTCCAAACTGTCCGGAGGCCGAAAGGTCCACCATGAGCATTACCGTAAGCTCCCGCTCTTCTTCAAAAACCTTTACGTAAGGGTTGCCCAGCCGCGCTGTCACGTTCCAATCGATGGTACGAATCTCATCACCGGGTTGGTATTCGCGTACTTCGCTAAAGGCCATACCGCGTCCTTTGAATGCCGAATGGTACTCGCCAGAAAAAATCTGGTTGGAGAGTCCTCGCGTTTTGATCTCGATCTTGCGGACTTTTCTAAGTAGCTCTTGCGTCTCCATGCTCGGTTTTGGCGCAGACTTGCCTTAGCAGGCTTAGGGTACTTCTACCCGGTTCATGATTTCGCTAATGATGTGCTCTGAAGTAATGTTTTCGGCCTCTGCTTCATAGGAAAGGCCAATCCGGTGGCGCATCACATCGTGGCTCACTGCTCGTACGTCCTCGGGAATCACGTAGCCCCGCCGTTTGATAAAGGCGTAGGCCTTGGCCGCCAGAGCAAGGTTAATGCTCGCCCTTGGGGAAGCGCCAAAGCTGATGAGTTGTTCGTAGTTGCCCAGGCCGATTTCTTTGGGCGAGCGGGTAGCGAACACAATGTCTACAATGTATTGCTCTATTTTTTCATCCATATAAACTTCCCGAACGATGGAGCGCGCCTTGATGATTTGCTCGGGCGTTACTACCGCAGTAGGCTTGGGAAAACCAGTCGGGTTCACATTTTGACGGATGATGATTTTCTCTTCTTCTTTTTTCGGATAACCCAGTACCACTTTCAGCATAAAGCGGTCTACCTGCGCTTCCGGTAGGGGATACGTACCTTCTTGTTCTACTGGGTTTTGAGTAGCCAACACCAAAAAGGGCTCGGGCAAGGCGTAGGTTTGGTCGCCAATGGTCACTTGCCGTTCCTGCATGGCTTCCAGCAGTGCGCTTTGCACTTTGGCCGGAGCCCGGTTAATCTCATCGGCCAAAATGAAGTTGGCAAAGATGGGACCTTTGCGCACCGAGAAATCATCCTTCTTCTGCTGGTAGATCATGGTGCCGATCAAGTCGGCCGGCAACAGGTCGGGGGTAAATTGCAAGCGGCTAAAGTCGGCTTGGATGCAGGAGGCCAGCGATTTTATGGCCAGGGTTTTGGCCAAACCAGGCACCCCTTCCAACAGAATATGACCGTTGGCCAACAGGCCGATCATCAAGCGTTCGACCATGCTTTTTTGCCCTACGATCACCTTGTCCATTTCCAGGTTCAACAGGTTGATGAAAGCACTTTCCCGCTCGATTCGTTCGTTGAGCTCGCGTATATCGGTCGTGGGCCCCGATGGGGAGACCGGAGCCGGAGTGGGTGTCACCGGAATATCAGACATTTTCCTACAGTTGTTTTAGCAGTTGTTAGGCGTAAGGAGCGCCATGGAAACACCGGTAGGACCGAAAGTGTTTGCCAGGAACATCTCCTTTCAAAAAGGAGTCAAAAATATCCAATGCAATGAATTCTTCAAAACCTCCCTTCCGAACTTCAAATTTCTCATTTTTGTTGGGCCTTCGGCGGAAGATCGCTGTTAAATTTTGTTAACGGTGTAAGGCGAAAATTAGGCTCTATTGGCTTTAATTGCGCGCTTTTTGATTTTTCGGTGCGAAGGCCATTGCGTTCAAAAAACAGTAATCATTTCATTCTTACCTGCTTAAATTTTTGCCCATGGATTCCTCCGAATCGCTTTCGCTACAACAAACCATTGGATACGTCAAGACCTTTCACGAAGCCTTTCGCATTGCCAACCGGGAAACCCCCGAGGCTGAGGTAGGCGAGAAAACCTATCGCCTGCGCTATAACCTGATGAAGGAAGAAAACGAGGAGTACCTACAGGCCTGCGCACAGGGCGACCTCACCGAAATTGCCGATGCACTCGGCGATCAATTGTATATCTTGTGTGGTACCATCCTTTCTCACGGCTTGCAACACAAAATCGAAGAGGTGTACAGCGAAATACAACGCAGCAACATGTCGAAACTCGATGCCGACGGCAATCCGATTTACCGGGAAGATGGCAAGGTGATGAAAAGTGACCGCTACTTTAAGCCGGATATTGCACGTATCTTGAACCAATGATGAATCTGGAACAACTGATTGCCACCGGGCAGCGCTCCAACCGTGGCCGCTGGTGGATGAATGTCGTACTCCGAAGGGTGATTCCTTTCAACCGTCCGCACCGTTTGGAGGTGCTCTCCATCACCGACGAAGAGGTGAAAGTACTGTTGCCCTACCGGCGAAACAACCTGAACCACCTGAAAGGCCTGCATGCCTGTGGCATGGCTACGGCCGCCGAATACTGTTCGGGTTTGTTGTTGCTGCACCGCTTGGGGGCAAAGAACTACCGGCTTATCATGAAATCACTCCACATGGAGTATTTCTATCAGGGGAAAACTGATGCCGTGGCCACTTTTAAAATGACGGCTGCCGAAATGGAGCAACAAATCATTGCGCCATTGAAAACGCAAGATGCGGTGCTTATTCCTCTTGAAATTAAGTTGGAGGACAAAGACGGGAATCATTTGTGCACGGGAACGGCCAACTGGCAGTTGAAGCCTTGGGATAAGGTGCGTACGAAGGTGAAATAGGGATTCCCTGGGTTTTTGAGCCACATCGGCACGGTAGGGCACATAGGATTTGATCTTTTGGGGGGTGGTTAACAACTCCGCCTGTGTGGTACTTGCCCCAATGAAAATCGAGTAGTATAGTACTTAGGAGGTGACACCTATAAAATTAGTATGGAAAGTCGAGTTAACCCATTGATTCCTTCCTTTCCCGATCAATTAATGCTCTGGTTGCAAACTCAGAAAATTGTAGTATCCCATGATGATTATAAACTCCTGTTGAAGCAAGAACTGCCCAATCCTTATCGAGTGATAGGGTGGTGTTTTTTAGGTACGGGTGTGGTATGCGCGCTCATTTTTTTCACCCTTCTTGTTGGGATGGATTATCATGCGTTTAAATGGCTTCAACTGTTGAGTAGGAATGGTGCTTTCCTTTTTAGCATTGGTGGTTGGGTAATACTAAGTAGGAGGCGCAAGAACCTGTTGGAGTGGCCTTTTGCCAAAGGCGTTTTAAAGATAGAAAGCAGGATACACGGACGCTCGCACAAAGGCCTGCTTCAATTGGGTGAAATCGAGGCAGTAGAACTCATCCTTGCAAAGTCCAAAGTTGTCCTTGCTTTTCGAAGTAAAGGGCATTACCTACCGGCATTGGAATTTGAGGATGATACCGAAAACCGTAAAGCTGCGGAGGGCCTTAGGAGGCTATTGGAAAGCATGCTTTAGGATAAAAAAGGGCTCCCGGTTTGGAAGCCCTTCTGGAATTGATATACTGTAAGTGCCAAGCAGTTAAGTTTGAGCTGGGTTATTTGCTTACTCCTCTTCTGGTGCCTGATTCTCAGTGGAAGATGCTGGATTGAACCACAAGTATAGGTTGTTGGCCTGCTCTATCCAGTCAATTGTATAGCTTGCTGTACCATAAAGCTGAACAGAAGCTGGTGCTAAGGTGAAGAAATCGACATCCACACTAACTTGTTTGGTCAATGGGGTCCAAACTTGACCGGTTGGACTGGTTACTTCAGCCCCTTCACTATATCCGGCTCCTATACTCATGCCAACGCCACTACCGCCACCAATTTGACCTTCCATACCCAAAGCGAGTCCACTAAAATCAGACCTTTTTGCTCCTTCTACTCCGTATAGCCGCTGAAAGGATCTTCCAAAAGACAACCCAAAGTCTGGTGTTCCGGTTCCCGCTCCTCTTGCAAAAGTAGTGCGTAGTAAAAGGCCTTCTCCTTCAAGGTATCCGATTTCATGCGATACAGGAGTCTTCTCATATCCAAAAATATAAGTTCCGGATACTGAGGCTCCGAATGAGTACACCCAACCACGTTGAGCAATTTTTGAAGCTTTAGAGAAACTAATATTTTTGGAAGGCTCGACTTCTGGGTTTATAGAGGCTCTGGCCACCACTATTCTAAAAATCTCACCTTCGTCAAGGTTGTCAGGATAATCCATCTGAGAACCGTCTTCTCTGAAGAAACGAGCATCTTGTAAAACATAGGCACCAAATCCATCTCCCATGGAATACTCCTGATCTAATCCAATAAAGCGAGCACTGGAAGATACCCAGGTTCCTTCGGTAGCTTTGAAAGTGGCTACATGGTATTCTACATCTCCACGTTGAATAATAGCAAACTCCAATAGCTGGCCGGGGTTCCCTTGCTGAGGAGCATCCCCGTCAGGATCAGTAAAGGAAATAGGGTTGTTGGCCATCGCACTGTAGGGACTGATACCCGGAAATTTGGCATCAAGAGGATCTACGCTAAGCCATCTGGCCACTCTTGGGTCATACCTTCTAAAATGCGAAGTGTAAGAATTCCCATTCCCCTTCACTTCATCGTCTCGCTCCATGCCATTGAAGCCATAGGTGTAGCCCGAGCCTTCGTTCGTGCGGCCAGGCGCCTGCATGCCAAAGGGGTAGTAATGCCAATATCCCAGATTGATGGCCTGTTGGTCCTTTGATTTTCCACCGACTGGGCCGAGAACTTTGCGGTCGTCACTCACCAATACCCGCACGTTGCCCAGGTGGTCAGTGAGTTCGTATTGCTTTTGGTTGAGTACCCGTGCGGTAATCACAGTGTTGGTATCCGGCAGGTTTTCGCCGGGTTGGGTGGCCTCGTTGAGCTTACGGGTACCGAAGCGCTTGTGGATGCCAATTGGATTCTCCTTTAAAAAATAGGTGCCGTTTTGTTGTTCGTAGCGCGCCAACGTACGGCCGGCTGCATCACGCACGTAATAGAGGGTATCCGATTGGCCACCTTGTTGCACCACTTTGCGCACCCGATTGCCACTGGCATTGTATAAGAAGTTGATGGTGCGGTTCGTCTTGGTCACCGTTTTTACTTTGCCTTGCGCATTCCAGGCAATAGAAGTGATGTTTTCATCTTGGTCTTGTATCAATTCCCCGTTGGCGTTGTAGGTATAGTTGTCCGGGTCTTGGTCTTCCAAATCGCTGGTGATGGAGGTGGTGGTCCAATGGTCGTCGATGTGGGAGAGGCGGTTGGTACCGGTTTGGTAATGGTACACCAGGCTGTCCATTTCGGTGGCGAAAGCCCGCCGGGAAACCTTGGTCAGGTTGCCGTTGGCATCGAAGGCATAGTCGCTGTTGTAATGCTGGTTGGCATTGTTGTTCCAGCCAGTGGCTTCGTGGTAGTGGAACCGATTTTTCGTCAAGCGGTTCAGCTCATCGTAGCGGAATTTCTGTCCGGTGAGTTGCTCAAATTGCCCACCGGCCGAATGGTTCACTTTGCTGGCCCAGGTGGAGATGTTGCCATTGTAGAGCGAAGCAACGGGGGGCAGGTAGGTGCTGTCGGTGCTGGCAAAAGCACTGCCTGTTCGGTTGAAATCACCATCGAAATAGCCCAACGACATGCCAAACTGATCTTTGGCGAAATGGGCGTGGGGCGAAACGCCTCCAAGGCCGTCTAAGCCCGGATCGTTCGCAGGGTCGGGGTGATTGATTCCTTTGAGCCAGCCCAGCAATGTGTAGGTGTAGTCAATGCCTTGCACATGGTCTTCGCCCAATTCGGTACGGGCAAGTGGACCATAATCGGCATACTGCATTTTTACATCGCGGTCCCAGATCAGGCCATCCGAGGAAGTGGAAATGGCGATCAAACGTTGGTCGGCATTGTATTCCAGGCGCGTCAAAAACCGATCGTTAAATGACTCATTGTACCGTACTTCGATGATTTGCCCGGTGATCACATCGTATTCGTAGCCCACGTAGTTGAGGGCAGGTAGCCCGGTATTGGCATCTTCCAAACCTGGAACTTGTTGGGCCATCCATTCCACACGGCCGTGCGGATCGTAGCTGTAGTAAGTGTGAGTAGCGTCATCCGTGTAGGTATAGCTAATCTGATGGGAACGTACCCTTTGTGGGCGATCGTTTTGCTCATTGTAGTATACCGTTGTGCCTGGCAAGCTGCCATACACGATATAGGTTCGCTCAGTTCCGGTAAATGGAAAACCGTTGTTGTTAGTGTAGCGGTCTTCGTGAATGCGGTGGAGACTATCGGAACTCAAGCCCGTTTCCACCACGCGACCTAAATTATCGTAGCGGGTGTAAGCATATTGACCTTGTTGCTGTTGCACGGGGTCTTGCGAAAAGCGGATCCTACCCAAGCGGTCGTAGTGATAAAACGCCTCGCCACCGTCGGGCGTTTCCTTGCGCACCATGTTGTTCAAGCTGTTGTATTGGTATTCGGTAAACAGGCTATGGGCCGGGCGGTCGTTGCGCGTGTAGTTGTCGTCTTTATCTACTCCTTTCGGAGGAACAGTTTTGATGAGGCGCCCCATCAAGTCGTAATAAAACAGGGTGTAGTGGTAGTAATTGAGGTCGTAGCTTAGTACAAAAGTATCGTTAATGCTTTCGGGCAGTGCACAATGGGCGATGTATTGTTCTTGCCAGTCGTTGCGCAAGGCGTTGTCGATCGAATCGATCTGGTGTAGGAGGTAGGTTGCCAGCCAATCACTGTTGGTGTGGGCGCACGAATCCATGGTGAGCACCAACTCCGGGTCGGGCATTTCTGGCTCTCGCCAATGAAAACAGATGGTGGCACACGTGTCGTAAACCGTAGGGGCAATTTCGATGTTGTCAAACTCCACCCGGGTGAGGTGGTTGGGCAAGCCAGTATGAGGCGTGGTAAAAGGATCGTGAAAAAGCTCCAGGCTGTAAGAAGTATCCATCGTGTCGGTTACCTCCGAGGTGAAAACGGATCCATAATCCGGGAGGTCGGGCGTTTCCAAATGGCTTTGCCGCGGATAGAGCACTACCTCAAAATCGCCAGTTCGTTCGGCGGTAAAATGCACCGTGATGTTGCGCCACAAGGTGTCGTATACGTTAACACCGTGCCACAATACTTGCTGGCAGGGAGTGGGCAATGGAGCAATGCGGTCGTGCATGGGCCGGGGAAACAAGCTTCCGCATGGGCTGCCCACATCCGCCGTGTCCAGCAACACGTAAATGTTGTCCGATTCATCAAAGCCCGGTACGTTTCTCAGGTCGAACGAAAGGGTGTATTCCTGGCCTGCCACAAAAGAGTAGCCCGGCACCGTCATGATACCATTGCCACAGATTTCAGCCGCATCGTTGTAATTCGTATCGATGTAGGATTCCGTGAGCGCCACCCGGTCGATGCGGTTGGGGTGCAAGTCGGCCACCGTGAGTGCTGAGTTGGGCACAAAGGGCGGGGCGGGGGTGACCGTCATGTATGGACCATGCGATTGTTCCCATTCATCGTTGCAATTGTTGCCAAAAAAATCGGGCAGGCTAAAGGTCGGACAGGCGGCAAGGCTGGTATTGCGGTTCAGTTCAGGGTTGGTAATAAAATTCACCCCCAACTTGGGTTGTGGAATGTTCACCAGATTTCCCGAAGCAGCACAGGTATCAAAATCAGGGAAGCGAATATCGTACCCGTAGGTCATCACCATGCGCATACTATCGGCTTGTGTTTGGGTACCGATGGAACCAATCTTGGAGATTTGTTCTACCATTCGAAATCCAATTCCCATGGTTGGAGCAGGACGCACCCAATAATCGTAGGTGGGCTCATCGCCCGCCACAAATTCATCGCCCGAGGCATAATTGGGGCCGTACCAGGTGCCATCGTATCGAATGTATACCTGCGTACTGGGGTTATCGGGGATGATTTTGTAGGTCTTGCCCGCAATAAGGGTAGCAGAATGCAGGTGGGAAAAATTGCGGAGGGTAGAACCACCCTCGTAAAACACGGTGAGGTCGCAATATTCCTCGCAATGATCAATGAGCATTTCGGAGAGGCACTCCATTTCTGTGGAATCTGGAAACCAACCCAGCGAATCGTAGAGCGCGGCAACCGAGTGCTCAAAGGAAGCGCGGTGCAGCTCGCAGCTTTCCAAACAGGCTTCTACAATATCGTCTCGCAATTGCTCCGGTGTTCGTTCAGGACGGTCGCTGCTTGCTCCATGAATGCAATCGTAGAAACGCGCCCACGAACGACCGGTATAAGGGTCTTGTTGCCAGTCCATTGGATCGGACAGCGGAACCGGGTCGCCGTCAGCCGGCCAGGGATTGGCCGGGTCGTAGTTGGTGGCGTTCTGGCAATCGGGGCTGTCGTTGAAGGTGTATTGAAAATACTTGTATGCGTGGCTTTTGTATAAGGTGTTGTTAATGCCGTAGTAGCGCTTTCCGGTACAGTTGAGAAATTGCTGAATCGGGTCGTATTTTTCATTCCTGCCGATGGCATAGATAAAGTCATCCAAAGCCGAAGCACAAACCGCTTCCCAGCAACTCCAAAGTTCCTCGCAGGTGTAATCAAAAGCACCATCTGCCAACATGTTGCTCATTAGATCGTCGATCTCAGTGGTGGAGTACATGTCGATGTTGGTAGGAATCGTTTCCAGGGCAGCATCCAGGTCCAGGGAATTGAAATGCCCCAGAATAACTTCGAGCATGAAGGTTTCATCGGTCGTTAGGTCCGGCTCGTCCAACATGGCTTCCAATTGGCTGATGAAGGCATCTTGCAGGTAATCGCCAAAAAGCGCATAGTCGCCTTCGCACACCAGGGTATCGCACGTTAGCCAGGGCAGGTCCAAGTCAATACAGCCTTTTGAAATGGTGTACGCATTGGAAGTGGCGTCCCACTGCGCCAGTGCCCATTCATCGAGCATCGCATAGAGGTCTTCAGTGCGGTGTTGGTTGAGGTAAGGAAAAATGGAATCGGTGATTTCGGCCAGGGCCGAATCCATCATTCCCGAAAGGGTATCCAATTGCTGGTTGAGGTAGGTTTCGCCCAACACATTACCACTGCCCACACTGTTTGGGTTGACGTTGTTGGAAAGAATGCGCTTTTCGATGTAATACGTACCCGGGTCTAAAGAATAACCTCGGGTGTGGGTATAACTGCTGGGAAAATTGTCGCACGACTCACCCAGTACGTCCAAAGTATCTGAAAAGGAAAGCAAAGGATTGTTGAGGTTGGAAACATTGATTACGACCCGATAGTCGCAAGTAGCACAAAAATCGTAGCAATCGGCCTCCAAGGTGTCGGGCCAAATCTGATAATCCACATTTACCAAGGTGGCTTCGGCCAACGCTAGTCGGGTGCCCCCCCGCACTTGATAGTTGCCAATAGCATGGTGTTCTTCAATCGTATCGGTGATGGAAGAAAGGCTGTTAGCTCTGGATTCGAGCGCTTCCAGGCCCGTGTTGGCAGTGCCTACAGCGAGGCAGGTGGCCAGGGTTTTGCCTTGGTTAGAGGTGTAGGTGATCAATGGGGTGCCATTGGGGTCGATGGTGATGGTTTTACGCACTGTACGGGCCAGGGGAGCTTCTTCGCCAAAAATGCTGGTGAGCTCCTGATCGGCCACACCAGAGTAGTAGAGCCGGGTGCTGTGGCCACTGCCAATAGTGTGGTGGGTGCCTTGTTGGCCAATTTCTTCGGTGCGGCCACTGCCATCGGCAATGTAGCGGGTGCGCGCATAGGGATAGCCTTCTGCATTGGGCACGCTCGGATCGGGGTTGGCATCGGAATAGTAATTGCCTCCGTCTCCGTTGGGAGCCATTTCGGGGCTCAGGTAGTTCGCGTCCGCATCAAAGTGATCGGCGGTAAACAATTGGTTAGAAGCATTTTGTAAAAAGTCTTCTTCGTAGGAAAGCGCT
>ERZ1740068.267-NODE-267-length-29562-cov-25.980649_pt1 | contig 29562 bp, 20 predicted proteins | sample MGYA00581735_ERZ1740068 | MGnify/ENA primary metagenome ERZ1740068 (study PRJEB43018, sample SAMN04849740) | marine metagenome | isolation source: floating plastic debris | place: Pacific Ocean | collected 2008-08-30 | study: EMG produced TPA metagenomics...
CAACCACCTCGGCCACTTCCTGCTCTGCAATTTGATGCTGGACGACCTGAAGAAATCTAGCGTCGAAGACAAACGCCTGGTCATTCTCGGAACCGTCACCGCCAACCCGAAAGAGCTGGGCGGCAAGATTCCCATCCCCGCGCCGCCGAACCTGGGCGACCTGGCGGGCTTCGAGGCGGGCTTTAAACCCCCGATCGCGACGATCGACGGTCGCGAGTTCAAACCCGGCAAAGTCTACAAAGACAGCAAGCTCTGCAATATGCTCACCATGCGCGAGCTGCACCGCCGTTACCACAAGTCTACGGGCATCACCTTTAACGCCCTTTATCCTGGCTGCGTTGCCGAAACCGGCCTGTTCCGCAATCACTACAAAGCCTTCCGCAAGATTTTCCCCTGGTTCCAAAAGAACCTGACGGGCGGCTACGTTACCAACGCGCTGGCCGGGACGCGGGTGGCCGACGTGGTCGATCTGCCAGAATTCAACACTTCGGGCGTTTACTGGAGCTGGGGCAATCGCCAAAAAGACGGTCGCCAAGCCTTCGATCAAGAGATCTCCGACGAGGCGAGCAGCGAGTATAAAGCCGAGCGCCTCTGGGAGCTGAGCGCCGAGCTGGTCGGCCTCAAGACCCCGGCGACGGCCTAGGCGCGGGCAGATCCCGCCCGTCTCGTAGCGGTGCGCGCGTCGGATATACCCGCGCGCCGCTCGACGAATTACCCCGCACCGTTTGCGGCGCTGATGGCGGCTGACGGCTCGCGCGGCTCGCCAGCAGCTCGACGCAGTCGTCTTACGATTCTTACGATCGGCCTGTCTTTCTCGCAGGTAGCCGTGGCATGCGGCGGGCAAAGTAAAGTAATTATGCCGGTGTGTAATTACGCTCGAAGTAAAGCCGACGCGATTCTTCTGTCTACCTTTAGTCGCAACTGTTCCCATGCCCCGATCGCCTATTCCCAAAGCTGCCTCGCGCGACTTTTATCCTCCGATCGAGCCTTTTGCGGCAGGACGCCTGAAGGTCAGCGACCTGCATGAAATTTACTACGAGCAGTGCGGCAACCCCGACGGTACACCGGTGGTGTTTCTGCACGGTGGCCCCGGTGGTGGTTGTCCGCCGTTTTACCGGCAGTATTTCGACCCCGATCGCTGGTGCGTGACGCTCTTCGACCAGCGCGGCTGCGGGCGCAGCACCCCCCACGCCGAACTGCGCGAGAACACCACCTGGAACCTGATTGAAGATATCGAGAAGCTGCGCGCGATCGCCGGGGTCGATCGCTGGGCGGTGTTCGGCGGGAGCTGGGGCAGCACGCTGGCGCTGTCTTACGCGATTTTGCATCCGGAGCGCTGCACGGCGCTGATGCTGCGCGGAATCTTTATGCTGCGCCGCTTGGAGCTGGAGTGGTTTTACCAGGAGGGAGCGAGTCGAATTTTTCCTGACTTTTGGGAGGACTATCTCGCGGTGATTCCCGAGGCAGAACGCGGCGATCTGATGGCGGCGTACTACGAGCGGCTGACAAGCGACGACCCGCAGGTGCGGATCGAGGCGGCGCGCGCCTGGGCGATTTGGGAAGGGGCGACGAGCAAGCTGATTCCCGACGTGCGATCGCGGCAGAGTTTCGGGCGCGATCGCTTTGCCGAGGCGTTTGCGCGCATCGAGTGTCACTATTTCGTCAACGGCGGCTTTTTCGATCGCGACGACTGGATTCTCGCCAATGCCAATAAACTGCGCGGTATTCCTGGCGCGATCGTCCAGGGGCGCTACGACGTGGTTTGCCCGATGCGTTCGGCTTGGGACTTGCACCGCCTCTGGCCGGAGGCTGACCTGCTGGTGGTTGACGATGCCGGGCATTCGGCCAGCGAGCCGGGGATTCGCTCGGCGCTGCTCGATCTGAGCGATCGGTTTGCGGAGCAGTTGGCGTAGACGCAGCAGCAGTAAATCGTCGATCGCGGGCGCAAGACTCGCTATCCTCGATAGGAGAACACCCACTTCCCAACCGCCGTGAGTCCCGAACGTCCTGCATCCCGCACCGGCAAGATCGCCTACTTCGACTGTCCTACCGGCATCGCGGGGGATATGTGTCTCGGGGCGCTGGTCGAGGCGGGCGTGCCGGTGGAGTATTTGCAGAAATATCTCGATCGTCTCGGCATCGCGGGTGAATATCGCCTGCGTGTCGAGCGCGTACTGAAGAACGACCAGGCGGCAACGAAGCTACACGTCGATTTGCGCGATCGCGAGACGGGTGAATTTTGCGAAGAGGGCGAAGGCGGTCAGCTCGAACCCGTCGAAAAACACCACCACTCGCACGACGCGCATCACCACCATTCCCACGCTCGCGCGCACGACAGCGGCCACCATTCACACGGCCACCACTCGCACGACCATCCCTCGCACGACCATCCCTCTCACGGCACGTATCACCACCACCGCACCCTTCGCGATATCGAAGCGCTAATCGATCGCGCCCAGCTACCCGACCGCGCCCGCGACTGGAGCCTCGCGGTGTTTTGCCGCCTCGCTCGGGCCGAAAGCGAAGTTCACGGCAAGCCGATCGACGAAGTTCACTTTCATGAAGTCGGCGGCATCGACGCGATCGTCGATATCGTCGGCACGTGCCTGGGGCTGGACTGGCTGGACGTCGAGGCGGTGTACTGCTCGGCGCTGCCCACCGGTGGCGGGACGGTGTGGGCGGCACACGGTCGGATGCCGGTTCCGGTTCCGGCAGTGCTAAAGCTGTGGCAAATGCGCCGCGTTCCGGTGTACGACAACGGCATCGATCGCGAGTTGGTGACGCCGACTGGCGCGGCGCTGATGGTGGAGCTGGCAACGGAGTTCGGACGGCCACCGGCGATCGCGCTGGAGAAAGTCGGCTGGGGTGCGGGCACGATCGCTCTCAAGCTGCCGAACGCGCTGCGGCTCTGGGTTGGTACGACCAGCGATGTGGAACCGCCGCAGTCACCCTCAAGCTCGTTAGGCCCGCCAGATTTGCTAGACTCGTCAAGCTCTCTAAGGTTGTCGGAGTCGCCGGAATCGCTGGGCGCGACGGAAACCGTTGCGGTGCTCGAAACCCAAATCGACGATCTCAGCCCCCAGGCAATCGGCTATGCCTTCGATAAGCTGTTCGAGGCCGGAGCCCTGGACGTGTTTACCACCGCGATCGGCATGAAAAAATCCCGCACGGGCTTGGCGCTGACGGTTATCTGCCACCCCGATCGCCGCGTTGCTTGCGAGACAGTTATCTTTCGCGAAACTACGACCCTGGGGATTCGCCACCGCCTGCAGTCGCGGACGATCCTGGCGCGCGAGTTCGAGGCTGTCGAGCTAGACGGCGACACGGTGCAAATCAAAATCGCGCGCGATCGCCAGGGCGCGATCGTCAACGCCCAGCCGGAATACGAAGACGTGGCGCGGGTGGCGCGGACGAGCGGGCGATCGTGGTCGGCGGTACAGCAGGCGGCGCGGCGGACTTACTTCGGGTCGCGATCGTCGGCTGATGCGGGCTGATGGTCGGGCGAGCAGTTGGGCTGGCGCGAGATCGGCTAAAACTCTAGAGATTTGGGCCAGTCCGGAATTATTCGCCGTCCTTTCATCGCTCGCTTCTAGAACCGCGATCGCGATTGGCTAAAATGTGGCGGCAGGTCTCGCGCTCGGATCGGGCGACCTGCGTGTCCCGCTCTACCTTCCTCGAGCCGCCATGACTCAGCACGCCTGCATCGCCATTGGCATCGATCGCTACAGCTACATGCAGCCGTTGCGTTACGCCCTCGAAGACGCTCGCGAATTCCACGCCACGATCGCCGCGCTGAACGATCGAGGTGAGAGTGCGGCCCCCTCCCAAGCGCGCGTGTTGGGCAGCGAGTACGCCCAAAATGGCTATACGCTGCCCATGCCGCTGCCCGATCTGGCGACTCTCGTCGTGCCCAGCCCGGAAGAACGGTTCGCTGCCAAATTCGAGTCTGAAACAGTCGATCCGGCTTGCCTGCTGCTGACCGAGGCGTCTCCCGGTCGCGGCGGGCGCAGCACCTATCCCACGCGCGAAAATATTCTGCACGGTCTCTATCAATGGAGCCGCGAGTCCGTACCTGCCGATCGCCTGCTGTGGTGTTTCTTTAGCGGCTACGGCCTAGAAATCGATGGCGAAGATCGCTTGCTGCCGATCGACGCCAACCCGGAGCGCCTCGCCGATTCCGCCATCCCTATCTCCAGCGTTCTCGATGCCCTCGAGGCTGCGCCGAGCGATCGCGCCATCTTGATCCTCGATATCAACCGCCCCACCGGCGGCCACACCGACAGCGACATCGGCCTCGACACCTACAATCGCGCCAAAGCGCGGGGCATCCCGACTTTACTGTCCTGCCAGCCCCACCAGCGATCGCGCGAGACCCGCGACCTGCGCCACGGCTTGTTTGGTGCGGCGCTGCTCGAAGCCCTGCGCCACCGCAAGTGCCCGACCCTAGACAGCCTGGAGCGCTACCTGCTCGATCGCGTACCAGAACTGTGCGAGCTTTACTGGCAGCCGACGCAGCTACCGATGCTGGCGATCGGGCCAGACGTGCCGCAGCCGTTTGCGCTGTCCGGCAGCACCGACACCGCAACGCCGATCGCCCCGGTTGCACCAATTACCCCGACCGAACCGATCGAACCGGTCAGCCCGACCAAACCGACTTCCGGCTCTACTGATTCTGTCAGCTCCGACACCGACACGAGCGACCCCACACCGACTCCGATCGATTCCCCGGATCGAGTCACACCCTCAGACGTCGATCGCCCCAAAAGCTCCGCCACAGAAGACTTCAGCGGCGAGTCGCAGCAAGCCAGCACCGGTCTACTCTCGAGCGTTGCCGTCTGGCTGGGTCTGTTCGCTTCTGTGCTGGGGCTGGGCGTTTGGATGAACGATCGCGTTCTCGATGAGTCCGGCTCCCCGTCGGCAGTACCACCCGCCGATGTGCCCGCCGCGATCGAGCCCGCTCCAGACTCAGCCGATACCGCTCCCGAGACCGACTCGGCAAACGACACCGCCACCGACACCGCCGCGAACTCCGCCGACACCGCCGCCGAGCCCGTTACGAACCCCGACACCGCAAAAGCCAGATTCACTAACGAGTCGAGCAATCCCGTCGCGCTGAACGAAACGCCGCCCGAACTGCTCGCCGATGAGCCTCCCCAGCTCAACGTCCGCGACTCTGAAGAGCCCGTCCCAACCTCTCCTGCCAGCGCCCCCGCCACAGCTCCCAGCGAAACGCCTGGCGAAACGTCTGGAGAAACGTCTGGAGAGACACCCCGTACGATGCTCGCGATCGATCCGGTCGCGATCGCCTCGCTCCATTCGCTGGCCGCCTCGCCGCTGGACGTAGCGATCGCCCGCGCCCGCGCCCTGTCGCCCGAGAGCCCGGGTTACGATCGCCGCGATCGCGACATCGAACGCTGGGGCACGACGATCTTCGAGATCGCCCAGAGCCGCGCCGATCGCGGTGAGTGGACGCTGGCGATCGCCGCCGCCCGCCTCGTGCCGCCGGAACTCGAGCAGCTCCAGCAGCGCGCCAATCGCTCGATCGACTGGTGGACGCAGGCGCAACTCAACGAACGCACCCTGAAGGCCGCGCGCGCCTCACTCGACCCCAGCCAGGCATCCTCCTACTGGCGGGCGATCGAAAAACTGCGCGCGATTCAAAGCGGCCAGCCTTTCGATGAAGACGCCCGCGCCCAAACTGAGGCTTGGGCTACCGAGATGCTAGAACTCGCCCAGCAGCGCGCCGATCGCGGCCAGCGTTCCAGCGCGATCGCCTCAGCCCGCTTGATTCCGAGCGACACCGCCGCCCACGCTGCCGCTCGCGAGGCGATCGAGCGCTGGCGAGCCGACTGATATTCCGACGAACACCGCAGACGAGACCCCGAAAAACCGATGCCAGACGAGCTGAATTTTGCAGGGCTAGAAGGACACCTCCCGCCCCAAAATATCGAGGCGGAGGAGTCAATCCTCGGCGGCATTCTGCTCGACCCCGAGGCGATCGGGCGTATCGCCGAGCTACTGCTGCCCGAGGCGTTTTACATCAGCAGCCACACGGTTATTTTCCAGGCGATGCTCTTCCTGCACGGCCAGAGCCAGCCGACCGATCTGATTAGCGTCGCCTCGCGCCTGAGCGACCTCGAGCAACTGAAAGCCGTCGGCGGACAGGCGAAGCTGGTGCAGCTCGTCGATCGCACCGTTTCAGCGGTAAACATCGATCGCTACTCCGCCTTGGTGATGGACAAATACCTGCGGCGGCAGCTGATCGCGGCGGGACGCGAGATCGACGCCCTCGGCTACGACACCGCCACCGATCTAGAAGTAGTCCTCGATCGCGCCGAGCAAAAGGTCTTCAACGTTACCCAAAAGCGCCCGCAGCAGGATCTCGTCCCGATTTATGAAACTCTGGTCGGCACCTTCGAGGACATCGAAGAAAAGCACGAAACTCAAGCGCAGCCAGGGATTCTGACGGATTTCTACGATCTCGACGCAATGACAGGCGGTTTGCAGCCATCCGACCTGATTATCGTCGCCGGTCGTCCGTCAATGGGAAAATGCCTGCACGAGACGGCGCAAATTTTGCAGGCGGATGGGCGGCTGGTGACGATCGGCGAGCTGTACCGCCAGCAGCGTGCCAACCTGCTGACGCTGGGCGACGACTGGAAGCTACACGTCGCGCAGCCGTCGCAGTTTGTGGACGATGGCATCAAGCCGGTGTTTCGAGTGACGACGCGGCTCGGGCGGCGGGTGGAAACGACGCTGTCGCATCCGTTCCTGACTATCGAGGGTTGGCGTCCGCTGGGCGAGCTGGCGGTGGGCGATCGCATTGCCGTGCCGCGCGTGCTGCCGGTGTTTGGCGATCGCACCCTGCCCGAGCCGGAAATCGAGCTGCTGGCCTACTTTATCGGCGATGGCACCGTGACCGACGGCATTCCGCGCTTCACCAACTCAAACCCGATACTCCAGGTGAGCTTTGTTGAGGCGATCGAGCACTTTCCCGGCGTTACCGTGCGCTGCGAAACCTCGGGCGGGACGCGGACGCCGTCTTTTTGCGTTGTCGCCGATCGCGACGCCACGAAGCGCGCGCGCGATATCGCCGCCGCACAACTCAGTTGCGCGATCACGGCCCCCCCCCAGCCTGCCGCTGCCGTGGCCGATCGCATTGGCGTTTCGCCTGCCTCCCTGTCCCACTGGAAGCACGGTAAATGCGCCCCCAATCCCGAAGCGCGTGCAAAACTAGCCGATCTCTTCGCCCGCGACTTGCCTGGAACACCCTACGCCTCACCAGCGTTCGTGCAAACCCTCGAAACCTCCAGCCGTGCGAACAGCGTCAAATGTTGGCTCGAAGCGCATCAGCTCTGGGGGGAAAACGCCCACCAAAAGACAATTCCGGACTGCATTTTCCAGCTCCCAAAACCTCAACTCGCACTTTTCGTAAATCGCCTGTTTGCAACCGATGGCTGGGTCAGCACGCTGGCCAGCGGCCAGGTTCAGGTCGGCTACACGTCAGTCAGCCGAACGCTCGTCAAACAGCTCCAGCACCTCCTGCTCCGCTTCGGAATTCTCGCCGCCCTCAAGCCGCGCCAAATTCGCTATAAAGACACTCGCCGCCCCGCTTGGCAGCTCGATATCACCCACGCTGACTCGATCGCGATCTTCCTAGAAGAGATTGGCGTGCTGGGTAAAGAAGCTGCGGTCGATCGTGCCAAACAGCAGCTCGCCCAGCGTCGCCGCCAGTTCAGCCGCGACCTCATCCCCAAAACGCTCTGGACAACGCTAAAGGCTCTAAAAGGAGGCGAATCTTGGAAGTCGCTCGCCGAACGTGCGGGCATCCAAGGCGCGAGCAATATTCACGTCGGCAAGCGCGATTTATCTCGAGCCCGACTGCGCTGCCTTGCGGATGCACTGGGCGATCGTAATCTCGTTAATTTGGCCGAGAGCGACGTGTACTGGGACGAGATCGTCGCGATCGAACCCATCGGCGATCGCCAGGTCTACGACCTCACCGTGCCCGAGACCCACAACTTTATCGCCGACGACATCTGCGTCCACAACACCGCCATCAGTCTCAACATCGCACAGAATATAGCCAAAGCCTATCGCCTGCCGATCGCGATCTTCAGCCTGGAAATGTCCAAAGAGCAGCTCGTGCAGCGCCTGCTCGCCAGCGAAGCGGGCATCGAAGCCAGCCGCCTGCGCGCCGGGCGTGTCAGCCAAAACGAGTGGGAGCCGTTCAACAACGCCCTCGCCTCGCTCTCCGAGATGCCGATTTTTATCGACGATACGCCCAACGTCGTCGTCAGCGAAATTCGCTCCAAGTGTCGCCGCCTCCAGGCCGAACAGGGTCAGTCCCTCGGCTTGGTTCTGCTCGACTACCTTCAGCTTATGGAGGGCGGCGGCGACAACCGCGTTCAGGAAATCTCGCGCATCACGCGATCGCTCAAGGGTCTAGCGCGGGAGCTGAACGTGCCCGTCGTGGTGCTGTCCCAGCTCAGTCGCGGCGTCGAAGCCCGCACGAACAAGCGCCCGATGATGTCGGATTTGAGAGAATCGGGCAGCATCGAGCAAGACGCCGACCTGATCGTCATGCTCTACCGCGACGAATATTACAACCCCGACACCCCCGATCGCGGCATCACCGAACTTATTCTCGCTAAACATCGCAACGGCCCTACCGGCATCGTGCGATTGCTTTTCGACTCGCAGTACACCCGATTTCGCAATATGGCCGGGAACTTCCAGCCCGGTTCGCTCAACGCCGCTCCACCAGAGCAACTGCCGCCGATGTAGGGTAATTTATACGAATTTCACAGGCGATCGCCCCACTTTTAACACTCGCGAAACCGGCGATAAAGACCGATTTAAACACTGGCTCAAATGTCGCTTTCCGGCTCGAATTCTCGCCTGTCAGCACACCTCAAACAGATGTGTTAGCCTTTGGAAACAAACCTATCCCGTGCGCGTCACCTCCTCAACTCATGAGTAAGGTTCTAGTCCTTAACGCGTCTTACGAACCGCTTAATATCACCAACTGGCAACGAGCGATCGTACTCGTCATTAAAGGCAAAGCCGAACAGATCGAACACAACGGGCGATTTATCTACCCCGAAATGCCGCTGCCGACCGTCATCCGCCTGCGGTATTACGTTCGTCTGCCTTACAAGGAGATTCCCCTGACGCGGCGTAACATTTTCGCTCGCGATGGCCACACCTGCCAGTACTGCGGCTATACGGGCGAAGACCTTACTCTCGACCACGTGATGCCGCGATCGCGCCGTGGTGCGGACACCTGGGAAAACCTCGTGACCGCCTGCGTCCGCTGCAATGTCAAGAAGGGCAACCGCACGCCCGAAGAAGCCGAGATGCCCCTGAGCCACAAGCCGCGACGCCCGCACAGCAGCCTTTTCTTCGAGGTGCGTAAGTATTTGCGCAGCGGTACGCATCCCGAATGGCAAAAGTACGTGATTGGCAGCGGTTAAATCGTTTGCGGCAGCGTTAAAAATGGCTGTTTACCGGCAGTTAGCTGACGGCTGACTGGCAAGCCCGGCTAATGCGTTTTAGTTTCAATTTCACTCGCACCCCGACCATTTTTGCATCGATCGAGCCGGAAGCTACGCTAACAGCTCGCTCGCAGTTGCGACTGACTGTCAGTAGTCGTCAAAAATCCAGCTCGAGCTAGCGATCGGCCGTAGCGAATTAGAAATAAAACTTAAAGTCATCGGTCGGGCGATCGCGAGAGCGCGGTAGTAACCTGAGTAGTAATGCTTTAGCAGCAGTCAGGATACGGGTCTCTTGCCCGCTGGGACGTGCTACTGCTCCGGCTGAGCGTCGAGCGCACCCGTTAGCCTGACATTTTACCGATGTGCTTCATTAATTAGCGGAAAACGTAATTATGTCTATTAAACGTGGCTCGAAAGTCCGGATTCTTCGCAAAGAATCTTACTGGTACCGCGAGGTCGGCACTGTGGCAACGGTCGATCAGAGCGGTATTATTTACCCCGTGATCGTTCGTTTCACGACGGTTAACTACAACGGCTACAGTGGTTCGGCAGGCGGCGTTAACACGAACAACTTTGCCGAGCACGAGCTAGAGCTCGTCGAGTAAACAACTGCCAGAACTGCCAGTATTTTTCAATCGTTTTCAATTGCGATTTACCCGAACCGAACATCGCGCGTGGCTTCCGGCCCGCGCGTTTATTTTTGCGTTTTTTCCCAATTCGTTCCTCTTAATTCGATCGCTCCGAAGTCACCATGCCCGAACTGCCAGAAGTCGAAACCGTTCGCCGTGGTCTGGAGGCCAAAACGCTGGGCTATGCGATCGAAGGCGGCGAAGTGCTGCTAGATCGCACGGTGGCGTATCCTGAAACGAGCGCGGCATTTCTCGGCGGGTTGGCGGGCGCGACGTTTCGCCAGTGGCGACGGCGGGGCAAATATCTGCTCTCGGATCTCGATCGCGCCGACGGCACGCGCTGCGGCCTGGGGGTTCACCTGCGAATGACGGGGCAGCTTTTGTGGTGCAATCGCGCCGACCCGCTGCAAAAGCACACCCGCGTGCGGCTGTTCCTAACGCGCGATGACGACACCACTCGCGAGCTGCGCTTTGTCGATACGCGCACTTTCGGGCAGATGTGGTGGATTCCGCCGCAGGTGGCCGAGCCGACGATCGTCACGGGCTTGCAGAAGCTCGGCCCCGAGCCGCTGTCGGCGAAGTTCACCACCGAGGCATTCGCGGCGGCGCTGGCCGGACGCAAGCGTCCGATTAAAACGGCGCTGCTCGATCAGGCGATCGTGGCGGGAGTGGGCAATATTTACGCCGACGAGGCGCTGTTCCTCAGCGGCATTCGCTCGACGACGCTGTGCAAAGATCTGAGCCGCGATCGCATCGACAAGCTTCGCCACAACGTCGTCCGCGTCCTGGAAGATTCGATCGCGCTAGGAGGCACGACCTTTAGCGATTTCACCGGCGTCACGGGAACGAACGGGCGCTACGGCGGTGTAGCGCGGGTCTACAACCGGTCGGGAGACCCCTGTCACGACTGCGGCACGACGATCGAGCGGATTCGGCTAGCGGGGCGATCGGCGCATTTTTGCCCCAAATGCCAGCCGGAAACCTAAAAGGCCGACGAGCACTGAGCGGCGTCGAAGTGCGGCTCAGGCTCAAGAACGATAGAGCCAAAGTGCCTCACTTTTCGTTGAACTAACCATACCAAACGAAAAATCCGGCTCGATCGCGCCAAAACAGGCACTTATCGAACCGGACTTTCGAGCTATGGGTTCAGTCAGAAGCGACTACCACCAGCGCAGCTGCAGGTAGCTGCGCTCGGCCAACGCGCGCTCCTCATCGGAGATCCACTCAACCGCCTTATACGTGCCAAACACGCGATCCCACCAGTCCACAGCCAGGCCGAAGTTGTGATACCACATCTGATACTTGTGGTGGACGTAATGAACCGGCATCGGCATCCAGAAGCACTTCGCCGGATTTTCGTGCTGGAGCTGGTGCGCGTAGGCCGAGAATGCCGCGTAGAGCAGCGCCCCCGTCAGCCAGCCGAGGCCAAACGGAATCGAGAAAATCAGCGGCACGACCATCGCGATACCCGCGCCCTTGACGTAATCGACAAACTCCAGGAACACGCCCTGGCCTTCGTTGCGGCGGTGGTGGTCGCGGTGGCGCTTACCGGCGCGCGCCGACGAGTGCATCAGGCGATGTATCCAATATTCAACGAAGCTGGAAAAAATAAACGCCGCGATCGCAGCGGCAACAGAAATCCACATGATTTCAAGTCTCCAAACGGCAGGCCACGCGATCGCGCCAGAGCCTTGCGGGTAAAGCCCGCGATCCGCGCGTCGCAATCAGCACCTTAACAATTCGCCAAAACAACTGCAATTCCCGAGCGGTCAGAAATCTCGCGAGATCGTTCACACTGTATCTATGCATCGTTAATCTGCACTCTGCGTCGGAATGCCTCCAGCGATGCTCTGCGTCGTCTTCGGGCTTAAGGCACAGAACATCCGAACGCGCGCTACTCGCGGGAACGATGAACCGCCAACCTTAACCCACTCCGCGCCATGAACTTCTGGGAATCGTGTCAGATGGCAGGCCGAACCCTGGTTGCCAACAAGCTCCGCAGCAGCCTGACCATGCTCGGTATCGTTATCGGCAACGCCGCGACGATCGCCACGATCGGCATCGGCCAGGGCGCGCAAAGCTTTGTTGAAGGACAAGTTTCGGAGCTGGGCTCGAATCTGCTGTTCGTCCTGCCGGGGAGCCCAGAGGCGCAGAACCGCCCGGTGTATTCGCCGCAGACGCTAGTTTACGAAGACGCGCTGGCGATCGGCTCGCAGGTACCACTGGTCGATAAAGTCGCACCGCAGATCAACAGCAGTACGCTGGTGTCTTACCGCGATCGCAACGTTTCGACGCTGGTCTACGGCACGACGCCGGAATTTTTGCCCGTGCGCGACTTCGATATCGCCCAGGGACGCTTTCTGAGCGATCTCGATATTCGCCGCCAAAAGCAGGTCGTAGCGATCGGCGCAGACCTAGCCGATCGGCTGTTCGACAACACCGACCCCCTCGGACGCACGCTCCGCATCGGCAACCTCTCGTTTGAAGTCATCGGCGTAATGCAGCCAAAAGGCTCGACCTTCGGCACGAACCTGGACGAAACCGCCTTTCTGCCGCTGACGACGATGGCGAACCGGCTGGTGGGTCGCACCTCACCCTATGGCCTAACGGTGACGTTTATTAACGTCGCGGCCCAGGACGAGAACAAGATGGACATGATCGAGTTCCAAATTGAAAACCTGCTGCGCCAGCGCCACAACATCACCGACGAAGACGACTTTACGGTGTCGAGCCAGAAAGATATTCAAGAGACGACCTCGGCTGTCACCGGCGCACTGACGGCGCTGCTGGCGACGGTGGCGAGCATCTCGCTGCTGGTCGGCGGCATCGGCATCACCAACATCATGCTGGTGTCGGTGACGGAACGGACGCAGGAGATCGGCCTCCGCAAGGCGATCGGGGCGTCGCCGCAGGATATTTTGCTGCAATTTACGATCGAAGCGACGATCCTAGCCGTAGCGGGCGGCATCGTCGGCGTCACCGTCGGTGGCGCTTGCATCGTGACGGTGTCGAGCTTCACGAGCTTCGAGGCGGGGATTTCGCTAGCGAGCGTGGCGATCGCGACGGGCGTCTCGGGGGCACTAGGGCTGTTTTTCGGGATCGTTCCGGCGCGGCGGGCAGCGCAGCTCGATCCGATCGTGGCGCTGCGATCGGCGTAGCGTCTCGTCCACACCACCTCTCACTCGCACCAGCTCGTGCGTTATCTTTTGCCGATCTGACGCCGATCTGAGGAAGGAAGCGATCGCACTTAGGGCGCTATTGAAAAAGGTCGTTCACCTTAAAAGTTCGACCTTTCCCAAGAAGCCTTGCGTCTCTTTCACGGCGAGGCACGTTTGCTTTCGAGCTGCACTCTTACCGAAAGCACCTACCCAAAATCGACACCGGAGCAGATTGAACATCGTTCATCAACGCCACCACAAACAATTCGATCGCACCGGTTTAACTACACCGATTTAGCTCGACGTTCGACTCGACTTCCGAGGCTTGAGCCGTACGAAATACTGAGACTTTTTAAGTGATTACGCAGAGCCTGAAAGCCTTTCAGGTCAGAGAATACGGGCGCTTCATCTCTGCTTTAAAATCGCGACGGTGTCTTCATAGACTCTTTAAACCGGAATCCGCAAGGTCGGGATAATGTATCAATAACGGCAAAAACGAACCACCGCGACACCGGTACTAATCCGGGTTATGTGGGGTTTCTAGTACAGTAGCCGTCCAACTTTTCTGACCCCACACTAGAGCCGACTGAATCAGAATGAAATTCTCTAACCTAACCGCCGCTCTCGGAGCCGCTTCTCTCGCTCTCGCTGCAACCTCACTTCCCGCACACGCTGCTCCTTGGACGTACGGTTTCGATGCCTTCAACGACGGTGTCACCAACGGTGTCGCTGGCGACGGCGGTGCATTTGAGTTCTACGGCATGGCCGTCACGGAAGACGAAGACAACATCTTCCTAGCGCTGAACTCGAACCTGTCGCTGAGCGGCTACAACAGCAGCGGCGCAGACGATGGCCACATCGGCTGGGGCGACCTGTTCCTGAACTTCTCGGGCAAAGACACCGCAACGGCACTGGCCGATGGCGACCTGTTCGCTCTGCACATCGCCGGTACGGATTCGGACTCGAGCGCACAAGTCAACGGTCTCTATCAAGTTGGTTCGACTGATGGCGTTGCCTCGAGCAACAGTGGTTTCGACACCCTCGCAGCTGCTGAAGCGCGCGTCGATAGCTACGGCTACGACTACAGCGTCGGCGACCTTGACGACAGCTACTTCGACAAGAACGTCTCGCACCAAAACGTGATGAGCAGCGGCACGAAAGTCGGCGACATCGCTTACCTGGATGCGGCGGCGCTGAGCGCCAAGGGTCTCGACTTCGGTTCGCAAGGCGCGATCGGCTCGGAAACCTTCGGCTTCTCGTTCTCGAAAGCCGACCTCAACCTGCCGGAAGAGTACGCCGACAACGACATGATCGCCTGGATCTTCGCCGAGTGTAACAACGACGGCATGGGCATCATGGCTGACGTTGCGGTTATTTCCGACGAAACTCCCGATCCGGAAGACGTTCCCGAACCGGCAACGGCTCTGGGTCTGCTCGCTGTCGCCGGTGGTGCGATGGGCCTGCGCCGCCGCCGCGCCTAGGCTAATGCGACTGGTGAATTTACCACCAGTCTGAGTTCGTTTTCAAATCTCGCTCGAGATGACGAGGGGCGGAGTGCTAAATGTGGCACTCCGCCCCTCGCGTTTTTGTGTCTCAGCTGCATGGATCGCGATCGCTACGCCGCCCGCGCCGCCAACTGAGACACATCAACCCACTCCAGCTCTAACCCCTGCCGGAAGATCTCGTCGATCGCCACCATCTCGCCCGCCTGGGTCATAAATTTGTGATCCGGCGTCGCGCGGATCGCCGCGCCGGTTTCGAGCGTGTATTCGTAAACGTCTCGCACGCCGCGATCGTGCCACTGCGCGATCGGCTGCGCGTACACGAATCCGTTCGCATCGACGCTGTACACCTGACACTCCAGGCGATCGGCGACGATTTGGCCGATCGGCACCGCGCCGAACTCCACCGTCACCACCTCCATATCTGCCGTCAAACAGTACTCCGCAAACAGCACCATCTGATCGAACAGTTCCTCCGAGACCTTCGTCGAAACGCCATTTTTCGCCGCACCATCGATAAAAATGCCGCGATGTTTCTGCATCTCCGCAATCTTTTTCTTACCCATCGCCCGCCGTAGCAAGTCCGCCTCGCCCAACGAGTATCCCGCCATATCCTGCGCGATTTTCATGATTTGCTCTTGGTAGACCATCACCGCATAGGTCTCCTGCAAAATCGACTCAAGCATCGGGTGGTCGTAGACGATCTCCTCGCGTCCGTGCTTGCGGTTGATGAATTTTGGAATCAGTCCCGCATCGAGCGGCCCCGGTCGGTACAGTGCCAAAATCGAAGAAATATCGTCGATACAGGACGGCTTAAGATCTCGCACCACCTGGCGCATCCCCGATGATTCGAGTTGGAAGATCCCTTCGAGTTTGCCCTGAGCCAGGAGCTGGTAGGTGTTGGTCACGTCGTCTGGCATCTTCAGATCGCCGGTGCGGCGGGCGACTTCCTGGGCTTTTCGCTCTTCGAGGGGTAGGCGATCGGGGTCGATGTCGATATTCTGATTGGCGCGAATCAGATCGAGCGTATTCTCGATCGTTGTCAGGTTTTTCAACCCGAGGAAGTCCATCTTCAGCATCCCCATCTGCTCGAGATATTCCATCGGGTACTGAGACGTAACGCCGCCGTCCTTATTGAGCTGGAGCGGTACGATTTCGTCCAGCGGCGTCGCCGAGATTACAACCCCCGCCGCGTGAACCCCCGTCGATTTGTTCGTGCCTTCGACGCGCATCGCCATATCAACCCAGCGCTGCACGTTGGGGTCGGTCTCGTAGGCGGATTTGAATTCCGGGGCGGGCGTACCGTCGGCGATCATATTTTTCAGCTTCTCGGGCTTGCCTCGCGCTACCGGAATTAACTTCGCCATTTTGTCCGCCTGGGAGTACGGGATATCCAGCACGCGACCGACATCTTTCAGGACGGCTTTGGAGGTCATGCGGTTGAACGTGACGATCTGCGAGACGCAGTCGCGCCCGTATTTTTGGGTCACATAGTCGATCATCTCGTCGCGGCGGTTGATGCAGAAATCGGTGTCGATATCGGGCATCGACTTGCGTTCGGGATTGAGGAAGCGCTCGAATAGCAGGCCGTGGTGAACTGGGTCGATATTAGTGATTCGCATAGCGTAAGCGACGAGCGATCCGGCGGCGGAACCACGACCGGGGCCGACGGAAATACCGCTATCGCGGGCGAACTTGATGTAGTCCCAAACGACGAGGAAATAGGTCGCAAACCCCATTTGCTGCATCATTTCCAGCTCGTACTGGAGCCGATCGCGATAGCGGTCTTCGATATCCGTGCGGGAGTTGACGCCAAAGCGCTCGAGCAGGCCGTCCCAGGTGACTTCTTCGAGATAGGTGTCGGCGGTGTGGTTGGCGGGGATGGGGAAGTCGGGGATGCGGGTATCGCCAAAGATGTCGTATATCTCGACTTTGTCAGCGATCTCCATCGTGCGATCGAGCGCTTCGACGATCGTCGCGTCGTCAAGGTGGTCGCGGAACAGCAGCGCCATCTCTTCGCCGGATTTCAGATATTCCGTGCCGCTGTAGCGCAGGCGTTTTTCCGGTTGCCCGTTTTTATCAAAACCATTAATCAACTTGCCGGTTTGAATACAGAGCAGGGCATCGTGGGCTTCCACGTCGGTGCAGGAGATGTAGTGGGAGTCGTTGGTGGCGATGAATTTGATGTCTAGCTCGTGGGCAATGCGGACGAGCTCGGGGTTGACGACGCGGTCTTCCTGGGAGCCGTGGTCTTGGATTTCGAGATAGAAGTCGTCGCCGAATAGCTCTTTGTACCAGCGGGCGACTTTGCGGGCGGCGTCGGGGCGATTTTTCATGATCGCCTGGGGGATTTCGCCGCCCAGGCAAGCGCTCGTGACGATCAAGCCTTCGTGATATTGCTTGAGTAAATCTTTGTTGATGCAGGGGCGCGAGAAGAGACCCTTGCCTTGGTAGCCTTCGAGGTGCGAAACGGTGGTGAGCTTGACGAGATTTTTGTAGCCCTGAAGGTTTTTGGCGAGGACGACCTGGTGGTAGCGGGGGCGGCGCTCCTGCTTGGTGATGTCGCCGTTGATCAGGTACATCTCGTTGCCGACGATCGGCTTGATGCCTTTTTTGCGACAGATTTCGATCAGCTGCGCCGCGCCGTACATGACGCCGTGGTCGGTCAGGGCGATCGCGGGCATGTCGAGTTCGAGGGCGCGATCGACCATCGGGCCGACCTGGCTCGCGCCGTCGAGCAGGCTGTAGTCGCTGTGGATGTGAAGACCGACAAAAGGCATCGCGTTTCCTCAGAGCGTTTGACAGCGGGACGTGGCTGGCGAAATCGATCGGCGTGACGAGACTCGGGACTGCCATCAACTAACCTGACCGCCTTTATTCCACAAGGGACTCGGCCCATTCTATTTTTTTGGCTGGGCGCTCAGCGGCCTGCCTCGAGAGGAGCCTTCTGAGGTGAATTAATGGCGCGTCCCCATAGTAGCGCTATCTATGGACTGATTTTTTGCGTACGAAAATATTTAACGCTATATCTAGCAAGGCTTTGATGCAAAACTTGATGTGATGGCTTTAAATACGTTGTGCAAATTGTACCCGTCGTGGCTAGCGTGGCGAGAAGCCTTGGCAGTGGCGATAAAGTTCGAGGGGCGCGAGTTCGATCGCGCGGAACGGGAGAGTTTTTGCCCAGTACGGGGACACAAAGCGAAACTCTCTCCAGTTAAGCGTTTCAGCCAGCCTATGCTTTTGGCCTATCGGGACTTTTCGATCGCCGTACTGCAAACTGAGCCGTCTTGAGGAATCTCGAGCTAACGGGGGAAAGGGTGTTTTTAAGGTCGAGTAGCAAGCCGCTCAAGTCCAAAAACACGGAATTTTTTTGATTCGTGCAAACGGGCAGAAGACTTCAGGAAAGCGTTCCCGCACGTTCTCTCGATGGTTTTCTGGCGGCTTTCTGGGGCTAGACCAGCTCGATCTGGCAGTCGTCACCGACCATAAAGCGCAGCGCCTTCGGACGCGGAAGCGCTTCGCCCAACTTGGCCCGCTGCCCGATTAGGCTATCGACGATTCGCTGCTGGATGCCCGCAATGCTGGCGTCGCGCAAAATTACGCTGTGTTCGATGTCGGTGTCGAGGAGCGTGACGCCGTCGGCGATGCTGCTGTAGGGGCCGATAAAACAGTTCTCGATGCGGCAGTTTTCGCCGATCGCCACCGGCCCGCGAATCAGGCTGTTTTTGACGGTCGTGCCCGCGCCGATGCGTACGCGTCCGTCAATTTTCGTCGCTTCGTCCAGCTCGCCGTTTAGGTCAGTCGCAACCTGGGCGTCGAGGACGATTTGGTTGGCGCTAAGCAGGTCGTCTTTTTTGCCGGTGTCGAGCCACCAGCCTTCGATTTGCTCGGACTCGACGGGCTGGCCGAGGTCGATGAGTTTTTGGATGGCGTCGGTGATTTCCAGTTCGCCGCGCGCGGAGGGCTCAATTTTGGCGATCGCTTCGTGGATTTTCGCCGAGAAGTAATAGATGCCCACCAGCGCCAGGTTCGACGGCGGGTCTTTGGGTTTTTCAACCAGCCCCAGCACGCGGCCGGCGTCATCGACTTTGGCAACGCCGAAGGCCGAAGGGTTCTCGACCGGGCGCAGCAGGATCAAGGCGTCGAGCTGCTTTTTCTCGAAGCGATCGAGGAACGACCCCAGCTCGTTTTCAATCAGGTTGTCGCCGAGGAAGAGGATAAAGGGCGAGTCGCCGAGGAAGTCCTGGGAAATTTTGACAGCGTGGGCGAGGCCGAGGGGCGCGTCTTGTCGGATGTAGGTGATTTTCGCGCCGAAGCGATCGCCACTGCCGGTGCGATCGCGCACTTCGCCGCCCGTCTCGGGGCTGATGACGATGCCGATCTCGGTGATGCCTGCCGCGACGATGCCCTCGATGCCGTACCAGAGGATCGGCTTGTTAGCGACGGGAACGAGCTGTTTCGCGCCGGTATAGGTGAGGGGGCGCAGGCGCGTGCCTTTTCCGCCCGAGAGGATCAGTGCTTTCATCGAATCGGGTTGGAGCGGTGGATTTGAATTAGGTGAGGCTAGGACGAGCGGCGAGGCCGAGCGGCAAGGAATGCCCGCCTTGCTTCGCGATTGAGTCGAGTTTACAGGAGTCTGAGAGGCGAGACTGCTGGGGTTTTAGAAACGGCTGAGGTCTGGCGATTTCTGGTGGGCGGCACATATTTCGCAGCATTTCGAGACGAGCGTGCAACAGAGCCGCAATCTACGCTCATCGCGCGAGATAAAACGCGACAAACTGTGAGGTGAAATGCGATCGGGCTGAAGAATTGCGATCGCGCATCCAGTCTGGCAAAACGACCTCGTTAGGATTGGCTTTGAGTTCGATTTTTCGATTTAACGAACCCAGTTTGATTTTCAACGCATCCTAACGAGCGGGCCACACAATGACGCAGACTTACCCGAACGCCACCGACCTGAACGTCGATCGCTACGTGATCCTCGGCCTTGCGACTTGCTTTTTGCAAGACGACGGCGAGCTGACCGAAATTGAGACGATCGAGCCGGTTCCGTCCGCTGCCTTCACCGCGATCGCCCAGGGCGTCCCGACCGCCTACAAGCGCCTGAGCGCTTTTACCCTCGGCTCGATTTTGCCCGTGGAGACACCCGACGCGCCGCAGAAACCGGCGGGTTTCGAGACGGGGGAGTGGAGCGCAGACTTTATCGAGCGCCTCGCCGCCGCCGCGCGCACCTACGCCCGCGACCCGCGATCGACAGACAAACTGGCGATCGGCCAAAGTTGGGACGGCGCTAACTACAACCTCGATCGCAAACGCATTCTCAATCCCAAGCGTCGCGTTAAGCTAACGGACAACGTCAAACAGCACGCTCACACGCACCAAACCCTGTAGATCGGGTCGCGTCGGGTAATGTTGCCGCCGCCCTCCGGATGCGAGCCAGCAAATGCCGGAAGAATGTAGCGATCGTGTCGGGCATCGCCAGTCTTCGGCGCGCGATCTTTCAGGGGCGGCGGGCTGCGCCATCGACCGACTTGTCAAAAGTTCGGCCCGTGGGTTATCTCGGTTAGGGGAGCGATCCCCAACAGCCGAATGCGAACGCCTCGCGACCGGCCCCGAGTGGCGCTCGATTCGAGCCGCTTGGGGCCAGCCGCCTGAAACGCCCATCACTGCTGGACTTTCTTCTCGACGCTATGGCTACCGTCCGTCTCCATCAGCTCTCGCAAACCTTCGATCGACAGGTGGCGATCGAAGACATTTCCTTTGAAATTCCCGACGGTGAGTTTTGGGTACTCGTCGGCCCCTCCGGCTGCGGAAAATCGACCATACTGCGCTCGATCGCAGGGCTCGAGGCCGTCAGCTCTGGAGAAATTTACATCGGCCAGGACTGCGTTAACGATGTTCCCGCCCGCCAGCGCGACGTGGCGATGGTCTTTCAGAACTACGCGCTCTACCCGCACATGACCGTGGCGCAAAATCTGGCCTTCGGGTTGCAGATGCGTCAGGCGGCGGCGGCGGAGATTCGCGAGGCGATCGCCCGTGCCGCCCGGATGCTCGATATCGAGCACCTGCTCGATCGCTTTCCGCGCCAGCTCTCCGGCGGTCAGCAGCAGCGCGTCGCTCTCGGTCGCGCGATCGTCCGCCAGCCCAAAGTATTTCTGCTCGACGAGCCGCTCTCGAACCTCGATGCCCAGCTCCGCGCCGAGATGCGAACCGAACTCAAGCAGCTCCACCAGCAGGTCGGCATCACCACGGTCTACGTCACCCACGATCGCACTGAAGCGATGACCCTGGCCGATCGTATCGTCGTTCTCCACAACGGGCGCATCCAGCAGATCGGCACGCCCGCTGAAATCTACGATCGCCCCTGCAACCGCATCGTCGCCACTTTTATTGGCGACCCGCCGATGAATTTGCTGACGGCGTCCTACCAAGACGGAGCGCTGTCGATCGGGGCGGCGCGCTGCGATTGCTCGGCCTCGCTGCACGCGCTGCTGTCCGATCGAGGCGATCGGCGCTTCGATTTGGGCCTGCGCGCCGAGGCGATCTCCTTAGTCGCGCCAGAAGAGGGCATCTTGCAATCTCGAATCGAAGCGATCGAGCCTCTAGGCCGCGAAACTTTCTTGCGCGTTTCACTGCTCGATGCCAGCCCGAGTGCCGATCGCGACACCAGCGCCAAAACGACGCTCGATATCGTCACGATCGATCGCGTCGTCGGTCGCGTCGGGAACACCGTCGGCCTGCGCTTTGACGAGTCATCGCTGTTCGTCTTCGCCCTCGATACCGGCGAGTGCATCTACCAGCCCCACGCGCCCCAGGCCGCGAGCGTCGCCTAGCCGGTGCGGCCCGTCGGTCTCGCTCGCAGTTGCCCAGTCATCCGAAGCTGACCGTATTTACCCAACGTGCCCCAACGTTGCCCAACGCCGTTCGGGAGTTGCCCGGAAGTTGCTCGGAAGTTGTCTAGAAATTTAAATCCGGTGAAGCTCGCGCGCGATTGAACCGGCGAGCCGTCCGCCACAGCGTAAACTAGACAACTGCAAAGCTGTTGTTTTAGGGAGTTAGACGCGATCGTCCGTGCGTAAAATCGTTTTAGCCGGTAACTGGAAAATGCACAAAACCCAGGCGGAAGCCCTGGAGTTTTTGACCGAGTTTTTGCCCCACCTCACCGAGACCCCCGAAGATCGCGAAGTCGCGCTCTGCGTTCCATTCACCACGCTCGGTCTCCTCTCGAAGAGCCTGCACGGCAGCCGCGTCCAGCTCGGCGCGCAAAACGTCCACTGGGCGGAAACCGGCGCGTTTACCGGCGAGGTGTCCGGCGCAATGCTGGCTGAAATCGGCCTGCGCTACGTCGTCGTCGGCCACAGCGAGCGCCGTCAGTTTTTTGGCGAAACGGACGAGACGGTCAACAAGCGCCTGCTCGCAGCGCAAGCGAGCGGTCTGACGCCGATCCTCTGCGTGGGTGAAACTAAGCAGCAGCGCGATTCGGGTGAAACCGAGACGCACATTTTCTCCCAGCTCGAAGCCGGTCTGGTCGGGGTCGATCAGTCAAATCTCGTCATTGCCTACGAGCCGATCTGGGCGATCGGGACGGGCGATACCTGCGCCTCGGACGAAGCGAATCGCGTCATCGGCCTGATTCGATCGAAGCTGACAAATCAGGACGTGCCGATCCAGTACGGCGGTTCGGTCAAACCCGGAAACGTGGACGAAATCATGGCGCAGCCGGAAATCGACGGGGCGCTGGTGGGCGGCGCGAGTCTGGAAGCCGAGAGCTTCGCGCGTATCGCCAATTTCCAGTAGGGGCGCACCGCCGTGCGCCGGGATATCGTTTGGATGTTCGCCGATCCAGCCGAGGCTGTGTGACGTCACGATCGCAGATGGCGGGCGCACTGCCGTGACGCCCCTACCGTTCCTGGCAGATCGGCTAGATCCGGGCGATCGTCACTTCCTCGTTTTGATCCTGATACTTGCCCCGGCGGTCTTCATAGCTGACATCGCACGGATCGCCCTCGAAAAAGAGCAGTTGCACGACCCCTTCCCCGGCGTAAATCCGGCAGTCCGCACTCGATGAATTGGAAAACTCGAGGGTCAGATAGCCGCGCCATCCGGCTTCGGCGGGCGTTAAATTCGCGATGACGCCCGTGCGTGCATACGTCGATTTCCCGAGGCACAGCACGGTCACGGTGCTGGGAACCTCCAGCCGCTCCAGCGCCACGCCGAGGCCGTAGGAGTGGGCGGGCAAGATAAAAAATTCACCGTTCTCGTCTTCATGGAGCGGTGTGCTTTCTAGATTGTCGGGGTTGAAATTCTTCGGATCGACCACCGTGCCGGGGATGTGGCGGAAAATGCGAAATTCCTTCGGCGAGAGGCGGATGTCGTAACCGAAGCTACTCAGGCCGTAGGAGATCGCGGGGCGATCGTCCACGCGGCGCACCTGCTGCGAAACGAAGGGGGCAATGCCGCCCCGATCGGCCAGCTCGCGAATCCAGGTATCGTTCTTGATCAAGGCGGTAGCGCGCTACAACGCAGCGAATAACGAATATCTAGAAGAATAGCGCTCGGACGAATCCGCGACCGGGATGCGATCGCCGTCCTTCGCGCCGAACTCACTGCCTTTCTCGGCTCGATCGCCTAACGACTCAATGGAACGGGCAGGGCAAACGCATACTCAATTTCGACTCCGCTCAGTGCTCGAATCCTGGCTCTTTCGATTCATGCAAGAGGTCTATTGTGACTTTCCTGGTGCGATTAATGGCGGCTGATAGCGATCGATAAAGCGAGTTTACAGACGCCGATTTACAAGAACGTACGGCCAAATTAGCGTGTACCCGTGCAGTGTGGCAGTCGTGACGATCGACTCAACACATCGTCGCGTTATGGATCGAGGCAGCATGCTCGATCCATAACGCACCGTCACCCGAAAGGGCTTGCTAGGATTGGGAGGCGAAATTGCACTGCGGGCGAAACTCGAAGCGGCAGCGGCTCGAACTTCTCGATCGCCAGCGCGATCGTCAGCCCTGTCGCCGCGTGCAGTTCGCCCATCCACAAATTCGCCCATTTACCAAGCAATACGGGAGAACGCGAGTGAGACTGGTTATTTTGGGAGGCCCCGGCGCGGGAAAAGGAACGCAGGGCAGACGCCTGTGCGAGGCGCTGGAGATTCCCAGCATCGCCACGGGGGATATTTTCCGTGCGGCGATCGCCGATCGCACCGAACTGGGTGATAAGGCCGCTCCCTACGTCGAGCGCGGCGACCTGGTTCCCGACGAGCTGACGATCGAATTTATGCGCGATCGGCTCACCAAACCGGACGCCAAACAGGGCTGGCTGCTCGACGGCTACCCACGCACGGCGTTTCAAGCCGAGGAACTGAGTTTTTTGCTGAGCGATTTGGGGCAGCGTCTCGATTGGGCGATTTGGTTCGACGTGCCCGTGCCGGTGATGATGAAACGTTCGCTGTCGCGATCGCGTGACGATGACGCACCGGAAATCATCCGTCGCCGCATCGATTTATTCCACAATCGCACGATCCCGATCGTCGAGTTCTACGAAATGCGCGGTCGCTTGTTGCGTATCGATGCCAGCCGCGACGCCGACACCATTCACCAAGACGTGCTCGCCCAGATCGGCTAGCTGTCCGTCCGCGCTCGAGAAGTACCTGCCAGGCCCCGCAACTGGGATCGGCAAAGTTTCCCCCACGCGGTACACTCCAGTTCCGCGCCGGTCGCAGCGCGATCGTTACGTATTAACCTCCCGAACCCTTCTCCACCGTCCATGTCCGCCATCGCTCTGCTTGTCGAAAAATTCGATCGCGCCCTTGTCGCAGCTTTTGGCGACGACCTCGCCGGAACCGACCCACTGCTTGCCGCCACCAACAATCCGAAATTCGGCGACTACCAGGCCAACCTGGCGATGTCGCTGGCCAAACGCCTCAAGCAAAAGCCGCGCGATATCGCCACGGCGATCGTCGAGGCGCTGGACGTGTCCGACATCTGCGAGCCACCGGAAATCGCGGGGCCGGGGTTTATCAATTTGCGGCTGAAAACCAGCTACCTCGAAAGCCAGCTCCAGGCCATGCTCCCCGGCGATCGCCTCGGTATCGCACCGGTGGCGTCTCCTCAGAAAGTGGTGGTGGATTTCTCTAGCCCCAACATCGCCAAAGAGATGCATGTCGGCCACCTGCGATCGACGATTATTGGCGATGCGATCGCCCGCGTGCTGGAGTTCCAGGGTCACGACGTCCTGCGCCTCAACCACGTCGGCGACTGGGGCACGCAGTTCGGGATGCTAATTACCTACCTGCGCGAGGTCTACCCCGACGCTCTCACCCAAGCCGACGCCCTCGACATCGGCGATCTGGTGGCGTTCTACAAAAAAGCAAAAATCCGCTTCGACGAAGACGAACAGTTCAAGGAAAAGTCCCGGCAGGCGGTGGTCGGCTTGCAAAACGGCGACTCCGAAGCACGCAAAGCCTGGAAGCTGCTCTGCGATCAGTCCCGGCGCGAGTTTCAGAAGATTTACGATCGCCTCGACATCAAGCTGAGCGAGCGCGGCGAGTCTTTCTACAACGACGCTCTGGCCGGTGTCGTCGCCGACCTGGACGAACTCAGTCTGCTGCAAGAGGACGACGGAGCCCAGTGCGTTTTTTTGGAGGGCTACACCAACAAAGAAGGTAAGCCCCTGCCGCTAATCGTCCAGAAATCCAACGGCGGCTACAACTACGCCACCACCGACCTGGCCGCGCTGCGCTATCGCACCACCCAAGACGGCGCGTCGCGCATCATCTATGTGGTGGACGTGGGCCAAAGCAGCCACTTCGAGCAGGTGTTCCAGGTGGCGCAGCGGGCTGGCTGGCTGGCCGAAGACACCGAAGCGCTGCACGTGCCGTTCGGGCTGGTGCAGGGCGAAGACGGCAAGAAGCTCAAGACGCGGGCGGGCGACACCGTGCGGCTGCGCGATCTGCTCGATGAAGCGGTCGATCGCGCCCAGCAGAGCATCACCGATCGCCTCGCCGCCGAAGATCGCACCGAACCGGCGGAGTTTGTCGATCGCGTCGCCAGCGTCGTCGGCCTCAGCTCCGTCAAATACGCCGACCTCAGCCAAAACCGCACCAGCAACTACATCTTCAGCTATGACAAAATGCTGGCGATGCAGGGCAACACCGCACCCTATCTGCTCTACGCCTACGTGCGCGTCGCGGGCATCGGTCGCAAGGGCGGTATTGACTTCGCTGCCCTGTCAGAAGGAACACCACCGGCGATCGCCCTGGAAGATGCCGCCGAACTCGCTCTCGCCAAACACCTGCTCGGCCTCGACGAAGTTATCGACACCGTCGCCCGCGAGCTGCTGCCGAACCGTCTCTGTCAGTACTTGTTCGAGCTGAGCCAGAAGTTCAACCAGTTTTACGATCGCTGCTCGGTGCTGCAAGCGGGCGAACCCCAGCGAACCTCGCGCCTGTTGCTCTGCTACCTGAGCGCCAAGACCCTGCGTCTCGGGCTATCGCTGCTGGGCATCGAAGTGCTGGACCGCATGTAGTTCGGTCGATCCGCGCGATCGGCCGAGTGAGACTGATTGCGATCGCGCGGCAACAGCCACTGAACATCGTGTTAAGCTTTGCTCTGACTTATTAGGGTCGAAGCCTATGGCGCGTTACACCGCCACCTTTACCGTCATTGCCGATGGCGAGCGTATCTACCAAATCGCCCGCGATTTACTGGATAAGTCCGGGTTTCGTCCGCTACACGAGTCGCGCGATTACGTGATGAGCAGCGAGGTGCCCGGATCGGTGAAATTTTCGCTGCTGACGACAGCCGAGGTGCTGATCGATGTCGAGCGCGATCGCAGTGCCGCCACTCTTATTCTGCTGGTCAAGAACGAAGAGCTGCCACTCAGCAAAGTCAACCACTGCAAAACGACGTTCGATCGCCTTCAGTCCGAAATTCTCGGCTGTTCGTCCTGGAAGGCTATCCTCAAGGCGTCTGCCACCTAAGCCGAGCTTGCGCCTCTGCCAATAATCTCGCCACTATCCCGGAAACTCGCAGGCGAAGCGGGTAAAATCGGAATTGCATCTCTTTCAGTTCTTACCCAACCAGGCTTGGAGAGACCTATGGTCGCGGCACACTTTCCACTGCACTCGTCTTCCCTGCTCGACCTCGCGCGCGCAGGCGATTTCTCTGCCCTGGCCTACTGGATTAACCGCGCCCTGATTCCCGATGGGTTTTACGCTCGCGTTCGCGGCGGCGGTGTCAGTGGTTGCGTCGATGTCTGCGTCGAGTTTCCCGCGCCGCGTACGGCGACCCAAAGCGAGCTGCAAACCAGCATTATTCGCCGCATCTGCCACCAGCTCTGGCAGCTTAACTCCAAAGCCATTTACGGCGTGAAGGTCAGCGGCAGCCTGCCCGGACGTGCCGAAGTTCTCTGGCAGCAGACCGTGCGTATCGTCACCCCAGCGAACCAGCAGCTTCCTTGGAACGGTGTGCCCGACTGGAGCGCGGTGTTGCGTCCGGTAGCACGTGGGGCCGCGTCCCTGCGCGACTGGGTGCGATCGCGCTATAAAACACTGCGCGCGCTCTTTCTGGCGGGGTCGGCGGTGGCGGCCTTTACCCTCGGATCTTGGTTTAGCCTGCACACTTCCCTGGAGTGGCTCGATCGTCAGCCCACCGCAACACCGGCGGCGATCGTCGAAACGGTTCCGATGCCCGATCGCCCGTTTCCCGGAGTTCCATTCCCCCAAACCCCGCCCGCCCCGCGATCGTCCGGTCTCGCGCGCATCCGCTCGGCGCTCGATCGCATCGCCCGCCCCAGCATCACGCCCATCGAGCCGCCCCTCGCCCGCGCCGATCGTCGCGATGTGGTGATGCTTTTCGGAGGCAATGTCAGCTTTGCAGGCCCCCTGGCGGGAGAGAACGCCCGTGCATTTGGCGAGCTGGGCGCGCTAGCGGCGGCGGACGTAACCTCGCTAACCTTGGGATCGCCGCTTTCAGCCGTGGCGCGTGCCGAGGCTGAGTTTGCTGGCACGATCGCGGCGGAGGAGTCTCAAGCCGCGAGGGTGTCGGAGTCGGCGCGCGGCGCGATCGAAGCGCTCCAAATGGCGGGCGTCGATGCCGTCAACCTGGCAAACGGGCGAATTTTGGCAGATGGCGAGTCCGGCCTCAATGCCACGCTCGACCAGCTCGACGCCGCTGGAATCGCGACGCTGGGCGCGGGCCGCGACACCGACGAAGCCGCACGCGCGCGCATCCTCGAAGTTAAGGGGGTCAAGATTGCCGTTCTCGGCTACGCAACAGCGGACTACACCGTAGCGCGCGATCGCCGCTCCGGCGTCAACGAAGCCCTTCACGAACGTATCCATCAGGACATCACCGAGCTGCGCGATCGCGTGGATTGGATCGTCGTGAACTACCACTGGGGTGACACCGCTTCTCGCTATCCTGCCCATTGGCAAACCGAACTCGCTCGCCACACAGTCGATGTCGGCGCGGACGCGATCGTCGGCCACAGTGCCGGTACGCTCCAGGGCGCGGAGACTTATCGCGATCGCCCGATCGTCTACTCCCTCGGACAGCTCGTTAATAACGAAAAGTATGGTTTTGGTGGAGAGGCCGCCCTGCTGCGCCTCCAGCTCGACGGCGAGACGATCGCCGCCGACTTTATCCCAGTCGAACTGTGGAACGGTCGCCCCGTCGCCGCCGACCCGGACTCGGCACGCTGGATCGTCCAGCACATCGAAGACCTATCCCAGGGGTTCGATCGTCCCCTCGCTCGTCTCGCCGACGATGCCGAGATATCTCCCTCAACAGCGCCGCAAGTCTCTGTCGAACGAGCGGAGGAAGACGCCGATGACGATGTTTATCTTTCGGAGCGATCTGCCTCAGAGCGGCTTTTACCGGAGCCGTCCCTGTTAGAGCAGCTTCCCGACCGAGAACCGGAAGCAGCGCCCGCTTCGCCGATCGTCGCGCCCGCTTTCGGCCTTTCTCCAGAGGCCGTCGGCAGCGCGATCGCGCCAAGCGCCAGCGCAGTCGAGTCCGCCCTCGAAGTGCCCGTACCCGAAGCGGCCTCCGAGCCGGTCTCCCAGAAGCTGAGCCGCCCGCTGTCGCCCCTGACCGGTCGCTGGAGCGTCGAGCAGAGCCTCGATCGCCTCGACCCCGCGATCGCGAAGGCCGTACCTGCCGAGCCCGACTTCCAGCACCCCGACCTCCAGCGCGAGCGTCGCGATCTGGCCAGCGAACTGCAAGCCCTCGATCTCAACCTCCGCCAGCCGTCCGCCATCCGCCCCGACGAGCTTGCGCCCCTAGAGTTGCCGCCCCTGCCCGATCGTGTCCCTGCCGACCTCGCCCCCCAGACCGATGAGCCAGCCGCCGAGTTCGACTCGCCCTTCGACACGACGCCCCTCGTGTCCTACGACGCGCTACCCCTCGCCCCGCTGCCCGAACCGCAACCCGTCCGCGATCGCCTCGAAGATGTCGGTCGTGCCACCGGAGTTTGGAGTCAGGCGGTTTCTCGCGAGTCGCTGTCGTTCTCGATCGACGGTGTCGAACTCGAGGGCAGTGCCGAGCGCGCAGCCGACCCGATGGACGATCGTAGTGGCGCTCGATCGACCGCCGACAGCGTGCAGTTGCCCCAGTGGTAGCGTGCGAACGTCCGCAAAAAAAATGGAAAAGTCCTTGCGCTTCCAATGCACATCAGTTAAATTATTAAGGCTAAAAAAAGCGGCGGGTCGCTAGCTCAACGGTAGAGTACTCGGCTTTTAACCGATTTGTTCTGGGTTCGAATCCCAGGC